>MDTB01024678.1_pt1 | contig 22304 bp, 21 predicted proteins | sample 811161 | NCBI WGS metagenome assembly MDTB01 (sample SAMN05326650, study PRJNA326480) | marine metagenome | isolation source: seawater | place: Mediterranean Sea | collected 2009 | reverse complement strand
AGGATCTATTCTTAAAAGATTTTTTTCTAACTGATCAAATTGTTTATCTGTAATTAAGGCATTGCCTATTCTGTAATTGTGGTCGTACCATTCGAGTCTTTCCTTTAGATAGGAACTCATAATTCCTTTATTCCTTTTTTTGAATCTATTACTTTTACTATTTCTTCATCAAGTCTTGTTCTCTTCTTTGGAATATATTTTCCTCTTATTTTATCTAAATCTTTTAAATCAGTTTCTATAAATAATAATTGAACTAATCTTTTAAATATTTTGCACATATAATTTCTAAGATTTTTATTAGAACTACTCTTTTCCTCTAAAACTTTTATTAGTAGTTCTGAAGTAAGTTCTAAATCATTATATTTTTCACTAAGTGATTTTTTCTTAATATTAATAGATGTTCGTTTCTTGTCATCGAATAAACATTTCTTAGAAAAGTTATGTTTAGAAATAATTTCTTTTAAAGTTTTTACTAGATATTAAAAAAGAATTTTATAGAATAAATTTAATAAATAATTTTTTATTCTGATAATATTGTCAACTTAAAAAAATTTGTGTTAAATTTTTTTTTAAATATTTAAATTATGGACGAAAGTACTTTTTTAAAACATTTAGATGATGCAGATAAAGATCTAGATGCTTTCCCTTTTTGGAGAATATTTAAAAAAGCTTGTGCAGAAAATCCCATAAAAGGAATTAAAAAAATGACCCCAGGTAGGCAAGCAGTAATAATTTTATGGGAAGCAAACACACAATATAGAGGTTCTGATGGAATATTAAAATCAGTTCCATTAGATGGTGAAAATATACAAGACAAGCTCCAAAAGCTAAAGGATGATCTTATCTCTCATTTTCTTAATCAAGATATTGATGAAAAGGCATTAAATCGATTTTTTAAATCAATAGTTAAAAAACTGACCTCGTAATTTAATCTACATTATTTTTCAGGCAAAAATATTTAAAAAGATTTAAGGTTTGTAAAAGATTTTCCTCATTTGCATATGCCTCAATTTCCAACAAAACCTCATTTTTTTTGAGATTCTTGTATGCACTACTTTTAAGCCTCCTATAATAATAGCTTTTGGGTTTAGCTAAATTTAGATTTAGTAAAACTGGATATGAATTTAAATACCCACCTTTGCATGATTGAGCAATATGAATAACTTCGTGGCTTAATAAATAAGCAAAATTTTTAGTTCCTTCTTTTAATGATTTTTCATTAAAAATAATATTTTGGTTTTTATAAATCCATTCAGCTGATATATCCCTTTTTATTTCTTTTATATAGATTCTTACTCCACTAAATAATAAATAGGAAATAGTTTTTGTTATAAATTTTTCATATCTTTCTGTTTTTTCAGGATTATTGATAAGAGTCTCTAATTCTTTAACTGTTTTTTTTTGTTCGTTTTCTGATCTTTTGTAGGTGTAAGTTATTTGACCATTGACTATCTTTTTTTTGGGCGCATTTTGATAATCATACCTTTTCAATATTTTTAAAATATTTTGTATATTATTTTTTTCAATTCTTAATTCATTAATTTCACTATTATAGAAGTTTTCAATTTTAACTTTTTCTATAAGTTTCTTATTAGTGTTGGAGTAAGTTTTTATATTATTAAAAAAAAAATTTAAACTAATCGTTAAAAATAAAAATTTAAAAATAATATTTTTCATTTTTAGATAAATATTAAAAACTTAATAAATTAGTTAATTAAGTAATTAACCAACTGTGCTCATCATATTGAACATAGGCAAATACATTGCTACAAGAATAAAAGCCACAACAATTGCCACAAAAACTATCATTAAAGGTTCTAAGACAGAAGTTAATGATTTAACACTAGTTGAGACTTCATCCTCGTAAAAGTCTGCTAGTTTATCAACCATTTCACTCAATTCTCCTGTTTCTTCTCCGATCCTAAACATAGAAGTAAACATAATTGGAATAACTTTAACTTCTAATGCTAAAACCTTATAAATTGGTTGTCCAGCCTGAATTTCTGTATTCATCTTATCTACAATTCTTTGAAAAACTTTATTTCCAAGTGTTCTTTTAGATATCATCAAAGCCTCTAGAATCGGAACTCCTGCCGAGTTTAATGAACTAAGGGTTCTAGAAAAATTTGCTAAACAAGATTTAGTAACGAGATCTTTTGTAATTGGTAATTTAAGTAAAATAGAGTCTCTCCAATTTATAAATTTATTCGTTTTGATTTGTTTTTTTATAAAAATAAATGCTATTACAAGTGCTGGTATGGTTTTCATAAGAAAAGAAGGATCTTTTATTGAATTTGATGCATCAACAAGAAATTGTGTTAAACCAGGCAAATCCGCTCCGGATGATGAATACATATCCACGAATATTGGAATAACAAAAACTAGCATGATAATAATAACAATTACAGTTAATACAAAAATAGCTATTGGATAAGTAAGTGCACTCTGTATTTGGCCTTTAATTTTAGAAAGGCTTTCAAGTAATTTAGCTTCTCTGTCTAAAACTTCTGGTAGAAGACCTGCGGTTTCTCCTGCAGATACAAGTGCTAGATACATTTCATCAAAGACTTCTGGATGTTTTTCTAAAATTTCTTGAAAAGTTGACCCTCTACTAATTCCTATAGAGGCCTCTTTAAAAACAGCTTTAAGGGTCTTATCGTCACTACTTTCAGATAATATATTTAGTGCTTCCAAAAGAGGAAGTCCTGTTCTTATCATTGATGATAATTGTTTAGTAGCTACAGCTAAAGTTTTTGTTGATGGAGGCTTGAGTCTTCTTTTTTTATTACTTTTTTTCTTTGACTTTAAACTCTCAAATTTTTTATTTCTTTTAGATTTTTTTTTCGTTAAGTCATTTTTTATTTCATCTTTTTTATCCTCGGTGAGATTATTAGAACTATTGATATTTTCAATTCTGTTATTATTTTTTTTCCTGGCTTTTTCTAATCTATCTCTTAACTCAGGGTCACTAATGTAGCTATATTCCATATAGTTAATTAACTCTAATTTTCTTCTTCATTATCTAATAGCCCTTGTAAGACATTAGGTCTATTACATTTATAAAAAGCCTCCTCTTTAGTTATTAATCCTTTAATAACATTTCTTGATAAAGCTTGTTCAAGAGTTTGCATTCCGTATTTTGCTCCAACTTGCAATTGAGAATAAACTTGTGAAGATTTAGCCTCACGGACTAAATTTGCAATTGCATTATTGTTTACAAGAATCTCTGCTGCTAAAGCTCTCTTATTATTTTTTGTTTTACACAAAGTTTGAGAAATAACTCCTATTAAGGATCCAGATAATTGAACTCTTATTTGTTGCTGTTGCGATGTAGGAAAAACGTCTATAATCCTATCAATAGTTTGAGATGCAGAGGAAGTATGTAATGTCCCCATTACTAAATGTCCTGTTTCTGCAGCAGTAATAGCAAGACTGATAGTTTCAAGATCTCTCATTTCACCAACAAGAATAATATCTGGGTCTTCTCTTAAGGCTGATCTTAATGCTTTTGAAAATGACTTTGTATCCTCACCAACTTCTCTTTGCCTAACAAGACAATTTTTGTTTTCAAAAACAAACTCAATAGGATCTTCGATTGTCAAAATATGATGAGCATTATTAGAGTTAATCCAATCTATAGAACTTGCTAAAGTTGTAGTTTTACCGGATCCAGTTGGTCCAGTAACCAACATTAATCCTCTAGGCCTTTGTAATAATTGTTGTACACTATCTGGCAATCCTATTTCAGAGAAGTTAGGTATATTAGTACTTAAAGCTCTCATTACACAGGATACCTTTCCGCGTTCAAAGAAAATATTTAATCTGAATCTAGCAACCCCTTCAAGTCCATAACTACAATCTAATTCTTTTTCATGATAAAAAGTTTTAATTTTTTCTTCACCTAAAATTGCTTTTAAATCAGAAATAAGATTATCTTCTTTATAAATACTTTCACTTGCCGGTAATATTGATCCTTGTATCCTGAAAAAAGGAATCGAGTCTCCTGTTAAGTGAAGATCTGATCCATTCCTTTTGACCAAATCAGACATTAAATTAGTGATAATTAGATTTTGTTGTGACATTTATTTAATCATTAAGTAAACAAACTCTCTCAACTTCTTCAATAGTTGTCAAACCTTCTTTAACTAAATCCAAACCATAATTAAGCAAGCTTTTTACGCCATTATCTGAAGCACAATTTCTTATTACATCAGCGGTACTAGATTTCATTATTAATTCCCTAATTGGATCATTAACCTTCATCACCTCGTACAGACCTAATCTACCTTTGTAACCAGTTCCATTACAGATAGGACATAAATCTTTACTTGGATTATTTGATAAATCTATAATACTTGCTTTTTTTAATACTCGAATACCATGCTCATGAGCTAATTTATCTTTTTCTGGATCAACATTTCTAGAAGTGGAGCATTTAGTGCATATCTTTCTAATTAATCTCTGAGCCATAACACCAATAACTGAAGAACCTACCAAATAAGGAGGAATACCCATTTCATTTAACCTTGTTATTGCTGTTGCAGTATCATTTGCATGTAGGGTTGTAAAAACCATATGTCCAGTTAATGCAGCTTCCATAGCAGTTTGTGCAGTCTCTTTATCCCTTGTTTCCCCAACAAGTATTATGTCAGGATCTTGTCGCATAAGTGATCTAAGAGCTCTTGAAAAATCAAGACCTTTTTCTCTAATTACTTGAACTTGATGAATACCATCTAAAGTATATTCAACAGGATCTTCAACAGTACTGATATTTACATCTGGAGTATTTCTTTCATTAAGAATTGAATAAAGGGTTGTAGATTTTCCACTACCTGTAGGACCAACAACTATGAATATGCCATATGGGGAGCTGCCCATATCTCTTACCATTGTCAATTCATCTTTTGAGGATATTAGTTTATTTAGATCCAACATAGAGGAATCAGACTGGAGAGCCCTAAGTACAATTTTTTCACCCCATTTACCAGGCAGTGTACTAACTCTAAAGTCAGATATAATTTCATTTATTCGGCATCTAATTCTTCCATCTTGAGGTAATCTTTTTTCAGCGATATCTAGCTTACTCATCACTTTTAACCTGCTTGTAATTGCTTTAGCTTTTACTTTTGGCAAAGAATAAACTTCCTTTAAGACCCCATCAATTCTGTACCTTATTCGCATTCTATCTTCGAGTGGTTCTGCATGTATATCTGAAGCTTTTAGTCGAAGGCATGTAGAAAGGATTGATCCAGCAGCTTTGATTACTGGGTCTTCATTTTCTTCAAGATCAGAGTCTTCAATAATATCAAGTTCATCTTCATCCTCTAGATCAGTTTCTTCATTAAAGAAGTCAAATTTATCATCTTTATTACCACTCAATTCCGTAGAGAATTCTTCACTAAACATTTCTTGAAGTAAAGAAGAATTTAAAGAACTTTCTTCTGGTTTATTTTCTTTTTTTATATCTTCGAATTTGTTTTCATTCTCAGTTGTTATAGTTTCACTAGATGACAAATTATTTTCGTAATTATTATTTAAATTCTCATTATTAATATATGAAGAGTTATGTTGTTTTGAAGATAAATCTGAACTCCATTTTTCCCATTCCATTGTCGAAATTTGATTTATTTCTACATCAAAAGAAAATTTATTTTCAAGTTCAATTTTTATATCAATAACTTTTTGGTAAATTGGATTCATTGCTCCCAATTTAATTAAACCATTAGATAAGGAAATTAATACTACGCCTGCATTTATGCTTTTATCAGAAGACAAATACTTTTGAACTTTCTCTTTAATAGAATCTTCTATTTTATTTTCCTTAATCTCATTACTCATGATCAGTAAAGATAATTAAAATTTTTAAAAAACTTTATTATTTATATATTAGTTAAAAATTATATAAAAGTTATTTTTTTAAAAAATATTATAATAAAATTATTATTATTTAAAATTTTAAGATCAAATCTAACCTGTTAATAAAAAGTTTATTTAAGATGGAATTTTTAATTTTTTTTCTTTTACATCAAAATACAGTATATGCTAATCAACTGGAAATTAATACAAATAATTTCTTAAATAATAATATTAGTAATCCAAAAAATAAACTTAAAATTCAGAATTTTAAACTAAGTGATATCCCTCTTACTAAAGTTAATGAAAAAGAGAAAAATTCCTTCAAAGAAAGAAATCCTTTTTTATCTCCTGGGAACATTGAATCTAATGATAAATCAATTAATATAAAAGGACTAAACTTTAAAGGGATTGCAAAAGTGGGAGATAAAAGTGTTGTATTTATTGAGACATCTCAGGGAATTAATACATATGAAATTGGTCAAATTATTGGAGGAGGTTATATGGTTTCAAGAATCAACGAAGACGATCTAGAAGTAGAGATCACTAATCAATCTATAAGTCAAATAATTAAATTAGAAAAAGATGATTAATAGACTTAAATTATTCCTTAAAGAAAAGAAACTCCTAAAAAGTTATTTAATTTCCAGTGCATTAAAAAATGATTTGCTACAAAGAAAAGAAATTATAAAAAATATTTGGAATAAAGATAATGTAAATATAAAAATTTTTAAACATAAAAAGAAAGAGAATAATAATAATAAAAAATCTATTTTTAATTTTTCCGTTCCAAGATTGAAAATTTCAATACCTAAATTGAAATTAGTTACAAAAGTTAAAACAAAGAATAAAAGAATTAAGTCAAAAAATAATTTAAAGTCAAATTCAATTTTATTATTGGATAAATTTAATAAAAAACTTAGTTTAAAATCATTAAAGAATTACCTTTCATCTAAGATAAATCTAAATTATTATAATGACAAATTAGAACAATATTTAAAATTCAATTTATCAGATGTAATAAAAAAATTCAAATCAAAAAAGCTTTCTGAAAAGACAAAAAGTATTAATTTACTAGTTGATCTAATAGGAATTTACTTTGTAAATAATAAATTATATTTTGCACATTTGCAAAGAAGAAATAACTCAAACTACATCAAAGATATAGCCAAAATCAATACTCCAAGCGATCTTATTGGAGATTATAAAATCGAGAAGATTCCTGAATTTAAAAGGATGCTTGATGATATGATAAATGTCTTTGAGCTAAATAATCCCCCTATTATTTTACTTCTTAGCTCTTCATTTTTCACGACTAGATCATTTAGTGATAGTGAGCTAATAGTTTTTTCAGAAGAAGATCCAATAATTCTCTCGAAAAGTCCATACTTACCAGATAACACTTTACTTCAATATAAAAGAGTTAACGGAGATAAAAATAGCTCTTACCACAGAGTCGTTTACGCTAATAAAGAGGTTATTGATTCTTGGGTAAATGCTCTTACACTCACAAAATCTGATATTGCGACTGTTACCTGCCCTGCAATACATTTCATTGAAAAGCTAAGTCTTGAATCTAAAAAAGAAATCTTTGTCTTATGTGACGTAGAAGAATTCATTACAAGTGTTTATGTATTAAGAAATAATTGTCAACTTTTTTCTGAAAGACTGCCTTTTGGGACATCTGTTTACATCACAGGCCAGGAAAGTTTAAATGATCAATTTTTTTCCAGACTTGAAAGTTCAGTAAAAACAATTTTATCTAAAAACAAATTAAGCCTCGATGAAAATATCTATCTAAATGGTAATGGCATTGATAAAATGTTTTCTATTAATAAAAAAATAAGTAAAGGTTTTACTAGGATTCCTAAAACAAAATACGAACTTAATCCAGAAAGAGTATCAGATTTTAATGACGAAGATTCAGTTCTTAATTCTTTTTCTCAATCATTAGATATCTTAATTAAGAAAGAAATTGAAAAAGAAGATAATAAAGATCAAATTTATAGGGGACAAAAGTATGTACAAAAAAAAGAAGTTGATAAAGAGGTTTTTAAAAGTAAGGAAAACTCACTAACTTTCAGAGGAAAAAATTACAAAGGTTAATTTAATGACAGATTATAATTTTGCCAAAAATTACGAAAATATTAAAGACTGGGAATTTAAGTACCAATCAAATAGTAATCCAGGAGAAGGAAATTCTTTAGATCAATTTTTAAATTTAATCAAGTCTTACCCAAATTTAATTTTATTAATAAAAACAAAGAAAATATTATATATTCCTTCATTATTTGTACTAGCAAGTGTTGCTATTATTGAAATGATTTCATTAATTTCCATTAACAATATTAAAAGGTTAGAAGCAACTCATTATGAATACGAAAATAAAGTAAATTCTTTAAATGATATTAATAAATATAGAGAAGAAAGATTTCAAAAATTAAAAGAACATACATCTTTATTGTCTAACCCATCACCATCTTATTTATTTGCCTTTTTTTTACAGGAATCAATGCCAAAAAATGTTCAACTTGTAGATTATACTGTTGATAATGTTGGATTTAAATTAAATGCAATTAGTAACGATATTGTCTCAACGAAAAAGTTTATTTCTTTACTTATAGAAAATAAAATAATTGATAACAAAACTCTTAAAATAAATAGGTTAGTAACCCAGTCAAGTAATAGAGTTCAAGAAAATATGGAAGAATATGATTCTAATAATGAAACTATAGTTTTAGAAATTTCTGGAAAAATTTATCAATTACCTTTAAAAGAAAGGCTTAAGTTTAATAAAGAATCTCAAAACCTTGGGATTTTTAATAAATTAAATATTTACTCAACATTATTAGAGTTATTGAGATAAAAATAATGAAAAATCAAAATATAACATTTCAACAATTCATAGAAAAAATCAAAACTATAGATGTAGGGGAATTATTAGATAAGGCCAAAAGTATAAAAGTAGAAGATATAAGATCAATGAAATTTAGTGATTTAAAAGAGATTACTAAATCAAATTATTTTTATCCTTCTTTAGGCATAATATTTGCATCATTGAGTACAGTTTTACTTTTATTACCCTCTATAGAAGCCTTAAAAAATAGGCAAGCAAAATCATCTCAATTTAAGAATGAGAATCTAGAATTGCCAATAATAAAAGAAGAATTGGAAAAAAGATCCCAATCTAAAATTGCTTTTGATAAATTATATTCTGAGTTTATTGCCTTAGTGCCTGAAAAAAAGGATTTGATTTTATTGCCTGAGATATTATTTGATTCTGCTTCAAAGACGGATACAACAATTGTTGAATTATCACCTATTAGTAAAGATGATTTGTCATCTTGTTCGACTCAATCAGAAGAAGATCTTTTTAACAATGAATTTAGTTTAAATAATAACTTTGATGATAATTTTAATGATTTAGAAGATCCTCCCATTGATGAATTCTTTATGGATGAAAATACAATTGAGGATGATTCAAAATTAGAAGTTTATGAATTTAATTTAAACGAAGAAGAAGGTAAAAAAGATTTTAATTCAGTAACAGAAAAGATTAGTGAAATTTTTGAATCCAATTATTTTTTGATTAATATTCAATCTGATTATTTAAATAGTCTAAAATTTCTTAGACATATACAAGAATACAAAATTGTTATTTTGCCTTACTGTTTTGAACCTAGAGTGAGAGGAGAATTATCTAGTAATACTGGTGAAGTTAACAATAATATTGTTGCAGGCGAAATTGATGCTCGAATAATTGTAAACATACCCATCTATAAAGAAAAATGAAATTAAAAAGTATTATTTTTAGAGTTATATTGGTAGTTAATATCTTAAAAAGCTGCTACTTTAAGTTAAATTTTAAAAAATTTTATAGTCTTTGATAATGAAAAGAATATATACTCTTTTATTAGTTCCTATTTCAGTCTTTTCCTTATCTTACTTAAATGTAAATTCAAAGGAAATAGAACCTAGTAAAAATTTAATCTCACTCTCTAAAGATAATTCCAAAAATAATTTAGTTCTAAGTACAGATAGTACAGATGAAGGAAATGTTAATATATTGCTTACTGGTATTGGTGAAAACCCTGAGGTTAAAAAAACAATACTGAGTGATTTAATTACTATAAATATAAAATCAAGAAATTTAAAAAATTATAATGATTTTCAAAGTTTATCATTACCATCGGTAGGTATAAAAACTTTAACATTATCCGGTCAAAAAGATACTATTAGAATAGTTATTACTCCCTTGAATGAGATTCTTTTTTCTAAACCAGAGTTTTTAGTCAAAGAAAATAGTTTGAAAATGATATTTCCAAAGAAGGATATCCATTTAAATAATCTTTCAAAAGAAAATATTTTTTCAATAGAGCCAATACAAATAGCTAAAAATATTTCCAAAAAGTCTTCTAAGACGAATGCTCCCCCTTTAGGAGATATTTCTGTTGGGACTACATACATTCCTAATTTGAAAACAGTTAATTTAGAGGGTCCAAATGTTTCTATGGTTTTTAAGGGGGCCACAGCTAAAAGTGCTATTGAATTTTTAATTTCTAAAACAAACTATGGTTATGTTTGGGTACAAAGCGACCCTACTTTTAAATCAAAAACAACTCAAAAAGATTCTGATTTGTCAACTTTCAATGATCCAAGCTTACTTAATGAAAATGCTTCTGATAATGAAGAGGAAAAAGCGTCAGATTCACCAAGATACATAACACTTACTATAAAAGATAAACCTTTTTCAGTAGCATTTAATTCAATTTTAATGTCAAGCGGATTAGAGGCCAAATTAGAAAATGGCATCGTATATGTTGGACCAGATGTTCAAGATAGGATTTTTTCAGAGAGGATTTCAAGAATTTATAGGCTCAATCAAACTACTGCTAATGCTGCTGCATCTTACTTAGCTAATTTAGGGGCTAAAGTAAGGCAAACTAATACAATTACTACCGCTGTAACCTCTGGAGCTAGTCAATCTGAATCTGTAACAGGAGGTGCATCTTCTGCAACAACAACTGAACAATCAACTACATCTGTAAGAAGTTATGGGGCTAACGAAGGTCCTCTCTTAGGACTAATTGCTACCACTGATGATAGGCTGCAGACTATAAATCTTATTGGAACTCCTGATTTGATAAAAGTAGCTGAAACTTATATCAAACAATTAGATTTAAGACAAAGGCAAGTTGCTCTTACAGTAAGGATATTAGATGTAAATATTTCTGATGGGACAACGCTAGATAACAGTTGGGCCATTAGGCAAGGAAATAAATTTATAGTAAATGCAAGTGGTCAATTATTGCAAAGTACAAATAATCTTAACGTTCCAACTGAATCTACTTTTGGTTCTGCATCTTCTAGTAATAATGCAGTTTCATTTCCAGATAAAGTTTTTATAAATTCTTTAAAAGCTCAAATTGCCTCTAAAGATACAAAAATACTTGCTAACCCAACATTAATATTAAATGAATTTCCAGGTAGTACTGGAGGAGATACTGTAACTTTTAGCAGTGTTAATGACACTCTTAAAGCAGGAACAATTGGAAGATCATATGGTAACGAAGCTTTTGTTATAGTAGGCACACAAGTTCCAATAAATTGTACGTTTGATGCTGAATCTAGTGTTGCCACACTTGAGTATGGCATAGCAGGATTAACTTTTGGAGCTAGAATTTTAAGAATAGATGATAATGGATATGTTACTTTCTCAATTTCTCCAGCGATTTCATCAAAGTCAGAACAAAGGGCAATCGCAAACTGTGCAACTGTAGATCTTCTAGCTACTAGAAGACTTGATAGTGGTTCTATAAGAGTAAAAGATGGAAACACGCTTATACTTACTGGTGTACTGGATTCAACTGAAAATGAAACAGTTACGAAGTGGCCAATACTCGGTGATATCCCTATACTAGGTCAGCTTTTTAGGCGAACTGTTAGTTCCAAAGATCAAAGAGAATTAGTTATTTTAGTTACTCCTCAAGTACTAAATTCAACTGAATCTGGAACGTCAGATATAGGTTTTAAACCTCAGTCAGATGAAGTTAAAGAATTCTTAGAAAAAAATATGACTGATTAATTTATATGTTTACAGTTACCTTGATTAACGGAAGCTAACTGTCCCATCCAACCTCTGGAACAAAAATCATTTCTTAAGGAAATAGAATCGATCTGAACAGTTCCTTCTGGTTTAGTAGCTCTTATTTGATCGTTATAATCCTTATAACATTCTGCGAAAGTGTAATATCTTCCATTATGAAAACATCTCCCAGAGGTACTAGTCCATCCATCAGATAAAACAATTATTTGTTCAACCTCACTACTTTGAATTGCATCATTAATACCATTCCAAGGACGTGTTCCTCCACCTGCTCTTAAGCGGCTAACCCATGTAATAGCTTGCATTTTAGAACTGGGAGTTACTTCTCTTGGAACGTTCCACATTTTTCTAGAATAATGATTGAATGCAACTACATTCAATTTAAAACCCTGATTAACCGGTAAGGCTCTTATAGTCTTAATTAATTCACTCTTTGCCGCTTCCATTGGAGTTTGACCTTTTATTCTTCCCCAATTCATTGAGCCAGATATATCAATAAAGAATGTACTTTTTCTTTTAACACTTCCTCCAAAAAAAGTACAGGAAGGGCAAGGTTGGCCTACTCCAGATCCCCCACCGCCAGCATTCCCAAGATTCATTAACTCGTCATCTTGGATTCTTGCATAAGCTCCAGTAGATTTTGTTATTGTTAATGCATCAATATTTCTGGGAGTTTCTGCATTAATCATTATTTCTGCTCCTTTACCTTTTTCATCAGTACATAAAATTATCCCCTTAACCTGCTTTCTAATCCACTTTTGATTATTTGTAGTTAAACATCTTATATCATCATTGAAATTACTTTTAATTCTATCTGTTACGACTGTTTTTTGTATATCAGTAGCATTATAAAATCCTTTTTCGTCAACAGAAGGGCCTGTTCTCTGAAGTATGTAAGAAGTACCTCTACCTCTATAAGAAAAATCTCTTACTAAATTATAAAAAATTGGGCAATCTTTAGCCAAAGCAATCCAATTCTGCTTCTTTGTTTTAGATCCGATCCCAATATTAGAAGTTTGATAAGATGTGGAACTCTTTGCTTGATCAGGCATTTTTAAAGCAAGTACTAAATCACCCTGAGGAAGAGGTCTGCAAGTATTTGGGACATCGTTATAAGTTGTAAGAACTCTTTTACTACTATTGATTTCATCAACAATAAAATCTAGAGCATTATTTATTTTTCCTCCTAACTTCAGATTAATCTCATCAGATTTATTAACTTGCATATTCATTCTCAAAAGAGTAAAACCTGAAATAAGAACTAATAAAGAAACAAATCCAGAAATAATTAATTCAGCTAAAGTAAAACCATTATTATTATTTCTATTCTTCAAAGATGAAATAAAATATTTATATAAGAAAATAGATCTCATTTTTATTTTGATGAAGGAGGACACCAACTATGTGCTTCACTACTTAATTGAATACTAGTCCATTGTGATTTCCTATTGTTAGCAGTCACGAAATAAGTAATCTCTGCAATACTTCTATCAATTTGTGCATCACTACCCATATTAAATGGTCTTTGTGAGTTTAAACTTCTCTCAATTTTCACACCTTGACCTGTGAAAATTTTGTTTCTTTTTTGGCCAGAATAATTTGAGCTATTTGAACCTGGAGTCCATTCTCTATTTCTCCAGCTTGGCATTTGAGAGAATGTTCTTAAGACATTTTTACAATAGTAAGTTGGTTCTGAGGAAGAAAGTCCTATTGAATAATATGCGCTCATATTACCTTTTGGAGGATTGTAATGTTGATACCAGAGTTCCGATTTTAACTTCTCAATATCTCTTCTTATCTCATCATTAATTGCATTATTTAAATTTGCCTCAAATAGATTTGTTTGACGAAGGGAGACAAAATATAATGCATAAGTTGTAATAAATGCCAGCATTACAAGACTGAGGATTGTTTCGCTCAATCCAAAAGCTTCTTCATTTTGAAAATTAGTGTAGAACTTTTTTTTTAATAATCTTCTCATAAGTTTAAATATCAATTAAAAGTTCTTAAGGTATCCCAAACTTTTATAGACTTTCCTCTATAGTATGGAACACCAAAATTGTATTCATAATTATAGTTAAATTTCTCGACTAAATTATCTTTATATTTATTATTAAAATCCCATGAAACCTTACCTTTATTATACTTGTCAAAACAGGCATTTTTTACCCATATAGAACCTCTGAAAGATGAATCATTGGGAAGATCAGAAACTTTTCTTAACTCAATTCCATAATGATTAATAACACTATCTCCTGTTTGATCTTTATACCAAGGATTACTTCCTAAATTAACTTTCCAAGCACGTCCACCCACATTTCTATCTACAAATTTCAACTCATTTCCTTGAAATACATATCCTATTAGATAGTAATTATTAGCTTTAGAATCCCAAACCAAAGCCATATCAAGCATGCTATTTATTTGAGGTCTAGAAGCTGCTCCACGTCTCCCCGCCGCGATAATATAAACATCATCAAATCCATGTCTATTCCTATCCCACGATTCTGTATCTGGAGTTGTTGTATAAGGGATTAAACCCCCTTTTATATTTCGAAAAAGTCTTGGAGTTCTTTGATATGTCGAGCCACCTGGATAATCAATAAACGCATAAACTCCTTTTACAGTAGATACAAGATTCCAAGGCCTTCCAGCCCTTGAATAAAAAGTAGTTTCTGGAGTCGCCACAGAAAATGTAGTATCGGGGGCATAAACAAATGCGCTGAAGTATTCATTTTTTTCTCCTGTTCCTAGAGAAAGATTTAAGGAATTAAATGGAACATTATTATTATGACTAATTGAAATGTTTCTATCCGGATCCCTAACATACCTCATACCACCTTCAGAGGAACACTCCAATCTTTGTTTTCCGTTTTTATATGGACTATTTTTTCCTGGTTGCTGAAATAAAATTGTTAGATTTTCTGGTTTACCAGATCCACATCCTGCATTAGGACCACCATGTCTATGACAAATTCGACCTCCATAACTTAAATCTATTGATCCTCTAACTATAAGAGTTACTCTTGATTGATCAGTAGTAGCTATTCCAAAGAAAGCATCTTTACCTCTTACAACTAAATCATCAATTGTATATGTCCTATCTTTATTTTTATAATTATAAAAACCATTAGTTTCTAGAAATCGACAATTAGGTCCAAAATATTTCCCAAATCTTTGATCACCTAAACAAACTATTGGATTTGAATAAGGTCGCCAAATTGAGCCTAATTGTCCTTGATTTTTTATTGATGGCCTAGAAGGTAATGCGAGAGGTTGCACCCAAATCCCTCCACCATCTTTTGTGTTATCAGGTAAATTAGAAAAATCACTTATTCCAATATCCTTTTTTATTTCATTACATTCAATAGAAGCCCTTCTTGGATCAATATTTCTTCGCCAAATAATTGACCCCTTTTGGTTATTATTGAGCATCTTAAAATTACCTAAAAATAGAGAATTTCCATCCCTTTCATTTTCTCCAGCACTTATAAATGCAAATCCAGCATCACTTACTGATTTAAATACTTCAATATTTGCCCTTATTTTATTGGTTGCGTTTTTAACCGTTGGGTTAATTGAAGAAGCATTATAACCTTCAAATAGTATTGAGTTCTCGCCACCAGATTCATCTCCAACGAAATCAGTTGATTTAATAGTAAAGCTTTGAATATTCAAACTTTTAGAACTTGAGTCAATTGTTTTCTCTCTACCATTTAGGAGACTATCTAAAGAATTTGAATAAAGCCTCCAAGGGATTGGCGTAATTCTTGCATTTTTTCCAAGATATGAGCATACAGGAGCTACCTGCCTACCAATACATTTGGGAGTAGATATTCCATCACACCATTCACTATTTGTATCTACCCAGTACAAAGTTGAAGGGTCACGGAATCTCCCTTTATTGAAGTAGCCTGGCCATTGACTTCCAGTTGTACCTCCTCCAAATGTGGGGCATTCACTATTAGTTGAATTAGTTGAGCATGTTTTTAAAAGCCAATAATAATAATATGCTCCAGATTTACTATTGTTTAAAAGTGTCCTAACAGAATTAAATGCTGATTCAGTTGCATTCTTTGCTTGAAGCTCAGCTTTACTTAATTTGGAAGTTGAAAGTCTGTTTATGGAGACATTCATTAAGCCAACCAAAGTTATTGATATTCCAATAGCTAATACTAATATTTGAGGTAGAGCAAAAGCCTTTTCTTCAAAAGTTCTAAAAATTAATTTTGAAAAAAATAGATATTTTTTTTTATAAGCTTCATTACTTGAACTATCAAAATTCATCAGTTTATTCAATATATTGAAGAGAAATATTTATTACTTATTTATCTACAATTAACATTTCTTACGTATCTATTTCCTTTCTCATTTGCTCCATTTTCTTTTAATTTTGTAGCACCAGAAACATAATCATAGCAACCAATCACACCTAAACCACTAGTGGAATTTTGAGGATATGCCAAAAAGTTCAACCTAGATCCACTTAATTGCATGAAGATTCTATAGTTTCCTGTTGGGGTATACCATTGATTTCTGTTGGTAGAAGACCAGTTAACCGTAGCGCTATTATTAGACTTACAGTATTGCGGATTAAATTGCCTACAACCAGTTACTGCTACATATTCGCCAATTTGTGATGAATATCTTGCCCCTTGCCCATATTCAGTGTAATAAGCCTGAGCTGCTTTTAAATAAGAAGAAATCATAGAGGATGCTTCCTTTTGCTTTGCTTTGTCACTAGCATTCTGGAAACTAGGAATAGCAATAGAAGATAAAATTCCAATTATTACAACAACAACAATTAATTCAACTAAAGTAAAAGCTGATTGAGATTTAAACTTTCTATTGGAAAGATAGTTTATCAATTGTTTCTTGAAATAAGGTAGCATCATAAATAATACTGTTCAATTTTACTAATATAAGTAATTTCAATTAATCAGACAAGTAATCTTTTATTTATTAAACAATAAATGAATGATTTGTATTAATCACTACAAATATCAAATATTATTAAATGATTGTTAGTCATAGCACAATTGTTTTCTTAACCCTGAATTTTGCCTACTTCCTGCTCTTCCTTTGTAAAAAAGATAATTAGATTGATAAAATCCTGATTTAATCATTCCAATTGGTGCTTCCATTAATACACACTTTGGTCTTTGAACATAGCTGCCTCTAGGCTTTCCTCCAACAACTATCACCAAATTAGTTTGATTATTTGGTAAAGACAATTGCCCCTTTGGAGTAAAAGTGAAACTTCTTTGACTTACTTCTTGAAATACATTTTCATCTATCCTAGGAACCTGTCGCGCAATTCTTAATTTTTGATTATTATCCATCCCTTTACAATTTACGATAAAAGCTTTTTCTGAGATTCTTTTGCGAGTAATTGAATCATAAGAATTATTTGCAAAAGAATTAGTTTGAAGTGAGCAAGTACCGTTCCATCTTCTAGTCTCCTTTTTTATAAGTTCCAAATAACTAATTAATTCTCTTATGTAGGAATTTTGCTTTTCTTTTTCTACCCATTTAAAAGCACTTGGAACAGATATACCGGCAAGGACGCCAATAATAACAATAGCTATCAATAGTTCGGTTATTGTGAAACCTTTTTCTGATTTTATATCTCGATAGTATTTAAGGATATTTAATTTCATAATATATTTTTGATTATTTATTAAAAAAATATTTATATGTTTTAACTATGGTTATTTAGAAATACATCTTAAAAAGATTAAATTTTATAATTCCTTTAAAGTCTGATTATAAGTATTATCAATATCAGAACCATTTAATCTGTATTTACCAATTTGTTTAGATGATTCTTTTTTGTATGTTTCCCATAATTTAAAACCACTCCTTTTCAACCTTTGTTCAGGGAAGCCTCCCAAACCCAAAAAATCAACAAATTGATTTTCAGGTTTAATGACTTCCTCATAACTTCTGTAATCGCTAAAACTATTAAAAAATTGCATTTCTAAGGATTTTTTATTGCAATTTGAATTATGGGTATAAATCTGATAATTATCATGATTTTCATTATTTCCCTCGACACAATTTTGTTCTGAAGAAATCACTTCACCAATATTTATTATTGATAAAGAGGAAAACAAAATTAATTTCACAAGGTTTTTCATTATTTAATTAAATAGTCTTTTTTTATATTCAAATAATAATTTAAATTCCAATATTATAATAAAGAATTTATTGCCATTTTTAAATTAATTTATAAAAATTCTTAATTAATAAAATTATATTATTTGATCCAAATAAACCAACAATATATGCAGATATAGATAAATATGGCCCAAATGGTATTTTCCCAGAAACTCTAATTCTCTTAAAAATTATAAGAATAATAGTAATTAATCCACCTATATATAAAGATAATATAAACGTACAAATAATTCCATTTAATCCTAACCAGGTTCCAATCATAAATAAATATTTAACATCTCCAATTCCAAAAGCATCTTTTTTAATAACTAATGAAATTATAAAATTTAATAATTCAAGAAAAATTGCTCCTAAAAAAGATAAAAGTATAAATCTATAAAATATATAAAAGAATGATTCACTTCCTAAAAATTTCAAAGATATTAAATTAAAAATAAACCCAAGAATTGATCCAATTACTATAAATTCATTTGGAATAATCATTTTATCAAAATCTATTATTGAGACAATAAGCAATATAGCTGCAAATATATTTAGACCTAGTAAATTAAGATTGTAAATAGATGACAAAGTATCAACAAAGAAACTATTTAAAACAAATAATGATGCTGTAAGAAATTCTATGAGAGGATAGCTAAAAGATATTTTTGATTCACAAAAATAACATTCACCTTTAAGGAAAATCCAAGACAAAATTGGGATATTGAAATAAAAAGGAATTGGATTTTTACATTTTGGACAAAAACTTCTTGGACTTACTATGGAAAGAGATCTAGGATATCTAAACCTTATTACATTTAAAAAACTCCCTATAGAAGCACCAATTAGAATTAAAGTTGAGTAAAAGAAGATAGATCTCATTTTGTTAATCTAAAAGTATAAATATTTTTTTTATAAACTTTATTTTCTACATAAGTTTCCATATACACTTGAAAGAGCACCTATCCATCGACCCTGCTCGCCAAATATTTTTAAGTCTTTATTTTCAATAGAAATTTTTTGAATCTCATAAGCATCCTTAATCGCATTGACAATTTCAATACAGTATTCATTTAGAAATTTATCTGACTCTGCTTTATTGTTTATTTTTGCATAAGTTGCAATTGAAAAATGATTTCCGATTAAAAAAAATGAAAATAATGAAAATAATATTTTTATAAAATATTTATTAGTAATCATAATAAGAATTTATATCTTTTATACTTTATTAGCCTTTTTGAAAGAGGGATGCATTAACTATTAAATAAAAATTAATTTAAATATTTTATTTCTTCAAAATCTAAATCAATCTCAAATATATAAAGATATTGAAAAATTTTCTCTAAAAAAATAATTTATTAAAAAAATTTTAAAAAATAATATATCTACTTTAAAAAGAAACATCTATATTAAGATCAAATTTATATTTAAAAAATTATATAAATATTTCTATGTATAGCGATACTAAAATTAATGATTGCAGACTAAAAAATACAAAAGATGAAAAATTGACTTGTAAACGCTTATCTATAGCAAATGCAAAATATGAATGGTTAAGAAAATTAACTTATGAATCTAATCGAAAAGAAAGCTTCCTCTCAGAAATATGGCTTTCTATTTTTGCTGTAAATGCAAGGAGTTTTTTAAATCCTTTTTGGATAACAGATCAAATCCACTCTATAGAAAATTTTCAATTTAGTAATTACGAAAAATTACTTTTTTCTCAGTTAACTAATCCTGGCCTATTAGCTTATTTTAATGCTTTTAGAAATACAAAAAATAATCCAAATGAAAATCTTGGGAGAGAATTATTAGAGCTTTATACAGTCGGTGAAAGTAACTTTTCGGAAATAGATGTTAGAAATACTTCTCTAGCCTTAACTGGATTAATTTTAGATAAAGAAAATAAAGTAAGACAATCTAATAAATTTCATTTTCAAGGCGAGACTACAATTCTAGGTAAAATGAAAAATTACAATTTAAGAAGCTTAATCAATTGGTTAGTTAAACAACCTTCAACAGCCGAAAATGTAGTCAAAAGGTTTTTTAACTACTTAATAGGAGAAGATGTTAACATTCAAGATATTTCTAAAGTTATAGAAGATTTTAAAGAAAGTAACTTAGATCTTAAAACTCTATATAAAAGTATAAATAGCAATGAAAAATATATTAATTGCAAGAAGTTTGGTTCTAGGTTACTTGATCCTACTTCTCTAGTTTCCAAAACTATTTCCCTAATAGGGAGCAAGCATCCTAATAATTTAAAAATTGGAGTAAAGATATTGAATCCAATGGGACAGAAAATTTTGGAACCACCCAACCCTAAAGGTTGGCCATTTGGGGAGGGATGGCTGACGAGTTCCAGAATATTTTATAGAAAAAAAGGTTTAAAAATGATAATTGCTGATGAAGAAATATGGGAAACAAGGAATACTCCAGGTATTTTAAGTAAAAACTTAGTTCCATTTAATCCACTAAATATACGTTTACCGGCAGAACCAACAAAAGAAAACCTCATAACACTTGTCACAGACCCAGCTTGGAATTTTAGTGGTCCAATAGATTTAAATTATTAAAATGAAACTTTCCAGAAGAAATTTTTTAGAATTAACTTTTTCTTCAGGAGTTTTAGCGCTATATAATAATCAGATTTTTGCAAATTCTATTTTCAATAATAAAAAAAAGATTTTAATACTAATAGAACTAAGAGGTGGTAACGATGGCTTAAACACAATTATCCCTTACAAAAATTCAACTTATTTTTCTCAAAGACCAAATATAGCAATTAACAATTTTTTGATATTAAACTCAGAACTAGCATTAAACTCAATGATGAAAAGCTTAATACCATTATGGGAAGAGAATAAACTTACTTTTGCATTAGGTCTTGGTTGGCCTAATCCAAATAGAAGTCACTTTATGGCTATGGATCAATGGAGTACTGGAAGTGAATCTGGGATTGGCAAAGGTTGGCTTTCTAAGATTTCTGATTACATTAATAATGAAAAATACTTATTATCTTTAGGACCAACAAGTTCTAATGCAGTAGAAGGAGCAAAAGTAAATTCATTACACTTAATTGGCAAAGAAAATAATTTATTTAGTAATTCAAGTTATCAAAATAAAAACATCTTAAATAATAGGAAAGCTCTTAAAAAGTTTTTAGAAATTGACCAATTCAGTACAAATCAAATAAATGACTTAAAAATGAAAATAAAAAAATTGCCCTACAATATTAAGCTTCCAAAAGGAAAATTATCTAAGCAAACTTCAACAGCTTTAAAAATAATTAATACGGAATCTCCACCTTCGTTTATACAAATGGAGCTTAGTGGTTTTGATACCCATCAGAATCAAATTAATAGACAAAATAAATTGCTTAAAGAATTAAGTGAAAATATTTCTATATTAAAAAGAGGAGCAGAGAAATTTAAAAAAAATATTGATCTAAATATTGTTGTAACTAGCGAATTTGGAAGAAGACTAAAAGAGAATGGATCAAAAGGTAGTGATCATGGTAGTGCCTCGGTAGCCATTATTATTGGTGATGCTTTTAAGGAAAAATTTATAGGTGAATATCCAAATTTAAACAACCTTGATTCTAGGGGCGATTTAATCCCGAATATATCTCCAAGTTATCTTTATGGTTATATTCAAAACAGGATTTGGAGTTAAATTTTTTAGGAAACATATAAGAAATTAAATTAAAATAGTTTTTACTTTTTTGTTAGCTTCTTTTTAATTAATTCGCCAATAAAAGCAGAAACATATTCTAAGGCTCAATGTTTACTTGATCACATTGAAAGAAATGCCCAAAGAGATTTATATGTTGATGCTAAAGGACTTTCAAGAAATTGTTCCTGTATTAGTAACCGCATTAAACAGAATTTAGAACCAGGAGACTGCCCTTTATACAATCAGCTCAGAGGAGAAGATGTTAGAAGAATCTACAAATTCTAATTATTGAATATTACATTCCAAAAAAAATTAGCTCATATTTAATCAAAAATTCCCAACAAATATTTTCTTTTATCTCCAGTTTAAAGAAGTCATACTGCTATAATTCAGAAGTTAAAAATCAAATTAACGCCTGGAGAGGTGGTCGAGTGGTTTAAGGCTCTAGTCTTGAAAACTAGCGTACCGGCAACGGTACCGTGGGTTCGAATCCCACCCTCTCCGCCATATT
>MDTB01230102.1_pt1 | contig 22308 bp, 25 predicted proteins | sample 811161 | NCBI WGS metagenome assembly MDTB01 (sample SAMN05326650, study PRJNA326480) | marine metagenome | isolation source: seawater | place: Mediterranean Sea | collected 2009 | reverse complement strand
TCCAATGGCATTACATCAGATAGGTAGTTTGACAGGTGAGTCACCGCGTATTGTTGTGAATCAGTTTAGTTTTGATACACCGTATCCAAATCCATTTAACCCTGTAACAACGTTTAAATATGGATTACCTCAAGAAGGAAGTGTTTCAATAACCGTTTATAATTTGACTGGTGAAAAAGTTGCAGATCTTATGTTAAATGAAATCCAATCAGAGGGTTTACATGCAACAGAGTGGAATGCAGTAGATATGGCAGCCGGTGTATACTTTATAAATCTTGAAGTGGTAGAGACGGATGGTGACATACATCAGAAAACTCAGAAAGTAATCTTATTGAAATAATCTTTTTTCAATATTAAAAATGTATAAAAAGGGCTGAGAAATCAGCCCTTTTTTTGTAATCTTTTTTTTAAATTATACTATATATTTATAAAAGATATTACACATGAAGGTGAAATAATGAGACATATATTAATATTAATTTTAGTCCAATTTATTTTTTCGAGATCTTTAGATGTTAAATTTTATTCTGAAAATGAATGGCTATATGGAAGATCATGGAACCAAGGGACCACATTTTATAATAGTATTTCTTATGGCAGCGGTCTTGTTGGTCAATCCTTATTAGAAGAAAGTGAAGTTTTAGATATAGATATAATATTTTCAAATAATCCAGATAGCTTATCTTTGGCTCCTGTTTATTCTGCAGAAAATTTTTCTTATATTGGTTATGGTACTTTTCCAGGGATGGCATTTGATGTTTCTAATCCAGAATATCCTCGAAGAATAAATTTAGCATTTTTCGAGCAAGAAAATGGTAACCTACTTTGGGATCCTATTGATATAGTTTATGGGAATTATGAATATTTATTAGTTATGCAATCTAATTATGATGAGACGGGAACTTCATATTCTGAAATTTCTGCATATAATGAGGATGTTATGTATTTTTGTTGGTTAAGGTTACGTCCTGGACAAGAATGGTTCTCATCGATACCTGCTAAATTAGAATTTAGAAATTTTTGGGAATTTTCAAGTTTTTATTTAGAAAGTAGTGATAGTAAAATTGAATTATTTTGGCAACATGAATATCCTGAATTTGAGCAGGAAGAAATATCTAATTATATCATATACAGAGGAGAAGGTGGTTCGTTACCCGAACAGATTGCTATAGTTGGTTCAGAAACTCATCATTATGTTGATACCAATGTTATAAATGGAAATAATTACATATATTATATTTCAGGTATAGATGAAAATGAAATTGTACAAATTACAACAGATGAAATTTCTGGTGTGCCTATTATGAATATATTAAACGTTAATTTAATATCAAATTGGGATGAAGGACACGATGCTACAGCTGTAACAAGTGTTTCAGTTTATAATGATATTTGGGGGTATGAATCTGAAGATGGAGTAGAATATGCTTTAATAGGTGGATTTGATGGAACCTATATTGTAGATGTATCATCAAATATGAACGATCCTCAATTAGTTTCTTTCATTCAAGGTAGCTATTCTTCACATAGAGATATAAAAACTTATGGAAATTATATGTACGTAGGTACAGAAGCAAATAGAGCTGATCCAGATACTTTAGCAGAAACAGGACAAGTATATAAACTTCCTCAAGGTATACAAGTTGTTGATTTAACAAATCCTGAAAATGCAAGTTTAGTATATGAATGGGATGGAGTAGTTCAAAGTCATAATATTATGGAAGCCGATGGATATTTATATGTTATTGGTTCCAATCAACAGTGGTCACACGATGGTGAACAACAGTCTTGGGGCTTGGATGATTTAATTATCTTAGATTTAGAATCAAATCCATCTATGCCTATTAAGGTTGGCGGATGGTCAGGAGAATATCTGCATGATGTATGTATAAAAAATGATATTCTATATGGTTGCGGTATATATTCAGAATCAATTATTGCTTTCGATATTTCTGATAAATTTAATCCACAACTAATAACACAATGGTATGGAATTCCATCTAGTCATGCATGTTGGATTTCTGATGATGGTAATACATTATTTTCTGCTTCAGAAACAACTGGGGGGCATATTATGTCATGGGACGTCTCTGATTTGGAAAATGTAGAATACTTGGATGAATGGATGCCCTCAGGAGGTGAAAATTATTCTGCACATAATTTATTTATAAAAGATAATTATCTTTTTATCAGTTATTATTTATTTGGACTTCAAGTATTAGATATTACAAATCCGTCTAATTTAATTCATGTTGGAGCTTATGACACATATTTACAAAATTCAAGTTATATTTACAACGGAGCTTGGGGTGTTTACCCTTACTTAGGTTCAGGAAATATTTTAATTTCAGATAGACAGACAGGTTTATATGTTTTAGATTTTGAAGTTGAAATTCTTCAAAATGATAAAGTTGATTATATAAATAAATTTAAAATTAATAAGGTGTACCCAAATCCTGCAAACCCCCGAGCTACAGTCAGTTTTAATATTAAAGAGGCTGGAATGACTTCAATTGATTTAGTAAATATAAAAGGTGAAAAAGTTGCTACTACTTTCCTGGGTAATTTATATCCAGGACAAAATCAGAAAAATATAGATTTATCTTATTTTCCCAGTGGAATATATTGGTTATCAATTAAGCAGTATAAAAATGGAAAGTTCGATAATACAAATTCTATTCCAGTTACAATTTTAAAATAAATATTTTTAATCTTTAAAGTAAACAATTATATTTTTATTACTTGAAAAAGTTTATTTTAAATAAATAACTTGTCTATAGTGTACATCATTTAATGATTCAAATTTAATTAAATAAACACCAGAGGGAATGTTCTTTGGTTCCCAGTTTAGTTTATAAAAACCTGATTTTAAAAATTCATTTAAAATTGTTTCGATAAACTTCCCTCGAATATTGAACACTGAAATATTTATATTACCATCTATCTTAGTAGTGTAATCAATATTTAATGCAGGATTAAAAGGATTTGGATAAGCCATGCCAACACTTAAGTAAGATATTTGTGAATTAATTTCTGTTTGGATTATTTTTTCATTCCACCCGCTAACAATTATACTTGAGATTTTGATTTCACCAGAAAATTTAAATATAGTCTTAGGATTATCTAGATGAGGACCTTTTATATTTAAAATAACTAATCGACCATTATGAAAAAAGCTTTCCCATCCAATTGGTAATGTTAAGAGTTCTTTTTCAAATTCACCTAATATTTCTAATTGTATTCCTGCAATTGGTTCTTTTGTTAATAATATGATTTCATCTTTAGTGACTTTAAATTTTGCAACTTCAGGATTTGAAAAATTTTTCATTGAGTTATTAAGTATTATGTTTATTAACGAAATAGTATCAATAATATTTACAATTCCATCTTGATTTAAATCGGCAACATATAATTGATGGTCTGTTGGTGATGTTTGTCCTAAAATAATATTAACAATTATCATAACATCATTGATATTTAATTGACCATCAAAGTTAACATCACCTAATAATAAATTTGAAACTTCAGAATTTAATTGAACATTAAATTCACCAATAAGTCCATTTTCAGATTCAGTAATTGGAATCACCCTATTTCCTGCTAAACTTGCCCATGGATCATTCTCTATAAATGGATCACCTTCAAAATAAATTTGTGTAACTAAAGTATGACCATCTTGTGTAGTGAATTTTATATGAAAATGTTTTGGTCGTGAATGATAATTTCCAGGTTGAATAGATTGAAACTGATAGTAACCATTTTCATTTGTAAGCATTTTACCCCTTAAATGATATTCGTCATTATTTGAGTTTCCATTTTCGCATATTTGAAAAATAGAATAGCAACCATTTTCATTTGCATGCCAAACTTCAACCAAGGTGTTAGGTAGAGGAGTTTCACAATCATTCCCAAAAATCCTTCCTGATATAGTAATAGGTGTCCCCGGTTCATCAGGTGAACTTAATATAGATCTATATGGTGCATTATTATCATAGTAGGGACCTAAGATATCATCCGTTGTAATTTCACAATCTTGTGAAATTAAAAGATTAGGTAATAAAATACCAGCTGCAGTCGTAAGTGAACTGATTTTTATAAATTCTTTTCGAGTTAATGATTTATTTTTCAATGACTTCCTTGATACGTAAAACCAGCTTGGTCAAGTAAGAATGCATATTCAAGTGCTATTAGTTTATATCCGGAGTAACGCCCACTTGGTCCAGAATGACTACCTGTCATATCTGTAGATAAAATTAATAGGTTATCATCTGTTTTAAATTGTCTCAGCTTCGCAACATATTTTGCTGGTTCCCAATATCCAACCTGAGAATCATTATAACTTGCAGTAATAAACATTGAAGGATAATCCTGTTCAGTAATATTCTCGTAAGGAGAGTATTGTATCATATAATCAAAATAATTTCTAATTTCGGGATTACCCCATTCATTATATTCTTGAGTTGTTAAAGGTATATTAGCATCTGACATTGTCGTAATAACATCTAAAAATGGAACCTCAATTAACATCCCTTTAAATAATTGAGGAGCCATATTTGCGACTACTCCCATAAGTAAACCACCAGCACTAATTCCTTGAGCAAAAAGTCTATCAGAAGTAGTAATTTTATTTTTCAATAAATAATTTGCACAATCAATAAAATCTGTAAAAGTATTTAATTTTTGAAGCATTTTACCATCATTATACCATTGTTTACCTAAATCTGCACTTCCTCTAATGTGCGCAATAGCAATTACCACACCTCTATCCATTAAACTTATATATGAATTTGTAAAATAAGAATCTGTAATTGATCCATATGCACCATAACCATATAATAGTACAGGATTATCACCAGTATTTGGGTAGAAATCTTTATGATATATTAAAGTAATTGGAATCTGAGCTGAATTTGATTTATCCATTACAGAGTGTCGTTCTATATTATAATTATTAGAACTAAAATTATTATTTAGCTGTCTTTTATACTTTGAAATTAACTCATAGTTTTCTAAATCGTAGTCATAAATAATTTGAGGTGTAGTTGGAGAACTATATTCAAATCTAAAATGTTTTGCATCTTTATCATAATTATCTTTAAATCCTAAATAGAAAAGTTTTTCTTTAAATTTAATCGTAAAGGTAGAATCATTTTTTAAATTTGTAATTTGAAAGTAAGGATTAACATTATGTCTAGCCTTAATAATTATATGATCATTTATTATTGTGAAATTTTCAAATGTATGACCCTCTTCAGGGATAAATAAATTCTTCCAATATTGAACTCCTGGATTAGAAATTAAGGTAGAAACAATTTTATTTTCGGTATGATTTTTAGAATTTGTTAAAATATAAAAGGATTTTTCATATTGTATGGGATAATATAGATGATATTTTTTCCTATTTGAAATATTATTAATTTTTAAATTTTTATCTTGTAAATCAATAAATGAAAAATCTGTAGCATTAGTACTTTCACTGCCAATAAACATATATCTACCAGATTTTGATTGACTCAAGTATACTGAATATTGAGTATCTATTTCTTCAAAAATAAGTTCCTCATCATCAAGATTATTAAAACCAATCCAATGTTGTTTAATGCATAAGTTTCTATTTGTATAATCTTTTTCAGAGTAAAATATTCTATTATTATCTGGATGCCAAACACATTTTCCCCAAGTATTCGGGATATTTTCTTTGAGTAATTCACCAGTTACTAAATTTAATATTTTAATAAAATAACGATAATTACCTTGTGTATCTATACCAAATGCTAAGTATTGATTATTAGGACTTGGCTGAATCCAACCAACATCAGCATATTCAAATTCTCTTGCTAATTCATTAATATCTAAAATATCATTCCATTCCCGATTTTTTTTTGTAACTAATCTACGTTGATATATTTCATAATCATTACCTTTTAAAAATATTTTACGATATTCATAATTATTATGAATATAAGGCACAGAATTTTCATAATCGGGTAGTCTATTAATCATTTCATTATATAATTCTTTATGCAGCTGAGTAGTATTAGCTAACACTTTATCTCTGTATTGATTTTCTTCATTTAAATAATTAAGTACCCAGTCATCACCTTTTTGATTCATCCAGTAATAATTATCAATAAGAGTTTGATTATGTATTTGTATTTGATGAGGAATTTGTTTCGCAATAGGAGGATCGTTACTGAACAATATTGTTAAAAATAAAAGTTGAATGTTTTTTTTCAAAAATTTTCCATTATTTAAATTAATTTTAGATATAGATGTATAAACACACCATAAAAATTATGAGAATTTTTTCATTGTTTTTCTAAAAAAATCAATTTTTTACAAAACTATTTTTATTTTCTAAAAAAATTATCCAAAAAAGAAGCATTTTGATTATTAGAATTATATATAAAAATTTTATTAATTTAAATGACAAAAAAATATAAATGAACACTTAAAAAATAAATATAATTTATGTATTTATTTTTTAATAAGATATATTTTTCACTTTAAATTTTAAAATTATTTTAAAAATGTATATGAAAATCTACTTTATTTTATTCTTGATAAATTTTAGTTTATCACTAGAACGTGGTAAAATTGTGAGTTATGAACTTATTGAATCATCTACTAAGGAAGAAATGCAGATTGAATTTCAAGGAGATGTTAGTCAGTTTGGTATTGTTGCTAAATATGGTGGTTCTATATACAAAGTAATCTATGAAACAATCGATGGATATGGAGATTCAACAGTTGCTTCAGGTGTAATTGGTATTCCAAATTCTGAAGACGAGGCCTTTGGTATCTTGTCATGGCAGCATGGAACTCAAATTTATAGAGATGGAGTTTTATCAAATAGTGGATTTGATATATTATCTAGAATAGTTGTGGCGTCAGGTTATATTTTTGTTTCTGCTGACTTTTTAGGCTTAGGAATATCTAATGATATTCATCCGTATATCATTAAAAATCCTTCTGCAAGTATAGTTATAGATTTGATTCGTGCAACTAGAAATCATTTTTTAAATATTGATGGTATCCAACTGAATCGTCAGCTTTCAATTTTCGGATATTCTGAGGGTGGATATGCAACCTTAGCTATACAAAAAGAAATGGAAGAAAATCTTGCTGATGAATTTGATATTATGGTTTCATTTCCAATGGCAGGACCTTATGATCTTTCAGGTGTAATGTTGGATAAAATGTTAGATGGTGAATATTATGGAGAACCCTTTTATTTACCATTTTTGATGCAAGCTTACATCGAATATTACAATTTAGGAACATATTATGATTTTTTTGTTCCAGAGTTTGCAAATGATATACCAAGTTTATTTAGTGGTGATTATAGTGGTGGTTATATTAATGATTATATGAATACTCAAAATTATAATCCACCAATTTTATCTGTTAGAACTGATGTAGTAGAAGATTTAAATACTGATGAAAATTATTTTTTTAGAGAGTTGTTGAGGGAAAATGATCTTTTTGATTGGACTCCTCAATCTAATACATTCTTATTCCATGGAACAGCAGATCATTTAATACCCTATGAAAACTCTGTTGTAGCTTATGATAATTTTATTGAAAATGGTGCTGAAAGTGTATACTTAGAATTATTAGATGATTCATATGGAAATCACCAGGAAGCTGCTCCATATGCAATATTTGCCGCTTATGGTATCATTGAATCCATGAAATTAATAAATCAAATGGGGGATGTTACTCATGATGGACTTGTAAACATAACAGATGTCACAACTATTGTAAACATAATCTTTTGTCAAGTTGAATTTGATAATTATTCAAGCTGGGCATCAGATTTAGATAGTGATGGGTTAATTAATATTATTGATATTTTAAATTTAGTTCAGCTTATTTTAGAGTAATAAATTTAAAATTACATATATATGTTACTCCTTTGGTTTATTTGGAATAATTGTTGTATTTTTCAATCTAATTTTTGAAATTAAATGAATCGATCACAATTAATAAAACAGGCCAAAAAAGCACGAAATTTTGCTAAAGCTCAATATAGTAACTATCAGGTTGGTGCAGCATTGTTAACAGAAGATGACGAAGTAATATATGGTTGCAATATTGAGTCAAAAGCTTATCCTACTACTATGTGTGCTGAGCGTGTTGCAATATTTTCTGCAATTTCTCAGGGTAAAATAAAATTTAAATCAATCGCTGTTGTTACTAAAGATGGTTCTACGCCCTGTGGAGGATGCAGGCAGGTAATGTTTGAATATGCTGGAGATATTCCGGTTCATATTTCAGATTTAGATGGAAACGAATCAACCGTTCAACTTATTGATTTATTACCATATCCTTTTGTATAATTATGGATAAAAAAGCGATTTTAATTGGGATTGGTGGTGGAACAGGCTCTGGAAAAACTTCTGTTGCAAAGGCTCTAACAGAAGAATATGGTAGTGAAGAGGTTTTATTAATTGAACAAGATTCATATTATAAAAATTTATCACATTTGTCTTTTGAGGAGCGTTCATTAAGGAATTTTGATCACCCTGAATCAGTCGATTTTAATTTAATAAGAAGTCATATTTCTGAGATTTTAAAAGGTTATCAAATCCAGGTACCTATTTATGATTTTAAAACACATTTAAGAACAAATGATACTATACAATTTAAAGGACATCACATTATATTGCTAGAAGGAATCTTAGCTCTTTATGACCTCAAATTACGAAACTTAATGGATATAAAAATATATGTGGATACACCTGATGATATTCGAGTTTTAAGACGAATAAAAAGAGATATTAATAAAAGAGGTCGATCTCTAGAATCTGTTACTGAACAATATTATGAAACAGTAAGACCAATGCATATGCAATTCGTAGAACCAACAAAAAAATATGCTGATATCATTATCCCTGAAGGTGGTAAAAATAAAGTTGCAATTGATATCTTGAGAACAAAAATCACATCAATTTTACTAAATTATAAAGCACAAAATTAAATGAGATTAACTCCTAGTGATGGTGGCTGGATTGAATTAGTTTGTGGATCAATGTTTTCAGGAAAGACGGAAGAGCTTATTCGTAGAATTGTGAGGGCACAGATTGCTAAGCAAAAAACTGCAATTTTTAAACCCATGTTAGATAATAGATACTCTTCTGAAGATATTGTTTCACATAATAATCGAAAAATTAAATCTATAATTGTTAATAGTGCATCAGAAATTACGGATTATATTAAAGATGCTACAGTGATAGGTATTGATGAAGCACAGTTTTTCGATAAATCTATTATACAAGTATGTAAAGATTTAGCGGCGAATAAAAAAAGAGTTATTATAGCTGGATTAGAAAAAGATTATTTAGGTAAACCTTTTGGTTCAATGCCTGAATTAATGGTAGAATCTGAATATGTAACAAAAGTATTAGCAATTTGTGTAGTCTGTGGTAATCCTGCAAATTTTAGTTACCGAATTACATCGGAATCATCTCAAATATTAGTAGGTGAAACCGATAAATATGAAGCACGTTGTCGTAAATGCTTCAAAATATAATTTAAGGAGTAAAGATGGAGAGATTTATTGGTCTTTTAGGAATTTTAGCTATTCTTGGCATAGCTTACTTTATGTCTAATAATAAAAAAGAAATTAATCTAAGAGTCGTATTTTGGGGGTTAGGACTTCAATTATTATTTGGAATTTTTATTCTTGTAACGCCTTTCGGTAAGCCTGTATTTTCATGGTTTGATAAATTAATAAAAAAATTATTAAGTTTTTCTAATGATGGAAGTGAGTTTTTATTTTCCTCATTTATTGATGGTCAAATGCATCCTGCTGTCATAAATTTTGCATTTTCAGTTCTCCCTACCGTAATATTCTTTTCAGCATTAATGGCTGTTCTATATCATATTGGTTTAATGCAAAAAATAATTAAATTAGTTGCAATAGTTATGCAAAGAACTATGAAAACTAGTGGTCCAGAGACTACAAGTATTTCGGCAAATATTTTTGTTGGACAAACAGAAGCTCCTTTAGTAATTAAACCATTCGTAAATACAATGACTAAATCAGAATTAATGGCTGTTATGACAGGAGGATTTGCAACTGTAGCTGGAGGTGTAATGGCTATTTATGTTGGTATGTTGGAAAATATCCCTGGAATAGCAGGTCATTTAATGGCTGCATCTATAATGAGTGCTCCGGCAGCTTTAGTCATATCAAAAATTATTTACCCTGAAACCAAAAAAGATATTATTGATAACAATATAAATCTTAATGATATTTCTGATGATGGTAATGTGTTAGAGGCTTTAGGCAACGGAGCAACAGATGGATTAAAACTAGCTGCTAATATTGGTGCAATGTTAATCGCTTTTGTTGCATTAATTGCATTGTCAAATTATATTTTAAGTATATTTGGTACTTCTCTAGAAGAAATATTTGGTTATATTTTTATGCCTCTTGCATTTTTAATGGGAGCTCCATGGTCAGAATCTCAAATTTTAGGTAGCTTATTAGGGCAAAAAATTGTTTTAACAGAGCTTATTGCATATATGAATTTAGCTGAAATGAGAGAAGGCTCAAATATGATTTCAGATAAGACAGCTATTCTAGCAAGTTATTCTTTGTGTGGTTTTGCTAATTTTGCATCAATTGGTATACAATTGGGGGGAATTGGTTCTATTGCACCAGAAAGAAAAAAAGATTTAGCAAAACTTGTTACTAAGGCAATGTTTGGAGGAGCTTTAGCATCATGGTTGACTGCAACAATAGCAGGAATTTTACTTTAAGGAAAAAAATGAAATTAATACTACTAGGACCCCCAGGAGGAGGGAAAGGCACACAATCAAAATTTTTGATGGATGAATTTAATATTCCTCAAATATCTACTGGAGATATGCTAAGGTCACATGTTAAAAACAATACTTTACTCGGAATTAAAGCAAAAGAGGCCATGAATAAAGGAGAGCTTGTTAACGATGTATTAATTTTAGAAATGATGAAGTTAAGATTTAATGATCCTGATTGTATTAATGGTTTTATTTTAGATGGTTTCCCACGTACTATCGGACAAGCAGAGGGTTTAGACAAATTACTTATCGAAATTAATCAAAAAATTGATCATGTTATTATTATTCAGGTAGATGATGATCAAATAGTTAAACGAATGAGTGGAAGAAGATTACATCCAAAATCTGGTAGAGTTTATCATATAAAATATAATCCTCCTAAGAATATAGGTAAGGATGATTTAACAAATGAAGATTTAATTATAAGAGATGATGATAAAGAGGAGACTGTTAGAAATAGATTGGAAGTGTATCATGCACAGACTAAACCTTTAATTGATTATTATAAAAATAATGTATTTAAAGTCGATGGAAAAAAACCAATTGAAATGGTAAAAAATAATATTTTTAATTATTTAAAATGACTAAAATTGGTATCACTGGCAGCATTGGTGCAGGGAAATCAACAGCTTCTAAAATACTAAAAAAACACCTTAATGCTTATCTTTTTGATGCTGATAAAGAGTTGAAAACTCATTTATTTTCCTCTATTTCTTTACAAAATAAATTAATAAATTTATTTGGTCAAGAAATAAAAGGTTCAGATTCTAAAATCAATTCAAAATTATTAGCTTCTATTGCATTTAAAAATCAGGCTAATCAAAAGCTATTAAATGAGGTCCTTTGGCCCGAAGTTTTTATATTAATTGATGAAGCAATAAATAAGGCAGAAAAAAATAATTATAAATATTTTATTGTTGACGCTGCTCTTTTACTTGAATCAGGATTAACTGATATATTTGATATGATTGTTTTAATAACAGCTTCTGAAAACATTAGAATGAAGCGTGCTATCGAGAGAAAGAAAATATCATTAGAACAAATAAAAAAAAGAGATTTATTGCAGTGGTCAGAATCTAAAAAAAGTAAAAATGTGGATTTAATTGTTAAAAATGAATCCACATTAGATGCATTTCATAAAAGGTTAATTTTTACTTTAAATCTTTAGCCTTTCAAACATAAAATTATAAAGTAAAAACTAATAGCCTTTCTTATTAAAAGGCTATTAGTTTTTGATAAAATTTAATCTACCTCCTTAATGAAACTGGTTTACTTAAAATTTCATTTAAAATAATTGCTTTACGTATTTTTGAGGTAGATTTCAAACCAAGTTTAGTTTTTAAATTATCTCTTTTAACTTCTTTTACTATAATATCTTGAGATTTTTTATTTTTTTGAATTTCAATTGGATAAACAATTTCTTCAGGCTCTTCTTCTTTTAGCTTATTTTCTGTTTCATTGAATATTTCATCTACAACTAATTTATAATCAGAAGGAATTATTTCAGATATTTTTATTTTTTCTTCAATAGATTTACCCATTTTTTTTAATGAATCGGTAACTAATCTATTTATTTTAGAAGGTTTTTTGTCTTTATTTTTTTTACCTGAAAATATAGAGCTGATTATCCAAATAATAAAAATTTGAAAAAGAATTGAACTTAAGTCAGCGTTGATAATCATAATATTTAATCTTTAGAGTTATCTTCTGAACCCTGATCATCTTTAGCAATTGATGATCTCATAGAGGTATCAGCCATTACATTCTTCATATTATAATAGTCCATAATACCTAAATTTCCGCTACGAAATGCTTCTGCCATAGCTAATGGAACCTGAGCTTCTGCTTCAACAACTTTTGCATTCATTTCTTGAACTCTTGCTTTATTCTCTTGTTCTGCTGCAACAGCCATAGCCCTACGCGATTCTGCTTTTGCCTGCGCAACTTTTTTATCAGCTTCAGCTTGATCTGTTTCAAGTTGAGCTCCAATATTTTGACCGACATCTACATCAGCAATATCTATTGATAAAATTGAATACGCTGTACCTGAATCTAATCCTTTTGATAATACTGATTTTGAAATATTATCTGGATTTTCTAATACTGATTTGTAAGAAGGAGCAGATCCAATTGCACTAACTATACCTTCACCAACTCTAGCAATAACAGTATCATCTGTTGCACCACCAACTAATTGTTCAATATTTGTTCTTACAGTTACTCTCCCTTTAGCTAAAAGTTGAATACCATCTTGTGCAACTGCAGAAACTTTTCCTTCTTTTGGACAATCAATTACTTTGGGATAAACACTAGTTTGTACAGCCTCTTTCACGTCTCGACCTGCAAGATCAATAGCAGTTGCAGTTTTAAATGTTAAGTCTATATTTGCCTTATCTGCAGCAATTAAGGATTCAACAACTTGATTTATATCTCCCCCTGCGAGGTAATGTGCTTCTAGATCTTCAGGAGTCACAAAGTCTAATCCTGCTCGATGCAGGTTGATAATTCCATTTACTACTAACCTAGGAGATATTTTTCTAAAGCGCATAATAATTAGTTTTACCATGCCTATATTGCCAAACCCAATTGAAACCCCTGCTTGAAACCAGAGTCCTAGTGGAACAAAGTATAGAAATAATATAAATGATGTAACAAATACTATTAATAAAAATCCTGGTGCCATATTTACTTCCTTTTTTTAATTTAGTTTATTGTGTAAATAACTTTTCTTCCGAATAATATTTCTTTCTTTATCATACCAAAACCATATTCCTGTTGGACTACCATTTTTAAAATAGGCTTCACTTTTTGTTCTACAAGAGTTATAATATTCAGTTCTTTTACCATTTTCATGGCCTTTTTCATTTTTACCTTCAAATTTTGTAAGTCCATCTTTTGAATACCATAGATCAGGTTTATTTTTTTTCCCATCAGCATATCTTTTTTCTTTTTTAATATTTCCATTTTCATAGTATTCAATGAAATGTCCGTCTTTTTTATCATTTTTATAATGCCCATCAATTACAACTTTATCATCTTTTGAGTATGTAATCCAATGTCCATTTTTCATATTTTCAGAATAATATTCTTCTTGTTTTTTAGATCCATTTAAATAAAAATAAATCCATTTTCCGTATTTTTTACCATTAATATACTTTCCAGAAGAATAGATTTCACCATTTTCATAATAGGATTTCCAAATACCTTCTCTAAATCCATTGATAACGTTTCCTATAATTTTAATATTTCCATTGGTGTATTTTTGTTTTAAAATGCCATTTTTTTTGAACGGATTTTTAGCTATTCCTAGGAGAGAGAAAAAATTTTGGACTTCTTTAATCAAAATATTATAATTTTAAATCTTCCAATATATCTTTTGCATGAGATTTTGTTTTAACTTTGTCGTAAACTTTTTCAATTTTCCCAGTTTCATCGATGAGATATGAAATTCTATGAATACCCTCGTACTCTCTACCCATAAATTTTTTTTTGCCCCAAACTTTATAAGACCTCAACATTTCTTTACTTTCATCACTTAATAATTGATACTGGAAATTTTGTTTTTCTACAAAAGATTTTTGCTTTTGAACTTTGTCTGCAGAAATACCAATAATTTTAATATTATTTTTTTCAAAAGTTTTGAATTCATCACGGAATCCTTGCCCTTCAGATGTTCAGCCAGGAGTGCTAGCTTTAGGGTAAAACCATATTAAAATTTTAGACCCTTCAAAATCTGATAAAGTAATAATATCATCATTTTGATCTTTTAAATTGAAATTTGGAGCATTTTCTCCAATGTTTAAGTACATATAAATTTCTCACTTTCATTTGGAATTGGGTTTTAAGTTCAGTCCAAGGACCTTGTAAATTAAGGAGTAAAATAGAAAGCAAAAAATGATTAAAATATACTCTACAACATGGTGCCCATCATGTCGGTTTGCAAAATCACTTTTCGAAACAAAAAATATAGAATATGAAGAAATAAATATTGAAGAGGTTGGTATCTCGAGATTAAAATTAAAAGAAATTACTGGCGGTCATACAGTGCCACAAATAGTAATAAATGGAACTTCAATTGGTGGTTATGATCAATTAATAATGTTAGAACAAATGAATAAATTAGATGAACTAATAAGTTTATGAATTTTATCTCAAAAGAATTAGAATCATATTGCTCTAAATTTTCATTCAAGGATTCTGAATTATTAGTAGATTTAAAGAAATATACTTATAAATCTCAACCTGCTCCCCAAATGATTTGTGGACAAACAATTGGCGGATTATTACAATTTATCGTACAGATTGCAAATGTAAAAAATATATTAGAAATTGGCACTTTTACTGGCTATAGTGCATTGAAAATGGCCGAAGTACTACCTGATGATGGATCAATAAAAACCTGTGAACTTTTCACAAATCATATTAAAACAGCCAAAGAATGGTTCTCAAAATCTAAATATTCCGATAAAATAAAGTTAATTGAAGGCCATGCTTTAAATTCTATGGAGGATATAAAAGTAGGTTCAGTTGATTTAATATTTGTTGATGCAGATAAAGTCAACTATCCAGAATATTTTTTAAAAGGTGTTAAATTACTAAAGTCAGGTGGGATAGGAGTCTTTGATAATATGTTATGGGGTGGTGCAGTATTAAATCCAAATGATAAAGAATCTAATGCTATTAATAATACTAATAAATTAATTTCTAATTCTAATCAGGTAAAGCAGATTTTATTACCATTAAGAGATGGAGTTACGTTATTTATAAAAAAATAAAATGACAAATATGGAGATAACTTTAAAAAATAAAAATATTTTAATTTGTATAACAGGATCAATCGCTGCATATAAAACTTGTGAAATTATCCGTCGATTAAGAAAAGAAGGTGTAAATATTCAGGTGATGATGACAAACTCAGCAATGGAATTTGTGGGTAAGTCTACCTTTGCAGCTTTAACAAATAATGAAGTTTTAACTAATATTTTCCCTGATACACCTAAAGCAGGATTAGAGCATATCAATTTAGCAATAGATATGGATGCAATTGTTGTTTGTCCTGCTACAGCTAATAGTTTATGTAAAATTGCTAATGGTATTGCTGATGATTTAGTATCAACAACATTATCTGTATGTGAGCAACCAACTTTATATGTACCTGCAATGAATTTTAGAATGTGGAGAAATGAAGGAACAATTGAATCAGTAAAAAAAATGCGAAATTCTGGTAAAACCGTTATGACACCTGAGTCCGGTCCACTTGCATCTTTACATGAGGGGGTTGGAAGGTTACCTAAAATTAATGATATAATTAATGAGATTAAAAATTTATTTAAAATATCTCTTCCGTTAAAAGGAAAAAAGGTTTTAATAACAGCCGGTCCTACTCGTGAATGGATTGATCCTATTCGTTATATCTCAAATAAATCTAGTGGTAAAATGGGATATTCAATTGCAAAATCTTCTCACGATAAAGGAGCTGATGTTACTATTATTTCAGGACCAGTTCACTTAAACGAAATTCCAGGAATAAATATTGCTAAGGTAGAAACTACTGATGAAATGTATAATATGATTAACTTATATTTAAAAAAGAACAACCCTGATTATTTTTTTATGTGTGCTGCTGTATCTGATTTTAAAATAAAGAACATCAAAAATGATAAGCTAAAAAGAAGTCAAATTTCATCAGTTTTAGAAATTGAACCTGCAACTGATATTTTAAAATCAATTAATATAGGAAAAAATACTAAATTAATTGCTTTCGGATTAGAAACGACTTTTAATTCAGATGAAGCAATTAGGAAGCTTCAGGAAAAAAATGCTGATTTTATTGCGATGAATATTTTAAATGAAGGTATTTCAGGTTTTGATAGTGAGACAAATGAATTATATATATACTCAAAATCGGGTAGAGAAAAGAAGTTACCATTAAATCATAAATCCAGAATTGCTTCCCAATTAATTGATTATGTTATTTCTTGTGATGAATCAAATTAGATTTATATTTTAGTGCTACATTAATTAAGTTATAAACAAAAGAAATAAAAAGGATTAAATATGAATTTCACTACTATTTCAGGTATAATATTAGGAGTTTTTGTTATATTATTTGGAATATTAGATAATGAAGATTGGGATAAAACCAAGGGTGCTATTGATACGGTTATGATTGTTAAGCAGTTAAAAAGCTTTTTTGATTTAAAATCTATTTCTATCGTATTATTTGGTTCTTTTGCCGCAACTATGATAAACTTCTCATTTGATAAAATATTAGGAGTTTTTAAAGTTGCTGCTAATGCATTTAAGAAACAGCCTAATAGAGAGGTTGAAACTGTTGAAGTTTTATTAAAACTCTCTCAAACATATCATAGTGATGGCCCAAAAGGATTAGATAAATTTAATAAGTCAATCGATGATCCATTTTTGCATAATGCTGTTGAGATGGTCGCGGTTGAAACTAATAATGATAGGTATATAAATTTTTTAGAATCTGAAAAACATAGTATGATTCAAAGGCATGAGCAAGGAAGAGAAATACTATCTAATTTAGGTACTTATGCTCCAGCTTTTGGTATGTTAGGAACGGTTATGGGTCTGATTTTAATGATGATGGCTAATGTTGGTGCAGATTCAATGGATATTGATTTAACAAAAGTTTTAACTAAAATGGGATTAGCATTACGTACAACTTTTTATGGAGTTGTACTTGCCAATTTAATATTTATTCCGATTTCAGGGAAGTTAAAAAATATGTCTTTAAAAGATGTTTATATACGTGAAATAATGATTGAGGGACTATCTTGTATACATAGAAAAGAACATCCCTTAATTGTACAGGATAAACTTCTTGCTTATTTACCTTTAGAACTAAAATTAAAGTTTAAAAAAGATGGATCAAAATAACTCAAATAATTGGATAGTAAGTTATGTTGATTTCATGACAGTGATAATGGCTTTTTTTATTTCTTTTACATTAATTGCTACAAAAGTTGCTGCGGCATCAGAACTCTTCATTGTTCGTACAATGTCAAAAATAGAAAAAAAATTAAATAAAGAATTAAGTTCTGAATATACAGTGCAAAATATGGGTTATAGTGGTATAAGAATAATTTTTCCAGCAGAGATAAATGGTATTCCTATGTTTAATGTCAATCAATCTTTTATTAATAAATCATTTAAGCCATATATAGACACACTTGCGCAAATAATTGTTGATAGTACTATTTTTTATGATTCATATAGAGAATATGAACCTTTTTATAGATCTAAAGGACGTTCCTTAAATATGAATTTCCGCGTTGAAGGTCATACAGATGCTTCTGGTGATAACATAAAAAATATGAATTTAAGCTTAAAAAGAGCAGAACAAACAAAAAACTACTTAGTAAATAATTCAAAATTTAATGAAGATAACTTTTCAATTTGTGGCTATGGTGAATCAAGACCTGTAAATGATATATTGCTTTATGATGAAAATAGGAGAGTTGAATTGATTCTAAATTATACACTAAATAATAAATTAAATTATTTAAAAAATGATTCCTTAAACTTAAAAATAAAGAAACCAGGTGAGCGTATCTAATAATAAATTATCATGGTTAGTTGCTTACGGTGATACTGTTACTTTATTAATTTGTCTATTAATTACTATTGTCGTAGTCTTACAAGGGCAATCAGAAAATGATGTTGAATGGTTATCAGATCAAATAGAATTAATTGGAATAGAATTAGGAAATGAATATGAAAATTCTAATATTTTCTCTATTGAACAAAGGGCTGGTTCTGTTGTAGTTTTTTTAAATAGTAATTCATTTGCTGAGTGTAAATCAGAGATTTTGAAAGATGATTTGAAAACTGAAATATCAAAATTAGGTGGTGAATTATTAGGATATATTAGATTCTTAGAAAATATAAATAAGCCTTATTTTATAGAAGATTCTGTATATACTGAAATTGTAATTGAAGGACACACCGATAATAAACCATTACCACCTAATAGTAAAATTTGTACTCATGAAAATAATTGGCAATTATCAAGCGCAAGAGCCTTTGAAACAATGAACATTATCACAGAGTCTTTATTTAAGGGGAGTGAACTTTATGAATATTCTAAATCAATATCAATTAGAGGTTATGCTGATAAAAAACCATTATGTATAGAAGACACACCTAAATGCAGATCTTTGAATAGAAGAGTTGAAATTATTTTCACTGCTAGACTCATGTGATATTCTTAATACTAAATCTTTTTAACGATTAATTCATTTTCTTCAACACCTATAACTTTAACTTCGATATTCGGCTCAATAAAATTACCATTAGATCTACAATAATATTCTTTATTTGAGAATGACATAATCCCCACAGGCCTTAAAGCTGTTTTTGTTAAACCTATTTTACCAATTAAATCTTCGTATCCCACAGAAATTGAAAATCCATCAGATTTTTTTTGATTTTTAATTGGTATTACTTTTTGATAAATTTTAGATTTAATTATAAATTTAAAAAACATTAAAATTGCAAATACTGAGCCCAATAATCCAATATTTAGTCCCCAAAAGGCATTATTATAATCTGACTCTAATGGATATTCTCCTAGTAAAATAAGAAATAATCCAAATAAAAGTAATCCAATACCGCCTATACCTGTAATTCCAAATCCGGGGACAATAAAAACTTCTGCTAAAATAAATAAAATGCCTAGGACTAATATTAAAATTTCAGTCATATCTGCTAAACCTACCAATAAATGTGAACCAAAAAATAGTCCAAGACAAAGTAATCCAGCAATTCCAGGAACGCCAAAACCAGGAGATTTAATTTCAAACATTAATCCTAAAAACCCTAAACTCATTAATAAAGGAGCAACAGTAGGAGAAGTAAAAAAACGTACAATTTTTTCAGACCAGTTTGTAGAATTTTTAATTATTTTAGCATTAGGAATTTCTAAATATGATAGTATTTCCTTTAAAGAATTAATTTCTAAATCTGCTATTCCAAGTTCAACTGCATGGCCCGTTGAAAGTGTTATTAGCTTATATTCTTTGAAACCGCTGATTTCTTTTGAGGTTAATGTGTCACCAGATTTTGTTACTAAAAATTCTATTTCAATTTCATCATCTACCATTGCAGATGCGATTTCACGTGATTTATTATTTGCCTCAGCAGTAGAGGACATTTCTTCCCTCATATATGAAATCACTTTTTCTGATGTTTTTTTACCACTTCCATCAACTGCTGTTGCAGCACCAATTGTACCTCCTGAAGTCATATATATAGAATCACAAGATAGTGAAATTAGAGCACCAGCTGAAATTGCCCTTTTATTTATAAAGGCTATCGTTGGTATTTTAGTATTCAGTATGGCATCTTTTATTTTTGTTGCAGCATCAACTCTACCGCCAAAAGTATCAATAGTAAAAATGATATATTTTGCACTATCATTTTCTGCTTCTTTAATAACGCGTTCTAGGTAGTAAGGAAGCCCCATATCAATATCACCTTTGATTGGAACAGAGTAGATGATTTTCTCATTTGAAAATAAAATTGAAAATAAGATTATTGAAAATAATTTTATAGTTTTTAAATATTTTAAATTGAAGTAGTTCATAATTTCATTCATTAAATAGCTGTAATTTTAATACCTGAATTTAATATAATTTATGGATACCAAATTTATAAAATTCGAACAATGCAATTAACAATTTTAGAGTATTTTACTTACTATGGATTGAAGTTTTTTTCATTTATTATTAGATTATTCCCAAGAAAAATTACAATTTTTTTTTGGGAAAGTTCTTGGTTTGATGATATATAGAATAATTCCAATTAGAAAAAATGTTGCTAAACAAAATTTAAAAATAGCATTTCCAGATAAATGTGAATTTGAAATAAATCAAATTCTATTAAAAAGTTATAAACATTTTGGTATGATTTTAATGGATTTGTTCCAAACTCAAAATTTTAATAAAAATAATATTCAAAATATTGTTGACATTAATTTATCAGATTTAAAACTATTAACTCAAGACACTGGTTCAATAGTTATTACAGGACATATTGGTAGTTGGGAAATGATATTACCAATTTTCGGTATTAACCGAATTCCTTTTTCTGTAGTGGTACAATTCCAAAAGAATAAGGGAGTACAGAAATTCTTTAATGAAGTAAGGCAATTTCATGGTAGTAAGACAATTTTCAAAGGTACAGGAAGTAAAGTTTTATTAAATGAAATTCAAAATGGAAGGAATTTAGGATTAGCAAGCGACCAAAATGCAGGTAAAAGAGGTCTTATGGTGCCGTTTTTTGGAAAAAAAGCTTCTATACCAAAAGGTGCTGCTGTATTCAAAATAAAATCTAAAGCATCTATTTTCTTTTGCTATTGTATAGTGAGTAAAGGCAGAAAGTATAAATTATTTGTTAAAAAAATAGAAAATAATTTTGAACAAATTGAATCAAAAAATAGAGTAAAAGAAATTTGTGAATTGATTTCTTTAGATTTAGAAAATATAATTCGTAAATATCCTGAACAATATTTCTGGTTTCATAGGAAATGGCCAAAAAAAATATATACAAAATGAAAATTTTTTCAAATAATTCAATAAATCATGCCGCTGATTTGATTCATAAAGGTGAAATAATTATTCTTCCTACAGATACATTATATGGCTTTAGTTTTGATGCATGCAATTCAAATACCATAGAGAGATTTAATGAGTTTAAACGAAGAAATAATCCAATAAGTATCATTGTAGACTCTATTGAGATGGCACGGGAATATGCAGAAATAAAAGATGAGGATTTATTTCATTCATTATTGCCTGGACCATTTACTTGTTTATATCCAAAAAATGTGGGTACAAATTTATCTGATTTAGTAACTAACAATAGTAATTTAGTTGGTATTAGAATTCCCAAACATAAATTATCTATATCAATTGTTCAAAAACTACAAAAGCCTATTACAACCACAAGTGTAAATATACATGGTGAAAAACCGCTGGAAACAATTGAGGATATAAAAAATGAATTTCCTTATATTAAATATTTTGATGAAGGCCATTTAATTTCTAAAGGCTCTACAATTATAAATTTTTCAATAAATCCTCCTAAAATTATTAGACAGGGTGATGGGAATTTCAAAAAATGAGTATTTATTTCAAAATATTTAAGTTTATTAAACCTTACAAATTCTTTGTTTTTATATCTTTAATATCTTCCTTTTTATTTGTTTTAATGAATATATTTTCGTTATGGATGATAAGTACTCTGATATCAACAATTATGTTGGTAGAGAGCAATAGTAAAACTTCACAAATTACAAATGGAGGATTTTATCATAAATTAGAAGATTTTGCTGGATACTTGATTAAATATCTATTTTTTTGGAAAAATTATATCGATGAAATTGAGAATATTATTTTTAATATTCATATATTCAATTATATAATTATTAAATAAGGTTGCACAGGTTTTATA
>MDTB01078831.1_pt1 | contig 22316 bp, 20 predicted proteins | sample 811161 | NCBI WGS metagenome assembly MDTB01 (sample SAMN05326650, study PRJNA326480) | marine metagenome | isolation source: seawater | place: Mediterranean Sea | collected 2009 | reverse complement strand
CATGTTTGATATCGGGTATGCCTATGAAACACCAACAGATAACGGACTCTCACAACTAAACTTAAGAACACACGAACTGGTCTTTAGAATTAAACTAGGTCAAGGAGATCAATCCTCTAAAGATGGTCCTGAAAGTCCGGAGTAAAAAAAATATAAAATGAACAAAGCAATATTATCAACCTTAAATTATAGAATTCTAATTGTAATAATCGAAACAATCTTGGTTTTCATATTATATAAGCAGTATGAAATATACATCGAAGTGGACTTTTTTATTTTTAGTATAGCTATTGTATTTCCATTAGTATTTTCAATTACAAGTGCTTATCAAAGACGTCAAGAAGCTATAATGATATTCTCAGAATTTAGAAATAAAATAATCGATACTTCAAATATTTTATATGCTGTTAACGGTATTCATAAAAAGGATTATGATAAAATTTTCAGAGGTTTAATTGATATACAAAAGGATTTTATAGATCATTTAAAAAATGATAAAGACATTGATAATTTCCATAGAATTAGACAGAAAAGAAAAAATATTTTTAAAGAAATAATCTCCTATAAAGATCTATACAATGAAAGGGAGAAGGATAGTTTGATTGCAACTAAAAATGAAATTTTTCTTTGCATGGAAAAATTAAACGGGCTTAAACTCCACAGTACACCTGTTTCACTAAGAAGGTACTGCCTTATCTTTATTTACCTTTCACCATTTTTGTTCAACACAAAATTAATTACAGAGGGGCAATTTGAAATGTCACTAGGAATTGATCTTCCGGTTTCAATTCTTTTTTCAATAACAATTAGTTTTATTCTTATGGCCCTATATAATATTCAAGATTATATAGAAAACCCATTTGATCAAAAAGGACTTGACGATCTTCAAATAGACCAAATGCAGATTTTTGAAAACGAAAGCCTTTATGAGTAGGTTCCAAGGCCTATATAAATAAGTAAGGTTATAATACAAAGAGCTGCAGATAAGTGCCTTGTATATTTCCAAGTGCTCAAGTCTAAAATGGAGCTGTCTTTTTCCTCAACAATTTTATTACTTGGATAAAAATAAGAGACTGAAAACATTACTATCATATTAAGGATAAATTCAATACCCCAAATATGAACAAAATGCAAATCAACAGGGACAATAAAGGTGCAAATCAAATAAAAACAAAGGCCAACTACTAAAGATATTTTGGCAGCGATAGCAGAAATATTTTTGGTAAAAAAACCGGCAATCATTATTGAGGCTATAGGGATAAAGAAAATTCCGTTTAATTGCTGTAATAACTGATATAAACCATCAGGAGCGTTAGCTACTAGTGGTGCAACAAGAATCGCAAATAATGCAAGAATAGTTGAAGTAATTTTACCTACACGAACTAGTCTTAAGTCGGAACTTTTACGATTTATATAACCCTTGTAAAGGTCAATACTAAAAATAGTTGCAGCACTATTAAGTACACTATTAAATGTACTTAAAACAGCTCCCATTATAATGGCTGCGAAAATTCCAATAAGACCTACAGGGAAAATTTTTTTTACCAGTTCAGGATAGATCATATCTTGCTCTTCATATAGAGAATTTCCATAATAATAGTAACCAATTACTCCTGGAAGTATGATAATTAATGGAACTAAAATTTTCAAAACCCCTGTGTAAAGTAATCCTTTTTGGGCCTCAATTAAGTTTTTAGCACCCAATGCTCTTTGTATTATAGTTTGATTCATACTCCAGAAATAAAGCTGGTTTATAATAAGTCCAGTGAAAAGTACTTCAAATGGTAAAACGGAGTCTGCACTTCCTACTACATTAAACTTTTCAGGGGCAAATTCATAAACTGACTTAAGGCCTCTGTATAAATTTCCATTTCCAATATTATATAAGGCTATAAATGGAATAGCAAGTCCTCCTATTAAAAGACCGTATCCATTTAATGTATCAGACACAGCGACAGCTTTAAGCCCTCCCATTATAGCATAGAGGGAACCAATTAGCCCAATAACAATAACTGTTAGGATGATACCCTGTTGCTTTGAAATTTGAAAAGTCTCAGATATATCAAATATACTCTCCAGGTTTATTGCACCTGTATAAAGTACAATTGGAAGAATAGTCACTACAAAAGAGATCATTAAAAAAAAGGCCACAAGGGCACGCGTTTGTTTATCAAATCTTTTTTCAAGATATTCTGGAATTGTGGTAAGTCCCATTTTTAAATATTTTGGAACAAAATAAACAGCGGCAGCTACAAGAGCCAGAGCTGAAGTTACTTCCCAGGCAATGATTATAAATCCGTTTTTATAAGAAGAGCCATTCATCCCAATTAGATGTTCGGTAGAAATATTTGTAAGCAACATTGATCCTGCAATTACAACTCCAGTTAGGCTTCTACCTCCTAAAAAGTATCCGTCTTGAGAATTTAAATTTTCCTTTCTTAGGCGGTACCATGAATAAAGAGCCACAAAAAGTGTGTAAGCCAAAAATGATAATGCTGTGCTCAAGGTATTATGGGTTAAATATTTTAATAGTTACTAGTTAAGAAATTTTTCATTTGAATTGATTAAAAAATTAAAGCAATTAGCTTTTTTAAATCAGCCAGCCTATTTTTCATTAAAAAATTATTTACTGGAAATTATATACTTATTAACCCTTTCCTCCAATATAGGTAGGGTTACAGTGCCTATTTCTAAAATTACTTCATGAAATTGGCGAATATCAAAAAGATCGCCTAACTCTCTCTCAGCTTTACTTCTTAATTCTCTGATTTTCATTTCACCTGTTTTATAGGCTAAGGCTTGACCAGGCCAAGAAATATATCTATCAATTTCAGTATTTATTTCATGAATGGATAACGATGTGTTTTCTTCCATAAAAGAAACAGCCTCATCTCTAGTCCATCCAAAAGCATGAATTCCTGTATCGACGACTAATCTGCAAGCACGCCACATTTCGTAGGTAAACTTTCCAAATTTTTCATATGCAGTAGAGTATATTCCCATTTCTTCTGCTAAAAATTCTGTGTACAGACCCCAGCCCTCACCATACGCTGATAGATAAAGATTTCGTCTGAATTTAGGAATAGTTTCAGGGAGTTCATTATTTAGACTTCCCTGAAGGTGATGTCCTGGAACTGCCTCATGAGCTGTGAGAGAAGGGATTAAATATAGAGGTCTACTCGGAAGGTTGTAAGTATTTACCCAATAGTAACCTGGATCTGTACTTTCAGCAGAAGTACCTATATACCTTCCAGCTGTATACTTCGGGGCAATTGCATCTGGTACTGGAGCCACTCCATAGGGCTTTCTTGGTAAAGTTTTAAAAAAACGAGGTAATTGCTCATCCAATTTTTTGGCAATATTCCTAGCATGTTTTAAAAGTTCATCAGCTGTTTTAGGATAAAACTGGGGATCAGTTCTTAAGAATTTGATAAATGATTTCAAACTCCCTTTATAGCCTAACCCTTTAACTATCAATTTCATTTCTTTTTTTATCCTGGAAACTTCTTGTAATCCTTTTTCATGAATACTTTCCGCAGATTCATTTGTTTGAGTAGTATAAAAATCGATACGACTTTGATAGTAATCACTTCCATTTGGAGTCTGAGAGACACCTATCGTTTTTCTTGTACTTGGATAATAGGTATTTTCAAAAAACTCTTTTACCGATTTAAAAGCAGGAATAACTTCATTACTTACAACATCTCTTGCAGCTAGTTGAAGGGAATCTTTATCTTTTTTTGAGAGCTGCGAAGGAAGTTTTAAAAAAGGCGAGTAGTAAAAATTTTCCTCTGCACTTTTTGTAATATGTAAATTGTATGTAGATTCATATCCTTTAAAAATAACTAAAGGTTGGCCCATACCAGCATCTAAACCTTTTTTAATTAAAATTTTTTGCTGATTGATGTAATTAGGAATGGCTTTAAGAAGTTTTAGATATTTAATAGCACTTTTTTTGTCTGTAAGAGGCCTAACACGAAAAGTCAAACTGAGATGAAAACCTCCATCAGATAGAATCGGATTCCAATGCGTTTTGAATTTATATTTAACTGTAGTTTCATTTAAGACAAAATTTAAAAGCTTATATGAAATTTGGGAATCCTCGGATAATTTTTCAATGTTGATTGATTTTAATGCTGTTTTGAGTGAGTCGCAAAAGCTGGAATATTCTTCAAAACGTGACTCAGTATATTGACCGAGAGGTGAATCATCTCCTTTAGCATTATAGTTCTCATAAGAATCAATTATTGTATTTAATTGTCTCTCAATTATCGATTTAGAACAGCTAAAAAGGAAAAAAAGTGAAACGAGAATAAGTGTTGCTTTCATCAAATAAAGACTAGAGTGGTTTTTTGAATTAAAATATTTATATCCTTAAAAACCAACTTTAAGATTAACTAAAAATAGAATTATTTACGGCCTATTTTAAACAGCTTGAATTTAATATCGTCTAATCCCTCATCATCAAAAGGATATTCCATTTGATCTTGAATATTATACAGTGATATTAAAATGAACTCACTTAATATAACTATAAAATAGGTAAGCCAGCTTGGGTTATCAAAGCCTATTTTATTAATTATGGTAGGGGTATACACTGCTGGAAAAATATAAATAAATATTAAACAGTAAGCCTTGAGACTGACTGGTGTTCTATGGGAGTGGATGGCGATAAGGTTATCAGCACTATCAATCACATCTCTTAAAAAACGAAATATTTTTTCTCTTGTACCTCCACCAATTAATTCCTTATTCACTTTGATAAAATCAGATATGGCTTCAAGTTTCTTGTCATAGTCTGAGGTGTTTTCACTTTTTGTATTGAGATGTGAAAATAATGCTACGTTAATTTGTTCTAGAAGCTTTTGACTATCTTTTTTGAGCTCATCGGTAAGTTTCGAGTGTTGGAAAAAGTGCTCAACTGTTTTAAGACTAGCTCTAAAACGGCTCAAATGTTGTAATGCCTTTTCTCTTCTTCTAAATGCACCTCTTATTGTAAATACCAAAGGAAAAATGATAGCAATACTCATAAGAGTTAAATCAATGTTATAGACGACTTTAAAGTTGTAAGCTATAAAAGGTACAAGGACAGATATAAATAGGGTAACTAACGTTCTAAAATTGATTATTATGAGATATCTAGACATAAAAACAATTGTTATATTTGAGTAAATTTATTATTTAAATCATGAAGAAACAAGTAATATCTCTGTTCATTGCACTGCTGTCTACAATAATTTCAGCCCAAAAACCTTTAAAGTCAGATCTTCTCTATACTGATCAATCTCCTTTAGAAATCAAATTAAGTTACTCAAATAAAGAAATGAATCAAAAAACTGATGATTCAACATTTATAAAGGTCCCTATGGAGTTTTTTCATGCAGACAAATGGTCATCCATCGAAGTTAAATTGAGAGCTAGAGGAAATTTTAGACGTAATACTTGCTATTTTCCACCCATAAAAATGAAAATCAAAAAAGATCAAACTGCAGGAACGATTTTCGAAGGCAATAAAACAATGAAATTGGTTTTACCATGTAAACTGGAAGCTGAAAACAATGATAATATATTACAAGAGTTTATAGCATACAAAATATACGAAATGGTTTCTCCCTATCATTTTAAGACTAAAAGAGTAAATGTTGACTTCAATGAAATCAGGGGTAAAAAAACTAAAAATTTTAAATTGAAAGGGTTTTTGATTGAGGATGATAAACGCGTAGCTAAACGTCATGAAGGGAAAGTATTTGAGCGATTTGTTCATCCAATGGGAATGCAGCATTTAACTTCTGTACATAATGCGTTTTTTCAATTTCTTCTGGGTAATACTGACTTTTCAGTAGCATACCAGCATAATGGAAAGTTACTTTACGTAGATAAACAAATTATTCCCCTGCCTTATGATTTTGATATGACGGGTTGGGTAAACCCTAGTTATGCAACTGTAAACCAATCTTTGGGTATAAAATCTGTTCAAGAAAGAGTTTATCGTGGATTTAAAAGAGAACAAAAATATTTTGATCAAGTTAGAGAAGATTTTATAGCTAAGAAGACAGAATTAATAGATATGGTTTCAAGTTTTAAATCCGAGTTTTCTAGTCCAAAAGAATTCGAAAATATGTTTGAATTTATGAACGGCTTTTATGAAATATTAGAAGACGATTCAAAATTTGATAAGAGAATTGTATCTCAAGCAAGAACTAAGTAATATTTTTACTGAATTACTTCAAGCATTTTGTCAAAAATAGCCGTGTTTTCATAAATTCCTGAAAACAATTTTGAGTTTGGTCCATAGCTAAATACTGGAACCATTGTAGCACTGTGCCCGCCCGTATTAAATTTTCCTTTCACCTTTGATTGATTCAAATTTCCACCAGTTAGCGCTAGTCCACCTGTTTCGTGGTCAGCGGTTACAATTACAAGTGTATTACCATTATTTTTCGCAAAATCTAAAACACTTTGGATAGTTTTATCGAATTCTTTGAATTCAGAAACGATATAATCTAAATCGTTGGCATGACCACCCCAATCGATTTGTGAGCCTTCTACTAGCATAAAAAAAGGACTATTTTTTGAACTTAATTTCTCTAAACTAATCGATACTAAATCATTTAAGTCGGGATCTCTACCTTCTATTTTACTAGGAGGTTCGCCATTGTAAGTCAAGTATCCTATTTTTTCAGATTCAGAGCTTTTAAAATCATTAAGTCTATTGACAAACTCATATTCACTCATTTCATTAATTAAGTTTCTATTGTCATCCCTTTTTGTAAAATAATCTTTTCCACCACCGACAAAAATATCAACATTATGCTGACTAAGTTGAAAAGCAATTTTTTCATATAATCTTCTTGATATAACTTTGGCGTAAAATGATGCAGGAGTAGCGTGTACAATACTGGAAGTAGCTACAAGACCAGTTTTGTAACCTTTTTTCTGACAGATTTCAAGTATACTGGGATGACTTTTATTTTTTCCATCAATTCCAATGACACCATTATAAGTTTTAACTCCACAGGCCATTGCTGTTCCACTTGCTGCAGAATCAGTTACCAGTTTATCTAGAGCATGTGTTTTAGAAAGACCGACATATTCAAATCCTTCTAATGCAGTACTATTATTATTTGCATACATCCCTGAACTGATTTGTGTTAATCCCATACCATCTCCAATCATTATTATGATATTTGGCAATTTATCCTGACAATATAAGTTGCAAAGGGATGTAAATAGAAGTAAAATAAAAAGACTTCGCATTTATTCAAATTTGTTTTTTTAAAGATACAATTCCTTATCTAACTCATTAAATTCCTGTCAATTTTTTTGCATTATAAACGATAATTCAAATTCTTATATTTGATCATAAATGGAAAATAAAAATTCTCCTAAAATTGATGCTGTTATAGCATGGGTAGATGGATCTGATCCAGCATTAATCAAAAGGCAACAAAAATATTTAAAATCTGAACTTAATAAAAACCCACCTGGAGCAGAAAAAACACGTTTTAACTCATTGAATGAAATAAAGTATTGCCTAATATCTATTTTAAAGTTCGCACCATATCTTAGAAAAATATTTATTGTCACCGATCAGCAAGATCCAAATATTTATCCATTAGTTCAAAAATATTTTCCAAAACGGATTTCTGATATTCATATCGTCGATCATCAAGAAATTTTTCAAGGTTTTGAATCCTTTTTGCCAACATTTAATAGTATTTGTATTTCAAATATGTTATGGAAAATTAAAGGTCTATCAGATCAGTTTATTTATTTTAATGATGACGTTTTTATAATTCGTCCAACAAACCCATCTACATTTTTTAAAAATAATAGACCTGTTTTAAGAGGAAAATGGAGATTACCACCTTATGAGAGAATTTTATGGGATAAAACAAAATATTTTTTTGAAAAGCTTTTTATGGGTGTAGAAAAAGAAAAAACTCCTTCATTTCAAATTAATCAGTGGAATGCAGCTAAATTGCAAGGTTTTAATTTCAGATTTTTTATGTCAGGACACGTTCCTTTGGCTTTGAACAAAAAAAAATTAGAAGAATTTTTTACTGATAATCCTGAGATTCTAAAAAGAAATATTGGTTATCGTTTTAGGAGTTATAATCAGTTTAATACAGTTTCACTTGCAAATCATATTGAGTATAATAAAGGAAATTTGAATGTGGTAACTTCTAATGGTTTGTATTTAAAACCTTACAAAAGGAATGATGAATATATTTTGAAAAAGTTTTTGAATTACCAAAAGGATAAAGAAATATTATTTCTTTGTGTTCAAAGTTTGGATTTAGCATCAAAGTCAATTCAACATCTTGTCCAAAAAAAAATGAATGAAATCCTAGAAGTCAATCTTCAAATTTTATGAAAAAAAGAATAGCAGCTGTTTCAATGAGTCGAAATGATTCTTTTTTTTTAGAGAGATGGATTTCGCATTACGGTAATATATTAGGCTATAAAAATTTATATCTTTTTATTGATGGTATTGATCAAAAGCTACCCCTAAGGGCAGAAAAAATAAATTGTTTTCAAATTAGTCATATAAAGTTGAGCAGGTTGAAAGCTGACCGCTTTAGGGCAAAAATGATTTCAAATTTCGCTAAAGAATTGCATAAGAGATATGATGTTGTATTAGCTACTGATATAGATGAATTTTTAATATTGGATCCTAATACAGGTCTAAAATTAAATGAATATTTAAGCAAAAATTTTATATCATCCTCTCTTTCTGCATTAGGAATTGATGTTGCTCAGCATCCAACTTTTGAAAAATCAATTGATAAAAAAAAGCCTTTCTTATCACAGCGTAAATATGCTTTTATTTCAGATCGTTACACTAAACCAATAATAAGTTTAGAACCTTTGAATTGGGGTTCAGGTTTTCATAGGGTAAAGGGTAAAGATTTTACTATTGATCCAAATTTATTTTTATTCCATTTTGGTCTTGTCGATATCAAAATATTAAAAAATAAGCACAAGGATAGTGAGCTAATTTCTTTGGGTTGGAACAATCATTTTAAAAGAAGATATAAGTTGTATGAGAAAATTAACAATCAAATTCCAATTGAAGCAGACCAATTATTTGAGAAAGCAAGAGAATATTTTAAAAAAAACAGGAAATTAATTGCCTGGAATAAACCCTCAAGTTTAAAAATGCCAGATCTAATTAAAATTCCAAAAAGATTTAAAGGTTTAGTTTGAGGTATAAATTTCAAAAGTATTTTTAACAATCAACAAAATTAAAATATAGGCTTTCCAGAATAAGTTTCAACGGACCTATCAATTTTTCTAACTAAACCCTGAAGTACATTTCCAGGTCCAATTTCAGTAAAAGTTGAAGCACCGTCTTTTATCATTTCTTGTATAGTTTGCGTCCATCTAACAGGTTTTGTTAATTGAGCTATTAAATTTTCTTTTAACTCCTCTGGATCATTAACACCACTAGCACAAACATTTTGATATACAGGACAAGAAGGTTTTAAAAAAGGTGTATTTTTTATTGCTTTCGATAGTCGAAGTTTGGCAGGATCCATCAATGAAGAGTGAAAAGCCCCATCTACAGGTAATAAAATTGCTCTTCTTGCACCAGCATTTGTTAATTTATCACACGCTTCTTTTATTTGATTTCTGGAACCTGAAATTACCAGCTGTCCGGGACAATTATAATTTGCAGGACCTACTACACCTGATATTTCATTACAGATAGATTCTACTATTTTATCATCTAAACCCAAAATGGCTGCCATTGTTCCTTGAGTTTGATCACAAGCCTCCTGCATTGCCAAAGCCCTTTCTTTCACTAGATTTAAACCATCCTCATAAGACAGAACTCCTGCGGCAACTAATGCTGAAAACTCTCCTAAAGAGTGACCAGCAACCATTTTAGCAATGGAATGGTCATCCATTACTTCACTTAAAATAAAGGAGTAAATAAAAATACTAGGTTGAGTTACTTTTGTCGCTTTTAATTTTTCAGCATCTTCTCCAAACATGATTTCTTGAATGTTAAACCCAAGGATTTCATTAGCCTGTTCGAAGCGTTTTTTGGCTTTTTTAGAATTTTCATAAAGTTCCTTTCCCATACCTGGAAACTGTGATCCTTGACCTGGAAAAATAAAAGCTTTCATTTAATTTTAGTATATGTTAAAAATGAATAATTATAAGGTTGATCAGTACTTGAATTATTTGTTTCAGATGAGTGTAGGATCCATTTTGTCATATCAATTTCGGGAAAAAAAGCATCACCCTCGAAAGTCTTGTGTATCCGAGTTAGTTCAATTTTGTCTGCAATTGGAAGAAATAAAGAATAAATTTCTCCACCACCAATAATGTATGGATATGGGTCATCCTCAGTAAGCTTTAGTGCCTCATGTATTGAATGTGCAATAAATGCGTCTTTAGCATGATATTTTTTATTCCGTGTTAATATTATATTTTTTCTTCCTGGTAAAGCGGCTGGCATTGACTCAAATGTCTTTCTACCCATAATTATGGCATGTCCGTTAGTTAACTTCTTAAATCGCTTTAGGTCTTCAGAGATGTGCCAAATAAGTTTGTTATCTCGACCCAAAACATAGTTTTCAGAGACTGCAGCTATTAAAATAATTTCTTTTGAATAATTTGTTTTTATCATTACTATTAAAAGATTAATTTTGATAGCAAAAATACACTTTTCTACTTCTAAAATGTATTCTAAAACCTTCCCATTATTGTCAAAAGGTGTTTATCTAAATACAGCCTATGTAGGATTAATGTCTAAGGGATTAGTAAAATTTAGAGCCAACAATGAAAAAGATTATCTACAAAAAGGAGAGGATTATAAAAAAAATTCATACAAAACCCTAGAAGAAACACATATAACAATCTCTCGTTTTTTTGGGGTGGATTTAAATAATGCTTTTGTTGTTAATAATTTCTCTTCAGGTATCAGGCACGTAATACGTTTTTTACCAAAAAAACTAAAGGTGCTGCTAATTGAAAATGATTATCCCTCTTTAATTTCAGCATTTGAAGAGGAGGACTTTTTAATTCATAAAGTTCCAATGTTGGATTTAGGCCTTGAGGAGCAAATTGATGATTGTATTACAAAAAATCAGATTGATATTTTAGCATTAAGTATTGTACAGTATTCAACGGGTCTTCTTATTGATTTTAACTTTCTTGAGAGTATTAAATTAAAACACCCAAATTTAATTTTAATAGGTGATGGAACCCAATTTTTAGGTGCTCACAAATTTAGCTTTGACTTGTCTCCTTTTGATGTTGTTGCAGGAAGTGGATATAAATGGTTGTTAGCTGGATTTGGAAATGGAGTATTGATGATATCCAAAAGGTACCTTGACTTAATTAATAAAGAAGCCTCTGCTATACGTGATATTATTTTTAAAGGACATTTTAATATTTTAGCAACTGCAAGTTTAAACTTTGCAATAAAATCACTGGAAAAAAAAGGGTTTGAAAATTTGATGAATCAAAAAGCAGTACTAACTGAAAAAGTTAAAAATTCACTTTCAGAAATTAATCAAATTGGTTCTTGGGTTTCAAAAAGAAAACAACATAGTAGCATATTTATTTTAGAAGGGAATAAGGATTTATTTAAAAACCTAACAAAATCAAAAATCCATTGCGTATTAAGAGGAAAAGGAATAAGAATATCATTTCATTATTACAACACTGAAAAGGATTTACTTTACTTAGAAAATGTGCTTAAGGAAAATAATTAAATTGATACTGCACCAGGAATTAATGGATGTGGATCATAGTTAATGATATCAAAATCACTGTAGGTAAATTCAAAAATGGAGGTTACATTTTTATTCAATGTCATAATAGGAAGTGGCTTTGGAGAACGAGATAATTGTTCTTTTACTTGTTCTTCATGATTAGAATAGATGTGAACATCCCCGAAGGTATGTACAAAATCACCCTGCTTATAATTACAAACTTGAGCTACCATCATTGTTAATAAAGCGTATGAGGCGATGTTAAAAGGTACACCTAAAAAAACATCTGCACTTCTTTGGTATAATTGGCAAGAAAGCTTGTCATTAGAAACATAAAATTGGAAAAAAGCATGACATGGAGGGAGTGCTGCTTTTTGATTTGAAATATTTTCAGCAAAAGATAAATTAGGATTTGGTAAAACACTCGGGTTCCAGGCTGAAACAAGCATTCTTCTTGAGTCTGGATTTATCTTAAGGGTTTCTATAATTTCATTAATTTGATCAACACCATCGCTATTCCAATTTCGCCATTGATGACCATAAATTGGACCTAAATCCCCCTTTTCGTTTGCCCACTCGTTCCAAATTCTTACACCATTTTCTTGTAAATAGGAAATATTAGTTGAGCCTTTCAAAAACCAAAGGAGCTCATGAATCACTGACTTCACATGAATTTTTTTTGTTGTAACTAAAGGAAATCCTTTTGAAAGATCAAAACGCATTTGATATCCAAATATGCTTTTTGTTCCTGTTCCAGTTCGATCAGCTTTTTTAACACCATTAGATTGTACATGTCTAAGTAAATCTAAATATTGTTTCATGTATAAAATTTAATTCAAAAGTATATTTTTTGAGCTATAAAAAAGTTTATACTCTAAAAGTTTATTAAAAAAGATTAACAAATTAATTAGCTTTTTCGTTTTGAAAGCTCATCTCTTACTTTAGCTGCCTTTTCGTAGTTTTCTTGACTCACAAGTTTTGTAAGTAGAGATTTCAATTTACTTACAGAAAGTTTTTTTAGATCTCCAATATCTTGATTTTTGTTAGTTTGTTCAGTTACAAAATTTTGAATCCATTTATCCTCAGATGGTTTTTTTGAATTTTCAGATATTGCCGCTTTAAAACCCGCTTTTTTAAGAATAGAATCATAGGCATAGATTGGAGCATCAAAACGAAGAGCGAGAGCAATCGCATCTGATGTCCTCGCATCAATTATTTCTTCTATTTTATCTCGTTCGCAAATAAGGCTTGAAAAAAATATACCATCAACTAACTTATGAATGATAACTTGTTTTACATGGATATTAAATCTTTCTCCAAAACTTTTAAAAAGATCGTGGGTTAGTGGACGAGAGGGCTTAACTTCTTGTTCAAGTGCAATAGCTATTGATTGAGCTTCAAAACCTCCTATTATAATTGGAAGTTTTCTTTCTCCCTTCTCTTCATTTAATATAAGTGCATAGGCTCCAGTTTGTGTTTCGCTGTAAGAAATTCCTCTAACGGTCATTTGAATTAAATCCATTTTTCTAGTTTATATTTGTGTATCGAATATTGTAATGATCAACCTAATATTTAATTAAAACGAAATATTTCATGGTTTATTGAGTTAAATTAATATATAATTAATGATTAAATTTGTTTCATATTGAAAATCAAGTAATGAAAACCATTCAATTTAGAGAGGCTATAGCTCAGGCTATGAGTGAAGAGATGAGAAGAGATAAGACTATTTACCTTATGGGTGAGGAGGTTGCTGAGTATAATGGTGCTTATAAAGCTTCAAAAGGAATGTTAGATGAATTTGGAGATAAAAGAGTAATTGATACACCTATATCTGAAGCTGGATTTTCTGGAATCGGAGTTGGATCAACTATGACTGGTAATCGACCTATTATTGAGTACATGACTTTCAATTTTGCTTTAGTTGGTATCGATCAAATTATTAATAATGCTGCTAAAATTAGACAAATGTCAGGAGGCCAATTCAATTGTCCTATTGTCTTTAGAGGCCCCACTGCGTCTGCTGGTCAACTAGCAGCGACTCACTCACAAGCTTTTGAAAGTTGGTATGCTAACTGTCCAGGTCTGAAAGTAATAGTCCCCTCGAATCCCTACGATGCTAAAGGGCTTTTGAAGTCTGCTATAAGAGATGACGATCCTGTCATTTTTATGGAATCAGAGCAAATGTACGGAGACAAGGGTGAGGTGCCAGATGGTGAATATACACTACCTATTGGTGTTGCGGACATAAAACGTTCTGGAGATGATGTAACTTTAGTTTCATTCGGTAAAATTTTAAAAGAAGGAATTAAGGCAGCAATTGAATTAGAGAAGGAAGGAATTAAAGTAGAACTTATAGATTTAAGAACAATCCGCCCTTTAGATTACCAAACTATTTTTGAATCTGTCAAAAAAACTAATAGGCTTGTAATTTTGGAAGAATCATGGCCATTTGGAAATATTTCAACTGAAATCACATATCAAGTTCAAAATCATGTTTTTGATTATTTAGATGCACCTATTGAAAAGATAAACACTGCAGACACTCCGGCCCCATATTCCCCTGTACTTTTGGCAGAATGGTTACCAAATTTCAAAGATGTAATTAAGGCTGTAAGAAAAGTCATGTATATTGCCAAATAGGACTTTCAATGCAATAATAAAATGTATTATTTGCAAAAAGAATTAGATTTTATATTCTAGAATGTTTTGTTATTTTTAAGCTCACTTTTCAAAAAAAATTTAAATGGAACAAATGATTCAATTTTTACCTGCCTTCGGTATTCTAGCCCTTATTTTTGTATTTATTAAAAATAGATGGGTAACAAAACAAGATGTAGGAAACGAAAAAATGGCTCGCATCGCACAAAATATTTCTGAAGGAGCCATGTCCTTTCTAAAGGCAGAATATAAAATTTTATCAATTTTTGTAGTAGCTGTGGCTATCTTGTTATTTTTCAAGGGCCAATCAGAAACTGGGTCAAATGGGATGGTTGCCGTCTCATTCATAGCAGGCGCAGTTTGTTCTGCACTTGCAGGATTTATTGGTATGAAAGTTGCAACTAAAGCAAACGTAAGAACAACGAATGCAGCACAAAAATCATTAGGTAAGGCCTTAGAGGTTGCTTTTGCTGGAGGTTCAGTTATGGGATTAGGAGTAGTTGGATTAGGAGTTTTTGGTTTAAGCGGACTTTTTGCTTTTTATAGTTCTCAAGGATGGGACATAACAGAAATATTAAATGTACTTTCTGGATTTTCCCTGGGAGCTTCATCAATTGCTCTCTTTGCAAGAGTAGGAGGAGGAATCTATACCAAAGCTGCTGATGTAGGTGCAGATCTTGTTGGAAAAGTAGAAGCTGGAATACCAGAAGACCACCCTCTTAACCCTGCAACAATTGCTGATAATGTTGGAGATAATGTTGGTGATGTAGCAGGTATGGGAGCTGACCTTTTTGAATCATATGTAGGTTCAATTATTGGGACAATGGTTTTGGGGGCCTTAATTACAACACCAAACTTTAACGGACTAGGGGCAGTTTATCTACCTATGGCACTTGCTGCAATTGGAATTATTATGTCTATTGTTGGAACATTTTTCGTTAGAGTTAAAGAAGGTGGCTCTCCTCACACGGCACTTAACATAGGTGAGTTCGGTTCAGCTGGACTTATGCTGATTGCCTCCTATTTTTTAATAAAAGTGTTTATCCCAGAAACAGCCAATGGACTTCCATACGGAGCAAATGGTGTTTTCTTCGCCACAGTTACTGGATTAATTGCAGGGCTAGCTGTCGGAAAAGTAACAGAATATTACACTGGAACAGGAACAAGACCAGTCAAATCTATCGTTAAGCAGTCTGAGACTGGAGCTGCAACAAATATTATATCTGGGCTAGGTGTTGGTATGATGTCTACTGCAATCCCAATTATTTTAATAGCTATAGCTATATTGGTTTCACACTACTTTGCGGCTCTGTACGGTATTGCTATTGCTGCAGTTGGGATGCTCGCAAATACAGGTATACAGTTAGCAGTAGATGCATATGGACCCATTTCAGATAATGCAGGGGGTATAGCTGAAATGGCAGAACTCGATCCTGAAGTCAGAGAACGTACTGATAAACTTGATGCAGTTGGTAATACAACAGCTGCTATTGGTAAGGGGTTTGCCATAGCGTCTGCCGCATTAACTGCCTTAGCTTTATTTGCTGCATACATGAAAACTGCTGGAATTTCCTCAATTGATGTCTCTCAGCCTAAAATTATGGCCGGACTTTTAGTAGGCGGAATGCTACCTTTTGTTTTTTCTGCTTTGTCAATGAATGCGGTTGGAAGAGCTGCAATGGCAATGATAGAAGAAGTAAGAAGGCAATTTAGAGATATTCCTGAGCTTAGGGCGGCACTTGATGTGATGAGGAAAAATAATTCTGATATGTCTAAGGCCTCAAAAGCTGACCAAAAAATATTTAATGCTGCCGATGGTATTGCTGAGTATGACAAGTGCGTTGCAATTTCAACAACGGCTTCAATAAAGGAAATGGTACTTCCAGGAATTCTAGCTATAGTTGTACCTGTTGGAGTTGGATTTTTTGGTGGTGCTGAAATGTTAGGAGGATTATTGGCAGGTGTTACTACTTGTGGGGTTTTAATGGCGATTTTTCAGTCTAATGCTGGTGGTGCTTGGGATAACGCAAAAAAGATGATTGAAGAGCAAGGTAAAAAGGGTACTGATGCCCATAAAGCCGCAGTGGTTGGTGATACAGTTGGGGATCCCTTTAAAGATACTTCTGGGCCATCATTAAATATTTTACTTAAGTTAATGTCAGTTGTTGCATTAGTTATTGCTCCAAGTATAAAAGTGAGTGACAAAAACATGACTGATTACCAAGAGAAAAATGTAAAAACTAGTTTGTTAGAAATATCTTTTGATGATGATTTTTCAAAACTTAACAATGATAAAAGGGAAGTTTACCATTACAAAGAGTAACTAATTTTAGTAAAACTCTATATATTATTGATTTAAGGAGAGCCAATTTTTTTTACTTCATTATCTATTTTTAAGATAATAAGTTCGAGATCCTGCTTATTTTCGACAAAATCTATTTCATCTACATCAATCTTAATTATGTTTCCTTTATTGTAAGTGGAAGTCCAAGCTTCGTACCTTTCATTCAACCGACTTAGGTAGTCAATGCTGATTGAGTTTTCATATTCTCGACCGCGTTTATGTATTTTATTAACCAAGTTGGGGATGTTGCTTCTCAGATAAATCAATAAGTCTGGACCTTGAATTTGAGATTCCATTAGTTCGAAAAGCTCTTGATAGTTTTTAAAATCCCTTTGATTCATAAGACCCATTGACTTTAAATTAGGAGCAAATATATGGGCATCCTCATAGATCGTTCTGTCTTGAACAATAGTATTATTATTATTATTGTTTTTTATTTTTAAAAGATGTTCAAAACGACTTTTCAAAAAGAAAATCTGAAGATTAAATGACCACCTTTCCATATGATTATAAAAATCGTCTAAATATGGGTTATCTATGACGTCCTCGTAATGAGCATCCCACCCATAATGTTTCGCCAAAAGTTCTGTAAGACTTGTTTTTCCAGCTCCAATATTTCCAGAAATCGCAACATGCATACTACTTAGATAGTTTGTTTAAAAACTGCAAAGTAGTTTTTTTTAAACAATAATGTAAGTGATGTATTAAAAATTATGTCGTGTAGTTCATTTTTTTTTAAAAAAAACTAAAGCTAGTTTGTCAAATAAAAAAAAAGTGTAATTTTGAATATAGAATGAGGAAGGATTTGACTGATTGCAAACCTCTAAAAAAAAATGCTAAAGCAGTGTTGCTTTTTATGACGCTTTAGTTTAGCCCTTCCGAAAAAGCACTTTAATGCCATATTTATACACATCAGAATCTGTAAGTGAAGGTCACCCAGATAAAATCTCAGACCAAATCAGTGATGCCTTGTTAGATAACTTTCTGGCCTTTGACCCTGACAGTAGGGTAGCATGTGAGACGCTAGTTACGACAGGTCAAGTTATACTAGCGGGTGAGGTGAAAAGTAAAACTTACCTTGATGTTCAATCCATTGCGCGTGATATTATAAACTCTATTGGGTATACAAAAAGTTCTTATCAATTTAGTGGGAATTCATGTGGTGTAATTTCATTAATACATGAACAATCACAAGACATAAACAGAGGAGTAAAATCAGAACTCAAAGAGAATCAAGGAGCAGGAGATCAAGGAATTATGTTTGGTTATGCTACAAATGAAACAGAAGCATATATTCCCCTTGCACTTCACCTTTCTCATCAAATTTTAATCGAGCTTTCAGCTTTGCGTAAAGAAAATAATTCAATTAAATATTTACGTCCCGATTCAAAATCTCAAGTAACAATCGAATATGATGATGATAACAAACCAGTACGTATCGATACCATAGTAATATCAACTCAGCATGATGAATTTGATAATGATGATAATAGAATGCTAGAAAAAATAAAAATCGATTTAATTAAAATTTTAATTCCTAGAGTTAAAAGTAAACTCCCTCCTAATACAAAGAAACTTTTTGGGGATGATATAAAATTTCATTTTAATCCGACAGGAAAATTCGTTATAGGCGGACCACACGGAGATACAGGTTTGACTGGCAGAAAAATCATTGTTGACACTTATGGGGGTAAAGGTGCTCATGGCGGAGGAGCGTTTAGTGGTAAAGATCCAAGTAAGGTTGACCGAAGTGCAGCTTATGCTGCGAGGCATATGGCAAAAAATTTAGTGGCTGCCGGAATAGCTGACGAAATATTAGTTCAAATTAGTTATGCAATAGGAGTCATCGAACCAACATCTATAAATATAAACACCTATGGTACTTCAAAGTTAAATCTTACTGATGCAGAAATTGCAGTTAAGTCTTCAAAATTATTTGATTTGAGACCCTATGCTATAGAGCAGCGTCTCAAATTAAGAAACCCCATTTATCTTGAAACTTCTTGTTATGGTCACATGGGGCGTCAGCCTCAAAAAGTTAAAAAGACTTTCAAATCACCATATAATGGCGAAATGTCAAAGGAAGTAGAGTTATTTACTTGGGAAAAACTAGATTATTTAAAATTAATTAAAAATAAATTTCAATTATGAGTACACAATTATCAACACAAGCATTACATGCAGGACACGATGTAATAAAATCACAGGGAACTCAAGCCGTTCCAATTTATCAAACAACATCTTACGTATTTAAGGATTCTGATCATGCCGCAAGTTTATTCTCTCTTGCAGAACCTGGATACATATATACACGTTTAAACAATCCAACTAATGACGTATTAGAACAGCGACTTACTGCGTTAGAAGGTGGTGTTGCAGCTGTAGCCACCGCATCAGGGACATCAGCAATCGCTACTTCTCTAATGGTAATACTTAGAACAGGAGACCACATTGTAGCATCAAATAGCTTGTATGGAGGGACGTATAATCTTCTGTCAAATACGCTACCGCGGTTTGGAATAACCACAACATTTGTAGATCCAGACGATCCGACTGAATTTACAAAAGCTGTAAAATCAAACACTCGTGCTTTTTTTGCAGAGACATTAGGCAATCCTAAGCTAGATGTTTTAGATTTAAAAGCAATTTCTGAATCTGCAAAAAAAGCTAAAGTTCCTTTTATTGTTGACAATACAGTTGCATCTCCAGCCTTGTTAAACCCTATCGAGCATGGTGCAAATATTGTGATACATTCACTAACAAAATATCTCACTGGAAACGGAACAAGTATGGGTGGTGTTATTATTGATGCGGGAACTTTTAATTGGGGTAATGGAAATTTTCCTGAATTTACTGAACCTAACCCAAGTTATCACGGCTTAAATTACCATGAGGCACTTGGTAAAATAGCTTTCATTGCAAAAGTTCGCGTAGAAGGGCTTAGGGATTTAGGAAGCGCTCCTAGTCCTTTTAATAGCTTCCAAACTATTCAAGGAATAGAAACCCTGGACATACGTATGAAAAAACATTCTGAAAATGCAATAAAAATTGCAGCATGGCTTTCTACAAAAGATGAAGTAGCTTGGGTAAATTATCCTGGCCTAAAATCATCAAAATATAATAAACTAGCTCAAAAATATTTACCAAAAGGTCAAAGTGGTATTGTCACATTTGGTTTAAAAAAGGGATTTGAAGCTGGGAAAAAAGTTGCTGATAACACAAAATTATTTTCAATTTTAGCAAATATCGGAGATACTAAATCTTTAATTATTCATCCAGCTAGTACAACCCATCAACAGTTAAATGAGGAAGCACAAAAAACAACTGGAGTAACTGCAGATTTGATTCGTTTATCAGTAGGTTTGGAGGATGTTAATGATTTGATTGCTGATTTAGAGTCTGCATTTAGTCAGATATAAATCTATGTTAGAGATCAGAACGATTTCAATAAAAAATTTTAAAACACATTCGGGTGCTATCTATCCTAAAATTAATTTGCACTATCAGCAATTTGGAAAGCAGATAGGTAAAGCACCCATAGTTTTAGTAAATCATTCACTTACTGGAGATGCTAATCTCACGGGTGATGACGGTTGGTGGACAGAGATTATTGGAAAGGGAAAAATTATTGATACCAAAAAATATGCAATCTTGGGATTCAATATACCTGGTAATGGTGTTAAGGGCCAAATTTTCAATAAACCAGAGGACTTTCATGCAGGTGATGTTGCTTCACTTTTTTTATTAGGTTTAAGAAGTTTAAAAATCAAAAAACTTTATGCGCTTATTGGGGGCTCTATTGGGGGTGGTATTGCATGGGAGATGGCTGCAATTTCTAAAGATATTACTAAATTTTTAATTCCTGTTGCTGCAGATTGGAAGGCAAATGACTGGATAATTGCAAACACTTTTCTGCAAAGACGAATTCTAGAAAACTCCAAGGAACCCCTTCAAGATGCTAGAATACATGCAATGTTAACTTACAGGACACCTCAATCATTTGATAATAGATTTGGAAGGACACTTAATAAAGAACAAGGTATTTTTAATATTGAAAGTTGGTTAATATATCATGGAGAAAAATTGCAGAAACGTTTTCAAATAAAGGCTTATATAATGATGAACCATTTACTATCTTCAATTAATATTGAACGTGAGGGAGAAGTTGCTTTTAATATTATAAAAGATATAAAATCAGAAATACATTTAATAGCCATCGATAGTGATTTATTTTTTATTCCCACAGAGGACCAAAAAACTTTTAACTTGTTTAAAAAGGTAAAGAAAAACATTTATTACCATGAAATAAAATCACTTCATGGGCATGATGCCTTTTTGATTGAAAGTCAGAGTATGGAAAAAATTTTGTCAAAAATATTTTAATATTAACTAAATAATTATGAATGTTTCACTAGAAAGAATTAATAAAGATTATCTTTTTGAGGTATCAAATTCTGATGGGAAATCTGTATTACTAGATAACAAGTCTAAATCATTTGGGGAAATCCAAGGAATAAGTCCAATGGAGTTGCTTCTAATGGGTATAGCTGGTTGTAGCAGCATTGATATTATTGCTATTCTTGATAAGCAAAAAGTTAACCCAAGTTCATTAAAAATGGATGTGAAAGGGCACAGACATGAAAACCAAGTTCCCGCCTTATTTTATCAAATTGATATTAACATTTACCTTGAGGGAAGCTTTTCTCCTGAAAAAGCAAAGCGGGCCGCAAAACTCTCTTTTGAAAAATATTGTTCGGTTTCAAAAACTCTAGAATTTACAGCAAAAATTAGTCATAAAGTTTACTTAAACGGTACTGAGGTTTAAATCTTATAATATAATTTTAAAATGCTATAATTTAGGCTTAGCATTAAGTTTCTATTTAGTCAAATTATTAAAAAGTTCTTCTAAACTCTCATTTTTTTGATTTAAACTTAATATTTTTAAACCATTTTCTTTAGCAAAATCAAATATAGCTGAGCGTTTGTCTTTATTGCCTTTGATTTCTATTTCATAACTAAAGCCCCCTACATTTCTTACATGTTTCACATCCTCGATTTTAAGTAAAGCAACAGTTTCAATACGGTAATCAAAACTAACTTGGATGATTTTATTTTTATTTTTTCTAAGACTTTTTAATTTTTTGTCGAAAACAATTTCTCCCTTATTAATTATTAATACCCTATCACAAATTGCATCCACTTCCTGTAAAATATGAGTAGACAGTAAAACAATTTTTTTATTACCTAATTCACGAATTAGTTTTCTTATTTCAAGAAGTTGGTTTGGATCTAAACCTGTGGTAGGTTCGTCAAGAATTACTAATCTTGGATCGTTAATTAGTGCAGCTGCAATTCCTACTCTTTGCTTATACCCTTTGGAGAGAAATTTAATTTTTTTGTTATAATGGTTTAATAACCCCGTTTTTTTTATTAATTGATTTATTGGAGCTTTTTTACGTCTAAATAACTCAGCTACATAATTTAAATATTCTATTACATACATATCGGGATATAGTGGGTTATTTTCAGTCAAATAACCAACTTCATTTTTGATACTTCTTAGATGATTCCTATAACTT
>MDTB01173899.1_pt1 | contig 22318 bp, 10 predicted proteins | sample 811161 | NCBI WGS metagenome assembly MDTB01 (sample SAMN05326650, study PRJNA326480) | marine metagenome | isolation source: seawater | place: Mediterranean Sea | collected 2009 | reverse complement strand
TATTTAATTTTAAATTTAAAAAATAAACAATCAGGCTTGCATTTAATATTTGACGATTTAATGTGAAAATACCAGGTGCATTTGCATCCAGCTGCCACTCATTTAAAGCGATACTCCGTTGGTTTCGAATATTGAAAATATCTTCTAAGAGCACCAATTGATGAATGGCAACATCAATTGGAATTTGGTTTGAGAATGTGACCAATTCATAAGTAGCACATCCAAAAATACCAACAAAATAATTCGTCAATTCAGTAGACACAATTTGGCCTTTCAAGCGATGCGTAGGAAACTCTGATTTTGGAACAAGTTGTTTTATTGTATCTGGAAAATAAGAATGATAAATCAAATCATAAATGTCACCACTAAATAATTTTGATTGGTTGAGAACGTCTTTGATTCGCATTTTTACATAGGCCTGACATTTCGCTAGTACTGGCCGGGGTAGCGGTATTTTTTGCTTATAAAGTTCTTGACGCTCTTTGGATGTCGGAATTTGTTCATCCAAATGGTTGAGTAGTCCTAACTGAATCAGATCACTAATGGAATGGTCGATTAAAAACGGTTGTTCAATTGACCGGAATTGATCCATTGATATTAAATTATGTTGTTGAATGTTATTGTTAAGCACAAGATCCGTAACTTCATTGGTTGCGGCCTCTAAAATATGGTTTCGTTCACTTTCATTTTTTACGACATTTTGATTTTGAAAGGTCGAAAGTAAAATTTTAATATTAACTTCATAATCAGACATATTGACACCGGCTGAATTATCAATTGCATCAGTGTTGATTCTGCCACCAACCGTCTCATATTCAATCCGACCTTTTTGAGTAACAGCTAGATTTGCACCTTCAGAGACCACCGTTGATTTGACATCAGATGCATCAACTCGAACACTGTTGTTGGCTGGATCACCAACATCAATATGGGATTCACTAGCGGATTTAATATAGGTGCCGATACCACCAAACCAAATTAAGTCATTGGATGCACAAAGGATTTTTTTAATTAAGTCTTCGCCGCTAATTGTAGCTGTTGTAATATCAAAAAGTTGTTTCATTTCTTTTGAGCACTTGATTTCTTTTGAATAACGATCAAAAACCCCGCCACCTTTTGAAATCGGGCCATAGTCTAACCAAGAGGATCGCTTTAAGTTGAATAATCGTTGCCGTTCTTTCCAACTATCAAGCGCTGTTGGTGTCGGGTCAATAAATATATGGAGATGATTAAAAGCCGCAATTAAATGAATACTTTTACTAAGTAGCATTCCGTTACCAAACACATCACCAGACATATCACCAACAGCAACAACACGAAGTGCGTCACGTTCGGGGTCTTTTTTGATGGATTTAAAGTGCAACTTGGTGCATTCCCAAGCGCCACGCGCTGTAATACCAACTTTTTTATGGTCATAGCCATGTTCTCCGCCAGATGCGAAGCCATCACCCAGCCAAAACTGTTTATTTAAAGAAACTGAATTTGCAAAGTCTGAAAATGTGGCTGTACCTTTATCTGCTGCAACAACAAAATATGGATCGAAATCATCATAACAAATAAGTTTTTTAGGGGTTTGTCTTTTTTCTTTTTTTAAATTATCAGTGAGTTGCAACATTGCAGTTATAAACCGTTGGTATTGTTCGACACCTTCATTGTAGGGCGGGGGAGATCCAGCATTTTTTATAACAAAGCCACCTTTTGAACCCACAGGAATGATAACCGCATTTTTGGTTTGTTGGGTTTTAACTAAACCTAAAACTTCGGTTCGATAATCATCAAGTCGAGATGACCAACGAAGCCCGCCTCGAGCAACTTCACCGAAACGAATATGAACACCCTCTAACTTAGAATCAAAAACAAATGTTTCACGAAATGGGACGGGTGTTTGCATACCAAAAATCTGATCACACTGAAATTTGAAGCTGATTGGATCTGTAAATTTCTTTACATGCTGATTGGTTCGAACACAAGACGAAACAACAGATAATATACGACGTAAAATTTGATCGTCCATGATTGATTGAACGTCTTTAATGTATTTTTGAAGTTTATCTGTTGTGGATATGATTTTTGATAAGCGTACTGAAGCGCTAAGTTCAGGATTGAATTTATCATTAAATAAGTGGGCCAGCCGTTCAATAAATTCAGGGTGAGAAATAATGGTTTGATTAATAAGTGTTAATGAATATTGGGTTGAAAAAACTTGATACATATAATTTCGCAGCGCTTGTGCAATAAAAATATCATTTAAATTTAATGACGTTGTTAAAACCAATTGGTTAATTGGATCATTGGGTAGGCTTCCTAAGAAAACAGCCGTGAGTGTGGTTTTTAAACGATCTTCAATTTGATTTTCATTTAATTTCTTTAAGGATTGATCAACCAAGCGAAAAGCCAAAATATATCCGATTGTTGAATTTGCTCCACCAAAACGGGATGTTAATTGATCAATTACATGAATACCTAAATTATGAAGGATGGGAAGGATGTTGGTTAAATTAAGTTTTGAACGATGATAAACCAGTAACATGGATGCCTTTCCAGCAAGGTCTGAGGTTTTCGGGAAATCAAATGAGAATAACTCAAATAAAATGGAATTTTCATCATCTAAATCCATAAGCCGCTTTAAATCTCGCAAAGCTGATTCCGGTTTCGTACGAACTTTGTAATGTGATGGGATTTTATCGATAATATCAGGGTCATCTTTAAGCAATTTTGAATCTTCATTCAACATGAAGTTCAACAATTGATCATCCCAAGGTTGAACAAGGTTTGTTAGGGTTCGCTCTAATGCTTCCTCATTGAGCAATCTATCTTTTTTATTGAGCTTAAAGTGAAAATGAATTCGACATTTTTCAGGGGCGGAAATAGGTAAAATTTCATGGAACGAAAAATCCAATTGATCACAAATATACTCAGAAATTATTTCAACTGTTTTCGGGCTAAATAAATAATAAGGAATGACAAAATAAAGCTTCAATTGTTTATTATTTCGATTATACTTTTTGAAACATTGTATATGATTAGGATTAGTAATGGACATGATAAAATCAACCATCTCAAGCAAATCTTCTTGGCTGGTTCGAAAAAGTTCAAATTTTGGGATGTCGTTAAAAATACGAATGACTTCGTTGTAATCATAAGAGCCAGTTAAAAAACGACGTTCGTTAAAAATATACTCCATTTTTTTATTAATCAGAGGCGTGTCAATATTTCTTGCATACATTGAACTTCGTTTTAAAATGCCATAAAAAATATATTGGGTTGTATTAAATTTGAAAGATACTTTCATGAGCGGTTCAAACCGTTGAATTGGGCTGGTGATAGTGATTCGATCAACAATAAAAGGTTCATTGTTGGCATGATCAAAAAATTGAGGTGGGGGATCAATTAACGCATTTATTTTAACCTTTTTTTGACAAATTCCAAGGGCCGATTTAATCGAATGATCCGTTCCATTTCGATCGATAACATGGCAGCCAAAAAATGAGAAATTATAATCATTTAACCATCGCAATAGTTGAATCCATGCCGATGAAATCGATGGTTTAAGAAGTTTCAATTGCTTGGACACAAAATTGAGTTGTTGAAACATTAAATCCGAGTCAAGTTGAGCCTGTTGAACACAGTTCATATGAAAATTAATATCATCTTTAATTGTTTTGGTTAATGCTGGATTTTTTAACTGATCAAATGCAATGAACACCAAAGATCTACGTTCAAAACTTTGATCCGGTGGCACAATATCAATGACGTTTCCAGACTTATCTCGTTTAATGCCAATAATTGGGTGCAAGCGGCGCGTGGTTCGTAATTGATATTTTCTTAAGATCTCTTCGATTGTAATGTATAAGTGAGAAGCATCAGGGTGACTCATTTTTAAAATCAATTTATTGGTTAAAGCCAATGATTTTAATTTTGGTTGACCAAGATAAACATGGGATTTTTCATGATATTTTACTATGTAAAAATCATACAAAATTAAAATGAAATCATAGAGTTCTTCTGTGTTTAAACTTAAAACGGTTCGCTCCGATAACTGCTGGAATATAATGTCCATAAATTTAAGCTTTATTGGATCTTTTTTTAATAGTTTTTTAACGGAATTAATAATTTTTTGCGACTGTGTTTGAACCATATTAAACCATCATAGCATTCAGTCAAAGTGATTCAAAGCACAATGTATTTAAATCGCTTACGTTTGCATGAACCAGAAACAGTCCAATGGAATTGCCGGATAGTTACAACCTGGAACCAGTGTTTTTAAATCGAAAAAATCCGAGCATAAAAAATAAAAACAAGGGCATAAAAATAAGAAATCCAGCCAAGTTAAAAACCGTTTGCTTAGTAAGAACAATAGTCGTGTTGGGAGATTCTTTGATTGGAATTAAGGTGAATTGATCCAAATGAGACTGAATAATATCTTCAATAATAAATTGATTATCACCTTGTTCTAACCAAAAATTCGTTGCAAGTAAATAATTGTTGATGTAGGTTCGTTTGTTTATTTTATCTTGAACAATGATGGGGAAGGGCCCTTCTACAAGTCTGTTATTTTGCTTAAAATAAGCATCCTCACCCGTAACTGCGATGGGTTGAATGGTTGTTGTAGAAAAGAAATCTATAACTCCTGAGTAAGGGAAAACACCGATCAAAGATTGGCCAGATTGCGTGCGATAATCAATAATTAATTGATTTTTTGATCGTAAAAGATGGTGCGTATTATCTTCAATAATTCGCGAACTAAATTGGACATTATTATGAATCACCATGTCATTCATAAGCGGGGAAAATTTTGGATGATTAAAAATAATACTGGATGATGTATCTGAGTGAAGTTGCATTAAGTTGGGTAACTGACTTTTTGCATTTTCACCAAGTTTATAAAAAATAATAAGGTCATATTGTTGAGAAATTTGAGAAATATCATTGACGTTAATTTCATTCAAAATCATAAAGTTTGAATCTGTAATTTTTTTTATTGCCGCTAAACCCAGTGGGTCTGTATTCTCAAGCAATGAGTAATGACTGGAATGAACAACCAAAATAGTCGGTGGTGTATGCTGACTCAATTGTAAGAATGCTCTTGAAATCACATTTTGAATGTTTTCAATTGCATGCCCTTCATTTAAGATGATTTGTTCAATTAAATCGATATCTTGTCGTTTTCCCTCATGCTCAATAATGATTACACCGTCATTCGAGATGTCATAGTGATCAGCTTTGTCAGGAAACTTTGCATGGTCTAAAACAGTAACGTTAATAAGTGGCGAAATAGCGGTGACCCATCGCACAAGTTGATTTATCTTAAGTTCATTAGCTAATTCATCAGAACAAAAAATGGTGATATCAAATGATGAAGCGACGGCTTCTATTTTTTTGGTTAGAAAGCTCGATGATGATAACTTTTTCGAAGAAGAAATATCAAGGTAATTTGGGTTTTTTTGAGATAAAATAATACTTAAAATACCGATGATAAATAATACTGGTAGTAGATAATTAAGACGTTTTTGCATGGCTGATTCCGTAAAAAAATAAAGGGAGAAATATGATGTATAAAATTGTGCCAATATGCAATATGCCCTCAGCGACCAATGAATAATGATAAGAAATACTAAGTGGAGCTAGTATATCATATAAAAATGTTAGAGATTCAATGACAAGATTGGTTCCCCATAAAAAAACAAGTGTGACAAAAAAGTAAAATAATTGAAGATCGTAGTTGGCATATATCAAGAGAATGAATTGAATAGCTAAGATTAAGCTTACTAAAAAACTAATGTAAAAAAACACATGGAAAAAAGGAATTTGAGCAAAAAATACAATTAAGGTAATGGTCGGTGCAATGGTAAGTGCATGCAAACAAGACGACAAAAAGGTTTTGCGTGATGGTGAATGATAACTCAGGGCAACGGTTAGGAGTAGTGTCACAATAAAGTGAAAAAAGATCACCGGAGAGAAAATATTATAGTTGCCAACATCAATAAACATTTTCAATCCAAAACAATTGAACAATAAACTCGCCCAAATGTATGAGTTATATTTAGATAGTTTTGCAAAAAAGCCTTTTGACACGATAGATTAATAGTACTTTAATCAAAAATAGATTTGCAATGAAAGTTACCAATGATCAATTTTTAGCACTCTTAAATCGTATTGAAAAACGGTTTAAGTATTTAAACAAATGGGCGGCCAAAAATAATATCGAATATTTTCGAATTTTTGATCGTGATTTACCGGATGCGCCGGTAATGATTGATGTCCTACCTGATCATTGGTTGGTTTGGCTTTGTGATCATCATTTCGATAACACCATGGAAACCAGCTTGCTTGATACGATAAAAAGTAAACTGATTCAATTGAAAAAAAGTGAAGTAGTAATTAAGAATCGTAAGAAAAATAATATAATCAAACAAACATTTTTTGAGCAAGGAAAGTCCATCATTGTAAAAGAAGGTGGTTTGAATTTTAAATTAAATTTGACACGTTATTTGGATACCGGCCTATTTATTGATCACAGAAGAACGCGTGAATATGTGCTAAAGCACGCCAAAGGGAAACGGGTTTTAAATTTATTTGCTTACACGGGAAGTTTTAGTTGTTATGCATTACAGGGGGGCGCTAATTTTGTAACTTCAGTTGATTTAAATCCCACGTATTCTGAATGGCATGAAGAAAATTGTAAATTGAATGGATTCTCAAAAAAAAGATATTCAATCCTTACGGCAGATGTAATTCCATTTTTAAAATCAAATAAAAGTAAATATGATGTCATTATTTGCGACCCACCAACGTTTAGTCAGTCAAAACGAAAACAAGTCAAGACATTTCATATTCAAGACGATGCCCAAACGTTGTTAGAGTTATGTAACATCAATTTAAAAAATGGGGGTGAGATCATATTTAGTACCAACTTCAAAAAGTTTGATTTTGAAGAGTTGCAAAATACCAATGCTTGGACCATGAAAGAGTACACCAAAATGTTTTGTTCGAAAGATTTCGAAGGAAAATGGATGAGTCGCTGCTTTTTAGTTAAACCTCAATTTCCATAGCCGAAACAATTGGCTGTTCAGGAATAGCATTGAATTTAGCATCATATCGATGATTAACATCAATGGACCAATCAAGCAGTGCTTTTTCTGTAAATACAATGCCTGCAAAAATTGCTTTACGTTGCTGATCAGAATAAGCCTCGACGTTAAACTGAGTTAAAATATTATTAAGCTGTTCAAGCAAACGGCTGTAACTTAACATGGTACGAAGAAAGCCTTGCTCAACACTTGGTTTTGAATCATGAAGCATATTTAATAATGGAAAATTGATTTGGTAATTGAATTGATATTGATTCGAATATTGTACCAATGTGTCAAAAGATTGCGTTAAAATTTCGGGCGTCCAAATGGTTGAGAAATCATCACCTAAGTGTTTTTTAGACAATGCTTCATTAAGCTCTTTTAGGCCTGAAAACCCATCATTACTAAATGCAGCTAACAACGATAAAATCAAGATGATTTTTTCTACATGAGGTTCAGATGTGTCAATTTCAACTTTATTAAATAGCAGCTCGTAAAATACCCCAATCCCAATGGTTTCAGATCGAACGTAATAATGAAGATCAAGTAGCGTTTCCCCATGCGGAAACGCCATAAGCGATTGCGGGTAATTTTGAATCAGTTGATTCGCAAGTAAATTTAGCGCATGTTCTTGGCGTGTTGAGTCAAAGTGTTGAACAAGTTTAAGTTTCCAACGTTCGTTTGTCGGCGAATCAACAGTTTCAAAAAAGGGATTAAGTGTTTTGATGGTCTGATCTAAGATGAGGTAAATAGGATCATTTTTAAAGAGATATTCTGAGTTTGGGTTATGGAGTTGATAAACAATATCATGCAGATATTCATAATGTGCATCTGTGACCAACGGATGTTGCTCATATTGTTCATTGAAGTCATCAATAACGACCATAAGTTCTAACAAGTTTTGAATTGCACGTGTAAATTCAGGTGCACGAAATTCGTCAAAAATACAGAGTTTTTCAGTCAATACATTTGCTTTAAATCCAAGCAGTTTTTTTAAATGCAATGTTGCGCATGGTCGGGGTGAACCATTGGTGTCATGGACGGATGTGTGAAAAATACTGGGGTAAAGAAAATCAATGACAGTTCCCGAAAGCACGATGTCTGTATTTGTAATGAAAAGTGGCGCAATATCATTTGCCATATTTTGTTCGAAGGGAGGTTTCAAGTAAGTGAAAGATTTTTCAGGATGTGTGTTGAGTTGAGTCATTGTACCATTAATTTGAATTGAAACCTTAATTTGAAAGACATTAAATAAGTTAATTAAGGGGTCCGTAACGTTCTGAATTGGACAAGGCGCATCAATTGTATAAGTGGTTGGTTCAGAAAAACGAACAATGTCAATGATTGCCCGTAGTTTTTGATTATCAAACGTTTGATAGGGAATATCATTTGTTAGTACAGAAAATAGTGCCACATACGTTTCATCTTCTCGAAGAACAATACCAAGTTTTTTAGCTTCTTCTAAAACATAGCGAAGAAAATCAAGTTTTGTTTTATGTGTATTTAGTTGGTTATTTTGTTGGGGTGTTAAAGGCTGATCAAGAGTGCCAAGGACATATTCAAGTAAGATATCTGGAATTTTCCAACCATCATTAAGCGCTGATTTTTTTTGTTGGTTAGCGTTCACATGTAACAAATAAGAGGGTGTAATCGTTTCATCATTTTTTTTGGGCCTTGGGATCGGTATTCCAACATTTAATTCAGGGATTGGTTTAAAGTGCTTCCGAGATACATTGCTAGTTTGAGCAGCATCTTTAATCCGTTGTATATCCAAAAAAGAATATGCTGAAAAATCATCAATTAAAGATGAGGGTAATCCAGATGCCTCCCATTGAGCAAAATTTAAGATAATATCTCTAATTTCCGAATCAAAACCGTCAAATCGTCGTGAAGCAAGATCAAAAGCTGTGCAGTTAGCATGATTTTCAGCATAAGGATTAAACCATATCTCTTCTTTTTTCATCCAATTAAACAAATCGTTCATTGTGAGAGGGTCGCAATAAAGTGCAATAAAATGAAGCAGTGAGTTTCCAAATTCATCCTTCGTGCAATGCAATTTTTTTTGATTATTTTCGATTGAAAAAAATGTTTGCGTTAAAATATGTTGAATTGCATAAGCATTATTATGTTGGCAGGCAGATAAACAATCAGCCGTAGAATATGATTCTTTTTCATGGTCAAATTGAAAGTCGAGTTGGATAGGATATTGACTATATTGAATTTGAAGGTCAACTGGCTTTTTCCAATGCACAATCTGGTTGATTTTTCCTTGTTCTGAAGAATCAATGACTGTCTTGATATTGTTGATGCGAGAAATTAAATCCATATTTGAAGCTCCTATAAATAATGAACTCAGCTTATCATTTTTTTTAGAAGTAATTAAGTTTTTAATTTGTCTGTGATTTCGATATGCTATATAAAGGAGGTAACCATTGAAGAGTTCTAAAATTCAAAACTATTATACAATTCCGAATCAACATCAGAATAATATTAAAAAAAATGAGTTGCCTAAAACTCAACTAGAAAAAAATGTGATTAGGAGTGATTCTCCATTTATTAGAATGCAAAATTATTGGCTATTAATTAATAAAGGGCCTGAATGCAGGCCCCAATAAATTAACAATTAAGCATTTAAAGCAGAATTAAAATCTGCTTGTATATCATCAATATGTTCGAGACCAACGGATACACGAACCATGTCAGGAAGAACCCCAGCTGCTTTTTGCTCATCTTCACCCAATTGTTGATGCGTTGTTGATGATGGGTGAATAACAAGTGTTTTCGCATCACCAACATTGGCCAAATGACTGGCAAGTTTAACATTGTTTATGAATGATTTAGCGGCTTCATAACCACCTTTAATACCAAATGTAAAAACGGTTGGAAATTGGCCATTTAAATATTTTTTACATGATTCATAACTATCATGATCTTCAAATCCAGTGTAATTCACCCAACTAATCTTAGCGTGATCTTTTAAATAGTGAGCTAGTTTTTTTGCGTTTTCAACATGCTTTTCCATTCTTAATGGCAAGGTTTCCATCCCTTGAATAAAATGAAATGCATTGGCAGGGCTCAGTGTCATTCCCATATTACGCAGTCCTTGAACACGGGCTTTAATTGCAAAAGCAACATTGCCAAGACCGGGGAAATTTCCAAAAACATCCCAATATTTTAATCCATGGTAACTTTGATCGGGTTCTGTAAAATCTGAAAATCGACCGGATCCCCAGTTAAAATTTCCACCATCAACAATGATACCGCCAATGGATGTGCCGTGGCCCCCAATCCATTTGGTTAATGAATGAATGACAATATCAACACCATGTTTGATTGGTGTGCATAATGATGGCGCAAATGTATTATCAATCATGACAGGAACATTTTGCTGGTGTGCCGCATCTGAGATAGATGCTAAATCCAACACATCACCCTTTGGGTTTCCAACAGTTTCCAAATAAACGAGTTTCGTATTGTCCTTAATCGCCTTCGTCACTTCTGTTGCGTTCATATCTTCAATGAAATCAACGGTAATGCCCATTCTTGGAAGGGTGTAACGGAAAAACGTATCTGTTCCGCCATAAAGTGATGCAGATGATACAATATGGTCACCAGCTTGGCAGATCGTATGTATAGCCAATAATATCGCTGACATACCACTGGCAGTACAAAGCGCCGCAGAACCACCTTCAAGTGCTGCAATTCGTTGTTCAAGAACATCTGTCGTGGGATTCATGATTCGGGTGTAAATATTACCAAATTCTTTTAGTGCAAACAGATTGGCAGCATGGTCGGTATCTTTAAATACGTAACTGCTGGTTTGATAAATTGGGACAGCTCGAGAACCAGTGGTTGGTTCAGGGGTTTGCCCTGCATGTAGTGAAATGGTTTCTATTTTATGATTTGACATCAAAAACTCCTAAAAATATGAAATAAAATAACCCTTCCAAATTAACACAAAGCACAAAAAAATTGAAATTTGTTTTGCTTGATTCTTCAATTTATAATAGTACACATGAATGAATTAATTCTTTCTCCATTATTTTATGTTGCCGAATCCCTTGGTATTCTCTCATTTGCATTGTCAGGATTTATTTTAGCCAAGCAAAAGGATTTTGATGTGGTGGGAGTTTATATCATTGCACTTGTTACAGCATTTGGTGGAGGAACAATTCGTGATGTGGTACTAGATATTCAACCGGTGTATTGGATCAATCATGCTGAATATCCATTAATTATCTTTATTATGGTACTGTTCTTATCATTCCTAAAAAAACTAACAATTCGACCAGCTTGGTTATTAATTCCAGATGCTTTGGGTCTTTCATTATTTGCAATTACTGGTGCGCAAGTGGCCCATCAAGCGGGGCACCCGATTATAATTGTGGCCATTTTAGCTACCGTTGTTGCTACTTTTGGGGGTGTTTTGCGAGATAGTCTATGCCAAGAAATTCCATTGGTTTTTAGAAAAGAATCAACCCTGTATGCGTCGTTGGCTTTTCTAGGCGGCATGTTTTACGTTGGACTAACCAATCTTGGTACTTTTTCGCCAACCATAAACATGACATTATCAGTGGCATTAATTTTTATTTCTCGATTAATAGCCTACAAAATGAACTGGCGCGTCCGCATATAAGATTTGACTATCAGAAACAAAATATTTATAAATGGTATCGTATGGATGAAGGTACAACAGCATGACAACTCGAATTTTAACAAAATTATCGCCAAGCGAGCGGCATCTTTTATTGGGTGAAATAACATACGTATTAATGTCATCGAATCTACACCGAAAATATCTGATTGATGATATAGGATTGGTTTTTTTACCAGCATTGGATTTAAATCAATTTCGTATTTATAAAGTTCGTCAAGAACCAGTGGCACTGATCACATGGGCATTCATGTCAAAAGAAATTGAATCAAAATTTTTAACGGGTGATTACACACTGCATCCAGACGAATGGAAATCAGGGGATCAAGCGTGGGTCATTGATTTTCTAGCACCATTTGGACATGCAAAAGAAGTGATACGAGATTTAAAAAATAATATATTCCCAAATCAAACAGGGAAAGCTATTCGAGTAGATGAAAATGGAAATGAAAAAGGCGTTTATCGACTCCACGGAAGAAATGTGGCCAAAGCATACAAAACCAATAAAAGTAAAAATTAAAAGCCTTGAATGAATAATGAAATCATCTCGAAACGACTATTTATATCCATTTTTTGAAAAATGTGCTTAATATGCGATTTTACAGTGGGCGTAGAAATATTGCATTCGGATGCGATAGCTTTATTTGAGTAGCCTTTTACAACAAGTTTGGCAATTTCTTTTTCTCGATCAGTAAATTTAAATTGATTCAAATCTTCGACATTTAAGCGTTGTGTTTTTAGGTAGTGATTAATCAGAAACAGATGCCCACGATAAAAAAATAATAAACTAACAATTATCAAATAAATGGGTGATATGAAAAATAAATAGGTTTCTGGTTGTGTGAAGTTTAAATAAAATTTGTAGAAATCATGAAGTAAAAAAAACATTAAAAAAATATTCGCATAAACAATTTTATTTAAGAAAAAATGAAATGTTTCATATTTTTTTTGAATTTTAAAATTGATTTGAATATATATAATAGCCGAAACCAGCATGATATATGAGGTGATAATTAGTGAAATCGCCCAAATGACAAGTTGATTTTCCACAATGAAATAATACCCAGTGGCAATACAGCCAATACAATTTCCTAAAAAAAGTGACCAACTAAATACGTTGTCATAGGGGAAATCGATATCGTAGATTAAAAATTTATTTTTTAGCGATACAATATTGGCGGTGCTGCCAGCCAAGAGGGCAAATAATAAAAAGAATTTTGGATTCAAGATATTTGGCATAAAGCTTGAACAAAATATGAATAACAAAATGAATGAAAAGCAGGAAATGAAAATTCGTAACAAACGATAGATATAATGAAACGTCGAATCATCTAATTTTTTATTTAAGTCATTAAATTGAATGGCCAATAGCGAACCTAACAGAATGGCAAATAGAACATACATATTTAATGAAAATATTGTTAGATCCATAAAAGTAAAATAGCCATAATGACAAATTGATGCAAGTTAAATTAATGATTAAATACATAAAATGAAACATCTGCAGCATTAGAGAGCCTAACCTAAGTTCAAAATAAACCAAAAGTAGGGTGTTCAGTACTACCAAAGTAGGACGGAATAATAAAAATAAATCATAAAAATCCTTCCTGTGGATGATGCAATAAGCAGCTTATATGTGTTTAAAATTAAGCATTCATTAAAACAATTGAACAAATTATAGGAGTTTGAACAATGAAGATCGTGAAGGCATCAAATGAAATTGAATATGATTAAAAATAAAAATATCACAGTAGTCATATTAAGTAGCTTGTTTTTCTATGGGATCTTATCATTCTTCATATTATTAACAATTAAGAATCATAATCACTTAAATCAAAATGGCCAAACGATTGCTTTTGAAATAGATAAAAAGACAAAAAGCTTTAAAAGACGTTCACTTTCGACGTCATATACGTTTATTTTAAAAGTTCCTTTCAAATTTGAAGCTTCAAATGAAATTAAAGTTAAACCATACCAAGTCGATGTGCCAGTCGAAATATTTTATCAATACAATGTTGGTGATAGGTTTGAAATCATGATTGATATAAGTGCAGGACACAAATATATCTTGCCTGGACAAGATGTAGCAAAATTCTATAGTTATTTAATTGGATTATCAGCGGTATTTTTAATTATTTTTATTATTTGTTTTGTGTGTCTCATCGGGTATGAAAAACGGAGACATAATAAATTTATATATCAAGTGGTAACAACAGTTTTATTTGCAACAGTTGCCTTTATAGGGATCGGATCACTATATATTTCGAGTTGGCAAGAAGTGAAGTTTTATGGAATTAAATATGTTTTGAGAATTTATCCTGTGATATTGATATTTATTTTTTCAATTGGTTGCCTTTTATTTTCAATAGTCACTGGGGTGAAGCTCTTAATGAAAGGGATACCAAAACTAAATGAAAAGTTACTGTTATTAAAAAAAGGCATGAAAGTCCAAGGGAACGTATTGAAAAAAGAAATTAAGGGACAGTTTATTAGATTTGAATATGAATTTTATTTAAATCAACAACGATTTTCAAAAAAAATCCATCAAATTTCGTTATATAAAGGAATTGATGACATATCAAATGATGAGGAGATAACGATTTATTATGACTTAAAAAACCCAGCAAGAAATGTGTGGGAATTTGAATAAATTAGGAGGAAAAAATGACAACAACTAATGATGAATATAATGAAAGTATTAGCGCTCAGGTCGGCACTTCAATTTTAGATGCAAATGCCAAACTAATTGATCGATATATCCCGGATAATGTGCCAAATGTTAAAGTTTTATTTACGAAAGCAGGTGTGGTCGGTGATGCTGTTTCATTTGGTATTGATTATCACAATGAAATAAATTCACATGGCGACAAGGTAACGGCAACAATTGTAGCCGGTGCAAACACTGGTGCAAGTTGGGTGGCAGGTTCTGCTGGGTACGCGCTATGTGCTCTAGTTATATCTAATCCAGTAGGTTTGATTGCTGCAGGTACAGTTGTTGCATTTGGCGCAGGCATTGCGTGGGATAAGTTTGGTTCCAATCCTTTAAAAGATACCGTTCGTCATTTGCTATCTGATGGAAATGGAAAAATGACGAATGTTACTATTGTTAATCCTGTAACAAATGAATGCATTAAAATAACAGATGGGACACTGAGTATAATGAGTGATTATCATTTAGGCGACGGCATTTATAACGTTGCTAATGAATTCACATCATTATTAAACGAATACAATTATGAGGTATGTAAAGTTGAACACAGTCGGTTTATAAATAATGTTCATACTGACTATACAATCCAAAGTGGCGATACTTTGTCAGAGATTGCACAAAAGTATGGGACTACTGTTTCCAACTTATTAGAGTTGAATCCTGAAATAACGGATCCAAATATGATTCAAGCCAATCAAAAAATTGCATTGCCTGAAGGGTCATCCGAAATGGTGGTCGTAGAGTCTGAAACAATGAGATTATTAACAGAAGACGATCAGCAAGTGATTGAATCCACTTTGATTAAATTAGATGAAACATCAATTGTAAAAACTGAAAATGGGGTATTTATTCGAGAAAATGCCGAATTAACATTGCCAGACGGAGACACATCAAACGTTTCTGATTTTCTTGAAATGGTTGGTGATGCAGTGACAACCTATGGTGATTATGTAAAAGACAAAATTACGTTTATTATTGACGATTTATTTAACGATACGTCTCAAGAAACAGCCGAAGGAAATTATCTTGCATCAAATCGCGAACAATTAACAGCACGCATCATTACTGGTTTAGCTGAAGGCAAAAGCTTGGATGATATTGCAGAAGTAATAGGAAAAGAAACGTTGGTGAAAATGGGTGTTGAAATTGGTGCAGATGCATTGGCATCTTCAACCAATATTGACCTTCATTCTGCTGTTAAAGGTGCCATTGTCCAGTTTGGAATTACAGTGGCTCTTTTTGAAGATGGAATGACGAAATCAGACTATGAAAAAGCTGCCGTTAATGCGATTTCAAACGGGTTTATCAGTCATCAAGTCACACAAACCAGTTGGGGTGGCACCAGTGTCAATGGGACCGATGGGAATACCATTGCAACACCCGCTGGGGCAGGTGTGATTGCGTTTGCAGCATCAACGATTTCAAGTTTATTAGATGATGGCAAACTCGATGGCGAGGAGTTAGGACAAGCTGCAGTCGCGGGAGCATCGAGCTATTTAGGTGCAGTGATTGGCCAAACATTAATTCCCATCCCATACATTGGGTCCATTATTGGGAGTTTGGTAGGAAGTGCGGTTATGAGCCTTTTTGGCTTTGGCCAAGCACCACCACCACCATTTGAAATTACTAAAACCAAAGAGGATGGAACTGGTGAAACGAAATACGTTACTGAACATGCTGTGGACGGCGTTCAAACAGTCGCCCGTGATGGTTATGATGATGATCTGGTCGGCAATGATAAAGATGATCAATTGCATGGTGGAGATGGTGAAAACAGTATTTATTCAGGGAAAGGAGATGATGTTTTAGACGGTAAAGCAGGTAATGATACCCTGATTGGTGGTGAAGGCAACGATGTTTTAATTGGAGGGGATGGCGATGATCTATTATCTGGCGGAACAGGTGATGACTCATTAATGGGAGATGCTGGAGATGATACCATGATCGCCGGTGCTGGAAATGATGAAGCATTTGGTGGCGCTGGAAATGATTTCATCAAAGGTGATGCAGGGGAAGACTTCATTCAAGGGAATGATGGTGATGACGTTATTCTTGGTGGTATTGGGAATGACGAACTGGAAGGTAATGCTGGCAATGATTCAATTGACGGTGGCAATGGGGATGATTTTATTTTAGGGGGTAATGGCGATGATCAACTGTATGGTGATACATCAGCGGCACAATTAGAACAACAAAAAATAGATTTTAAAAGAGATATGACAGAAAAAATAAAAACAGCCACGGAGGATATCAAAATTGCAACGGCTGAACTGAAACGCCTAAAAAATGAAAAAGATGAATTGAAAAAAATGAATCATAATATTTTTCAATATGCAGCCGCTATTCAAATCATTGAGGACAAAATTAGTGTTCAAAAAGAAGCGCTAAAAAAAGCAGAAAGTCAAAAAGAGAATTTCGAAAAACAGTTGGCCGAGACAACATTTGAATATGAACCTGGCAATGACACCATCTATGGTGGTGCTGGAAATGATACAATTATCGGCGAAGCTGGAAATGATCAACTCTTCGGAGAACAAGGCGATGACATCATCATTGGTGGACAAGGCGAAGATATTCTCGACGGAGGTGAAGGAGACGACCAATTATCTGGCGGCACAGGAAATGATGATCTATCGGGGGGTTCGGGTGCAGATCAAATTTGGGGAGACGAGGGCAACGACATCATCAGAGCTGGTGAGGGTAATGATATTATCTACGGTGGCGAAGGTGATGATATCATTTTTGGAGACGCTGGAGATGATCAACTTTTCGGTGGCTCTGGTAATGATACGCTTGATGGTGGTTTAGGAAACGATCAGCTCGACGGCGGTGATGGAAATGACCAGTTAATGGGTGGTGCAGGCAATGATCAGTTACTTGGTGGTTTAGGAAACGATACAATTTCAGGCGGCACCGGAGATGATATGATAAATGCTGGTCAAGGCGATGATGTGATCACTGGTGGTACTGGTGATGATGTCGCTTATGGTGATCTGGGAAACGACACCATAAATACAGGCGCAGGAAATGACTTGGCGTATGGTGGATTTGGGAATGATACAATCATTGGTGCTGCAGGTAATGATCATCTGCATGGTGAAATTGGGGATGATACCATTGATTCAGGTGCGGGAGATGATGTAGTTACTGGTGGCGCAGGCAAAGATCAGTTATCTACTGGAGATGGTGCGGACACCATCAGGGGTGGGTCAGGAAATGATACCATTTATGCAGGATCAGGAAATGACAATATAAGTGGTGGTGCTGATAATGACATAATTTATGGCGATCTTGGCAACGACATCATTTCAGGCGATCAAGGGAATGATACAATCGATGGCGGTGGGGGCAACGATATCATTGCTGCAGGTGAGGGGGATGATACAGTATCTGGAGGCACTGGAAACGATCAAATGGATGGTGGGTCAGGCAATGATGCATTGTCAGGAAACGAAGGCGATGATGAAATTTTTGGTGGGTCTGGAGATGACATCATAAGCGGGGGTCAAGGGAATGATACTTTATCTGGTGGTGAGGGGAATGATCGTTATACCTTTAATAAAGGGGATGGTCAGGATACCATTATTGAGTCTGGTATTGGAACAGATACGATCGTGCTTAACGATTATCGTGCCAAAGATATTACATTGCAACAATCAGGCAATGATTTGTTAGTTTGTGTTAAAAATAGTACAGATCAAATTCGAATTCAAAACCATTTTAGCGCCAATACTGTTGAATACTTAACGTTTTCAGATGGCTTTAAAATTGGGTTGTCAAATATGATGTTTGGTACTGATTTAGATGACACCTTACAAGGTACGCAAGACTCAGATACAATCCGGGCAAAGGGTGGAGATGACACTGTATTTGGTCGTGGTGGCGATGACTTTCTAGATGGTGGCAATGGCAATGATGTTATTTTTGGTGAATCGGGTAATGATTGGATTAATGGAAGTCTAAAAAATGATTATTTAGATGGTGGAGCAGGAGATGATGTGCTTTATGATGGTGCAGGCTCTGATCGCATGTTTGGTGACAGTGGTAATGATCGCTTCGCAATTACTCAAAATGAAAATGATACGGATCTTATTACTGATTTTAATGCATCAGAAGACACCCTTGATTTATCTTCATTTGGAAATAAATTTGTTAATTTAAAGCAGTTAAATATGTTTTACGACGGGGTCTCTCAAAATGGATCTTCAACTGATATTAAATTTGAAAATAATCAAACACTCCAATTGGAAAATTTGAATGCAAACGAATTAACACAGGAAAACATGCGTTTTGATATTCAGGCAACAAGTTCTGGAACATCAAGTAATGATCACATTGTGGGGACATCTGGAAATGATCATATTACTGATGGCAAAGGGTTGGATATTTTAACAGGCGGTCAAGGTTCAGACACGTTCGTTATGACTAAAAATGATCAAAATAAAGATATCGATACAATTACTGATTTTAAGTTAGGAACCGATGTTATCGATCTTAAATCATTTGATAAATACGCAAGTAAATCACATTTGAAAATGCGTCAAATGGGTCAAGATACCCTCATAACATTCAATAATAAGCAGCAGCTAATTTTGGAAGGGGTTCAAAAAGATCAATTAAATGATTCTGATTTTAAGTTCTCAGCATTTGATGGTATTGGAGAACATCAACGATTTGATGGCACTGTAAATTATGATTTTTCAAAGGATAATATCACGGAAACAAATTCAGGATCATCAACCAACTATAATGCACTGTTTAAAGGAAACATTGCTGGTGAAAGTGGGTTGTCATCAGGAAGTTCAGGTTACCATTCAAACAACTTTAATAATTCAGCGAATGCAAACAATCAAGGTGTTCGAGTAAATTTATACAATAAAAGTTACACCAAAACAAAAAAAAGTGGTAAAAAACGAGTAAAATATACGCAAACTGACACCACGTTTGATGGTTACAATAAAGGGTCTGCCAAAAAGTCGGGTAAATTTTCATTGAAATATGGAAATAAAGGAAATGAAAAATTCAATGGTGCAAATTGGAGTGAAGTCATAAAAAGTGGGCATGGCCACGATAAAGTGTATGCTAATAAAGGCCATGACACAGTATATGCGGGAACTGGAAATGACTATGTCCATGGTGGGTCCGGAAACGATCGAATTTATGGTCAAAGTGGCAATGATTACCTATATGGTAGTTCAGGAAAAGATACAATTTATGGTGGGTCTGGAAACGATTATGTTAACGGCGGGTCTCATAATGATAAATTATATGGCGGTTCGGGTGATGATCAGATTCATGGAAGTTCAGGCAATGATTATGTAAATGGTCAAACTGGAAATGATATTCTGTATGGTGGCAGTGGTAATGATCGGATTTATGGGGAACAGGGAAACGACTATATCAATGGCCAATCTGGATCAGATGCCATCTACGCTGGTGATGGCAATGATCATATTGCAGGTGAAGATGGCCATGATACGATTTATGCTGGACGTGGGAACGATGTTGTTCATGCCGGAAGTCACAATGATAAAGTCTATGGTGAAAGCGGCAATGATTACATCAATACTGGAAGTGGGAACGATGTTGTTCATGCCGGTTCAAACAACGACCGGGTTTATGCTGGTATTGGAGATGATTTAGTGAATGGCGATGCAGGCAATGATATTTTAAAAGGGGAGTCTGGCAACGATATTATAGATGGAGGCGCAGGGCATGATGCAATTTATGGAGGAAGCGGCAGCGATACAATTAATGGAAATGATGATCATGATCTGTTATATGGTGACGATAATAATGATCGCATCACCGGTGGCGCTGGCAATGACATAGTATATGATGGTAGTGGCAATGATTATGTAGAAGGAAATGCTGGCAGCGATATCATTTTTTCTGAAGATGGGAATAACTGGGTCCATGGCGGCGCCGGCAATGATACAATTTCAGGTAACGATGGCAACGAAACCATTTATGGGGGGTCTGGCGAAGATGTTATTAGCGGAAATGCCGGCAGCGACTTGATTGATGCGGGAACCAATGATGATGTCGTCTTAGGTGGCCAAGGCAATGATTCAATTACTGGCGGGAGTGGCCAAGACGCGCTTCATGGAGAAGAACATAACGATTTCATTGACGGGGGGTCAGACAATGATTTAATTACTGGTGGCCAAGGGCAAGACAAATTAATTGGAAATAGTGGCGATGATTACATTGATGGAGGATCAGACAATGACCAATTATTTGGAGATGCTGGACATGATGCTTTATTTGGTGGAAAAGGCTCAGACGTAATGGTAGGTGGCTCAGGAAATGATCTGTTAGATGGTGGTGCAGGCTTTGATGCATACATTGGCGGGTCAGGAGCGGATCAATTTGTATTTAATCAACTGACAGATTCAACCATTCACGCCATGGATATGATTGATGATTTTAATCAAGGTGAAGATCAAATTGATATGTCTAATTTAAATTTAACATTTGCGAGCCTTCAAATTAATTTGGATCATGGATACACAGAAATTAAAGATGAAGCTAGTGATTTTGCAATTAAATTAAATGGTGAATTTGAATTAAAAGAAAATGATTTTGTCTTTGAAGTGTAGTTGAATGTTAAAAATAAAGGCGCAAGTGTAACAAATACTCAGGAAGCACGATATGGTGAAATACTTAATTCTTCTTGTTTATTTAAATATCGCAACGGGTTTAATGCATGCCTTCTCATTAAGCGATGGCATACAACGTGCTCTTCAAAATAATAAAGAAGTTGAAATGGCCGAAATAAAATTTGCAATTGCTAAGTCAAAAGAAGGTGAAGCTTACGGAAATTTTTTGCCTAATGTTTCTGGGTCTTGGCAAATGGGTAAACAGAAAAATGAAGTTCAGGGCCAACCATCGAATGAGTCAACCAATCAAAACACAAAAACAATTTCAGTCGAGCAAAAAATTTTTAATGGATTTCAGTCATTTTATCAAGCAGAGTCAGCCGGCCATTTAATTAAAGCGGCTCACGCAGATTACATTCAAACCAAAGCTGGAATTGCATTTTCAGCCGTTGAAGCGTATGTTAATTTTTATGTTGCTCAAAAAGCACTTGATATTCAACAAAAGAACTTAGCAATTGCGAAAGAAGTACTAAATAAAATAAATGAGCGACTTCGTTTAAAAGTAATTTCAAAAAATGAGGCCGCACAATATGAATCCGATCATTTGGGCCGATTTTCTGATGTGCTCGAAGCGAAAAAAGAGCTATTTAAATCTCTAACAGTTTTTGAATCAATAATGGGGAAAGAAAACGTTACTTTAGACGATGTTAAAGTTCCGAATGTTACGTTTAATATTAGCGAGGAAGTTCAGACTGTAACGTTAACAAATCAAAAATTAATTAAATTGAATAATCTTAAAAAAAGTTCGCGAGCTGAATTGGCTCGATCACGAGGGGCATTACTTCCTAAAGTGACGCTTGTTGGAGAGCTTAAACATCAAGATGATGTACTTTACCTTGGGGATAAGGATCTAACATCTAAACAATATTATGTGAATGTATCAGTACCGATTTTTCAAAATGGACAACGGTTTGTAAAGATTCTAAATGCGCAAGATAAATATGCACTGTCTGAAAAAGAATATGAAATTGGCATTGAAACTATACAAAAAGAGTTAAAATCTTCAATTCAAACCTATACTTACTCCCAAGATTTATTGCGTTCCTATGATGATTTAAAACAAATGGCAATGAAGCGAGTTGATCGACTAAAATACCAATTAAAATTAAAAGCCACAGATAAGTTAAGTTTATTTATTGCTAAACAAGAACTCAATGAATTGAATTTACGTATTTTACTATTAGAAAAAGATTTAATCTTAAATTATTATAACGTTTTA
>MDTB01022450.1_pt1 | contig 22320 bp, 17 predicted proteins | sample 811161 | NCBI WGS metagenome assembly MDTB01 (sample SAMN05326650, study PRJNA326480) | marine metagenome | isolation source: seawater | place: Mediterranean Sea | collected 2009 | reverse complement strand
GAGGATTGTGACGTGATCATTTTAGATCATCATTTGGGATCTGAGGAAGATCCCAAATGTCACTCTATAGTAAATCCTAACAGGCAAATTGAGAGCGGTAGGTTATCATATTTATGTGCTGCTGGTGTTGTATTTTTAACTTTGGTTGAATGCGGTCGTCAACTCAAGGATAGTAATCAAATATCTCCCAATCTAATGGACTACTTAGATTTAGTAGCTCTTGGAACTGTAGCCGATGTCGCCCCTTTAACTGGCGTAAATCGGGCTTTTGTTCGTCAGGGTTTAAAAATTTTATCAAATAGAATGAGATTAGGTTTAAAGTTGCTTATTGATAAATCTGGTATCAACTCGAGTCCTACCTCATATCATTTAGGATATATCTTGGGTCCTAAATTAAATGCACCAGGTCGAATAGGCCCAGCTGACTTAGCCTTGAGGCTCCTGTGTTCAACTTCAACTTCAGAGGCGCACGATCTATGTGAGCAAATAGAAGAATTGAATACACAGCGACGGGAGATAGAAAATATTACAAGAGAACAAGCACTGGCTCAGATAGATAAAAACCAATCCAAAAATTCAATTATTTGGGCAGCCTCCGAGGGGTGGCATCCAGGAGTAGTTGGGATCGTTGCGTCAAGGCTCAAAGATAAATTTAATAAGCCGTCAATTGTCATTGGTTTTTACGGTATTGATGGTAAAGGGTCGGGCCGATCCGTCGATGGTTACGATTTAGGGCATGCAATCCAACGGCTACAGCGAGAGGGTCTAATACAACAGGGTGGTGGGCACAAAATGGCGGCAGGCTTAAGCCTAACAAAGGACCAACTAAAGCCAGCGATGGGTCGATTATGTGAATTGGCGGAAAAAGCTAAAATTGTGAACGCAGAAGCTCAGGAACTTTCGATAGATGGAATTCTGTTTATTCAGGCAGCAAAGATTGATCTAATTGAGGAATTAGAAAATTGTGGTCCATTCGGTGCAGCAATTCGAGAGCCAAGGTTTGCATTTTGTGATGTTAGTTTGAGTTTTACAAAAAGGGTTGGTGATAACCACCTAAAAGTTCGGTTTTCAGATGATGATGGCAAATCAATGGATGCGATCTGTTTTAGAGCTTTTGAGGGAAATTTAGGGCAAGAATTATCTGAACACGATGGTAAAAAAGTACATTTAGTTGGGAAATTAGATATTAATTATTGGCAAGGTAAAAAATCTACTCAATTAATCTTAGAGGATGCAGCCTGGCCAGAAGAGCTTTCAACATAATAGTAAAAATTCAAAAAAATATATTTTGATGCATTTTTCTACTTGCACAGCCTTAAGGGTTTACATAATAACGGCAGACACAGGCAGAGCGGCCCGTTCGTCTATCGGTTAGGACGCCAGGTTTTCAACCTGGAAAGACGAGTTCGATTCTCGTACGGGCTGCCATTTAAAGAAGTTTCTGCTTGATCATCCAAGAATTCATAGACTTATTTTTGCTCAAAAGAGATTTTGCTTCTTAGAATGGAGCCACCTATTCGGAATAATGATAAAATTTTCCCTGTAGGAAATTTTTATTCATAATGGTTGATTTTTTTTATATTCACAATTACGCTTATGATGTCTTATTTCAATAGATGGGTGGAAAAGTGGGGAAACTTGTTCATTTTTGTCAGAACTGATCAAATCGATTTTTGTTGACAAAAAGCCAAACACCGCCACGATCAAAAAACGTGAAGTATATTAAACCAATTATCACGGGGAGGAAAAATATGAATTTTAAAATAAAAAAACCAATTTCAGGTCTTATAACGGCGGCAGTTTTTACCAGCTTTGCTGGTGCTACACTTGCTGGAGAATGTAAAGTTTCTGAGGCTAGCATGGCAAAGCCCGGTGGTTTTCCTGATCGAGCTTTAACAATGATTGTACCATATGGACCAGGAGGAGGTTCGGGCCAAGTTGCTGCAGCAATGGCAGAAGCAGTAACAGAATTAACTTCTGTTAGTATCAACCGAGACCACAAACCTGGGGGCTCAGGAACCGTAGGCATGACTGCTTATATGGCAGCACCCGCCGATGGATACACAGTTCTCGAGCACATTGATGATGCTTCATCAGCACATGCTTTAGATTCTAGCAAACCTAATCCTGCGGTTGATTTAATACCGCTTGTGATATCTCAGGTTACATTCTCACAAATTTATATCAGAACAAATGAAACTCGATATACAGACTGGTCTAGTTTTGTAGAGTGGGTTAGAGCGCAAGACGGAAAAGCAACTATTGCGAACGTGTCAAAAGAAGGATCTATGGAGCGCGTAATAATGAAGTTTATTACTGAAGCCTCTGACATGGAAATACAACAAATCTCATTTGATAAAGGTGCGCCAAGATACGGAGCATTACTTGGTGGGCAAGTTGATGCTTTATTTGAACAGCCCGGTGACGTGAGAAAATTTCTAGATGCTGATAATTTTAAACCGATACTAACTGTTTTCAATGAACGCCCAGGCGCATTCAGCGATGTACCAACTCACAAAGAAATGGGTATGGACTTTGAACCATTACTACGTTTTAGAGGTTTCTATGTGCATAAAGACGCGCCATCAGACAGAGTTGATTGGTTAAAGTGGGCTTTCCAGCGCGGTTATTGTGAAGACAGCTATCAAACATTTAACGAAAGTAAATTCATGACTGTTATTGATAGCTATCGAGACACAAATGGGGCCATAGAAATGATAAATGGTGCTATCGCTCAATACAGAGATGTGTACAAAGAAATGGGTTTAGACGTAAAATAAACGAACCTGTTTAAAACAAAGACATAAAAGTCCGCGACAAATGTCGCGGACCTGTTTTTTGAAAGAATACTTATGGGAAATCTTAAAAATTCAGATCTGATTGAAATCATTTTCTGGCTACTAATAGCAGTAGTTTTCTTTTCAGTGAGTTTTAACTTTAATCAACCTATTGAGATTTACAAGTTTGGTGCAACTGGATGGCCTAGAGTAATTTTGGCACTTATTGGGCTAGCAGCACTTGGCAATCTATACCATTCTTTCAAAAATGGCTCAAAAACTCAAAAAGGAAGAGTTGGAGCCAGCGAGGCCCCAGATCAAGTCCACTACTCGTCTTTTATCGATTATATAAAAACAGCTTGGATACTCGTTATACCTCTTCTATATGCAATCTCACTAAAACCGGTTGGATTTTACTTTGGGACACCGTTTTTTATAGCACTAGTAATGCTTGCTTGGGGTGAGCGTAGATTAAAATTTATTTTAGTCAGTACTTTATTTATTTATGGCCTTTTAATTGCACTTTTTATGTTCATATTAAACGCCCCGCTTCCTCAAGGAAATGTATCACCGTTTTATGATTTCAGTGCTGTCATGTTAAAAATGAAAACACAATTTGATCAACTTTTTTGATGGTACTTATGAATGCTAGATAATTTTCTTACTGGAACGGCAACACTTTTTGGAGATCCGTTTACTATCGGAATTTTTGTTTTTGGTGTTATAGGCGGAATGCTTTTTGGAGCAATACCAGGCGTTAGTATGTTAACACTCGCCGCAATTCTGTTACCGTTTACTGCCGACCTATCGCCATCGCAAGGTGTTATGCTCTTTGCAGTAATTTATTGTACTGGCACTTACGGTGGTGCAATAACAGCCATTTTATTCAATATTCCGGGCGCACCCGAAAATGCACCTACTGCTTTCGACGGGTATCCAATGACTCAAAAAGGCATGGCCGGAAAAGCAGTTGGTGCTGCAGTATTATGTTCTGCAGTCGGGGGCGTTGCATCAGCAATTGTAATGATGAGCGCAACAGAACCACTAGCTAAATGGGCTATAATGAACATTGGGCCACCGGAAATTTTTGCTTTAGTTTTTTTTGGACTAGCTGTTGCCTCATCTGTCGGCGGTCGAACAATATGGAAAGGTTGGCTGTCAGTACTTTTGGGACTTCTAATTGCAACGATAGGCCAAGACCCTGTTGGTGGTATAAATCGCTTTAATTTTGGTTTCAGCGATTTAGCAGCAGGGATTGCATTTGTACCAGCGATACTTGGTTTTTTTGCTGTTTCAGAAATATTTGTTCAAGCAGAAAAGAAAGTGAGCGGTAACTATAGTGCACCAAAATTCAGCGTAGACTTTCCCACATTTTTTGAGCTTTGGGCACATAAAATTGCCGTAGTGAGGTCAATATTAGTAGGTTTTTTCTGCGGCATACTACCCGGAATTGGCGCAACCTTAGCGGCATTTATGGGCTATGGCGAAGCGGTGCGATGGTCAAAAAATAAATCTGACTTTGGAAAGGGAAAGCTTGAGGGGGTTATTTCTTCAGAGACGGCAAATAACGCAGCAACCGGCGCCGCGATGATACCCTTACTAGCTTTGGGGCTTCCTGGTGGCGCCTTAACAGCAATGATGGTTGCAGTCTTTCAAATGCACGACTTGGAACCCGGACCGTTGGTTTTTTATAATTCACCAGATTTAATTTGGATTGTATTTGCAGGTATGTTTTATGCTAATCTCTCTATTCTATTCATTGGCCTGTTAGAAACAAAAACTATTCTCTACTTACTAAAAATTCCATTTCAATTCCTGGCCCCTATGATTTTAATGCTTGCAAGTATTGGCGCATATATCAGTAGAGGATTAGTGCTAGACGTAATTGTAATGTTTGCAGCAGGAATGATAGGTTTTCTATTGCGGAGGTCGGGGTACTCTATACCAGGCATTGTACTAGGATTAATTTTAGGGAAAATCGGCGAGCAGAATTTTGCTCAAGGCATGCAAATGGTTCACTATGATTTAGGCACTTATTTCTCACGACCAATTTGTACAATTTTAATAATTGCTGGCGCATTGACATTACTTAAAAGCCTACACTCCGCGTTTTTTGCAAAGCAAGTAGAGTCATAGGTCGAAGGATATAAGTTGGTTGACGATAGAGAAATACAAGAAATAGATAAGCTTGTGGCTACCGCAAAAAAGGCACAGGAGCAGTATGAAGCCAATGGATCACAGGAATTATTTGACCTAGCCTGTCAGGCAGTAGGATGGGCACTGATGCAACCCGAAAACAATAGTGAGCTCTCGAAGCTTGCTGTAAGTGAAACTGGGCTTGGAAATGTTAATGACAAAATTCAAAAAAATCATAATAAAACTCTGGGTCTTTTACGAGACATAAAAAACATAAAATCTTTTGGGCATATCTATGACGATAAACTAAAAGGAATATCTGTGTATTTTCGACCCAAGGGTGTAGTTGCCGCCATTGTGCCTTCCACAAATCCATTAGCAACTCCAACTAATAATATAATAAATGCACTGAAAACCGGTAACTCTATTATTATCGCACCCTCACCAAAGGGCGCGGGACCATTTGCAGTTTTATTAAAACACATTCGAAAAAATTTGGCAGATGTAGGAATTAACCCCGATTTGGTTCAAATGGTGACTACCCCCCCCTCAAAGTCAAAAACCCAAAGGTTAATGGAATTGGCCGATCTCCTGGTTGTCACCGGGTCACAAAATAACGTTCGCGCAGGATACTCCTCCGGCACTCCCGCCCTCGGTGTTGGCCAGGGAAATGTGGTTACAATTTTAGATGAAACAGCTGACGTAACTGATGCCGCAGAAAAAATTGCTAAATCAAAAACTTTTGATAATGCTACTTCTTGCTCATCAGAAAACTCGGTAATCGTCGTTCGTTCGAAATATAAGGAGGCACTTGTTGCTCTTGAGCAAGCGGGCGGTCTCATACTTGACGAAATCGAGACGCAGCGCGTTGTTAATTTACATTGGCAAAATGGTAGAATGAATACAGCCCTGCTTGCTAAAGATATCAATGTTATAATTGATAAAACTAAATTAGCACACAGGTCCGACAAAAATACGCGCTTTTTAATTTTGCCAACCCAAGAAGCAGGCCCTGATGCAATTGTAAGTGGCGAAAAAATGTCGCAATTTCTTACACTTTACCTTGCAGAAGATTTTGATCACGCTTTGAAACTAGCAATCAAAATACAGAACTATCAAGGGGCTGGCCATTCCTTAGGCCTCCACTCTAAAAATGATGAAAGAGCTCACCAAATGGCAATGTCCGCTAAAACATGCCGCGTGATCGTTAATCAAGCCCACTGTTTTGCTACAGGCGGCTTCTTTAATAATGGTTTACCATTTTCTTTATCCATGGGTTGCGGAAGCTGGGGCGGAAACTCAATAGATGAAAACCTCAATTGGGAACACTTCATAAATAAAGTTAAAATAGTGCGCGTAATTGAAGAGGATAAACCGAACTTAGAAGATCTATTTGGTGATTACTGGTCCAAAGTTTTCCCATGAACGAAATTACTTCACCGTCAACCCTAATTGAGCAAGTTGATTACAATGGAAAGCATTTTGGAAATCTCACTTGGTTGATATCGCCTGATAGTGGATCAAAATTATCATATGCATCAGCAAGAAACAAAATAAAATCAATAGCAAACCATTTGAAAGATAAGGGCTTACCATCAGGTTCAAAAATCGCAGTTGCTGGAAATAATGGTATCGGTTCGTGTTTAGCGATACTTGGCATAATCTACTCCGGCCACATAGCGCTTCCATTGAATTTAGTCGCTGGCGCTAAAATCATCGCATATACGATTGATCACTCCGAAACAGCTTTGATCCTTTGCACTGATGAATATAAAATTTTGATTTCTGAAGCTATATCTGAATTTGAAAAAGAGATAGAAATTATAAGGCTAGATCCAGAGATTGGCCCACTCTGGGCGGAAGATAATCCTTCAGAAAAGTTTGATCAAAAAGCAAATGTATCATGTGAAGAAATTGCAGTAATAATGTATACATCCGGCACAACTGGCAACCCAAAGGGCGTTATGCTCAGTCATTCAAATTTACTTGCTGCTGGTCGCTATATTTCATCAGGACATAATGTGGATTATAAAGACGTGGCGCTATGTATTCTCCCAATCTACCATATCAATGGACTCTGCGTAACAGTCATGGGGACACTAGCCTCAGCGAGTACTCTTGTAATCCCTAATCGTTTTTCAGTGGGCGCTTTTTGGGGACTAATTGAAAAGCACAGTTGTAGTTGGTTTTCAGCTGTACCAACTCAGTATTCTTACATTCTCAATCACAAAGAAATGCCAGGAAAAATCTCCTGTTTACGCTTTGCAAGGTCAGCTTCGGCACCTTTATCCCCAGATATACACCGTAAATTTGAGGACCGCTTTAACTTGCCAATAATCGAAACGATGGGACTGACAGAAACAGGTTCGCAAATTTCAACCAATCCATTACCTCCAAAAACTCGAAAGATAGGCTCTCCGGGCAAAGCACACGGAAATAATCTTATGATAGGCAATGATTTAAATGAAGAGGTAACGCGAGGCACAACAGGCGAAATTTTAGTTCAAGGCGACAATGTAATGAAAGGATATTTCAAGCAGCCAGATGAAACTGCGAAAACAATAACGAAAGAAGGCTGGCTAAAAACAGGTGACTTGGGCTACATGGATGAGGATGGCTATATTTTTGTAACTGGCCGTATAAAAGAATTAATTATTAAAGGCGGCGAAAACATAGCTCCAAGGGAAATTGACGAAGCTTTACTCGATCATGATAGTGTGCTTGAGGCAGCCGCTTTTGCAGTTCCTTGCCAGAATTACGGTGAAAGAGTTGAGGCGTGTATTATCCCAAGAGAAAACATTAAACTGGATTTAAAACATCTTCATGAGCACTGCATAAAAAATATTGGAAAGTTTAAGTCTCCTGATAAAATTCATGTTATGGAAGATCTACCAAAAGGTCCTTCGGGAAAGATCCAGCGTTTGAAATTATACAGTCTGCTTTACCCCAAAGCTTCAATATAGAAGCAGAATAAATAATTCACGCGCTATTTGGAGATAAATTTGGAAGTTAATTTACTTGAATACTTTTTCCCATCTAATGATCTAAGTATTCTAACATTTATGTTGGTCACATTTTTTTTATCGGGAATTGTAAAAGGTTTCTTGGGTATAGGATTACCTGCAGCCGCTATGGCTCTACTTACCCTCATCCTAGAACCAACTCACGCAATTGCTCTTTTAGTACTTCCCATCCTATTCACCAACCTTTCCCAATTCTCTAGATCAAATCATAGAATGGAATCTCTTCAAAACTATTGGCTGATGGGAATTACTATATTGATCAGTATATTTATTACTTCGTTATTTATGTCCTCATATCCTAAAGAATTACTGACAATTTCTATTGGCACAGCGATGGTCATATATGCATTAAATGGCTTGGTTGGTCTAAAATTAAAAGTTAATGATGGAAATTTTTTACAAATAATTTTCGGAATGATCTCGGGTATCTTGGGAGGGCTTAGTTCAATATGGTCTCCCCCCGTGGCAATGTATCTCATCGCAAGGGGCCTAGACAAAGAAAGGTTCATTTCTGCTTCGGGGTTTTTGTTTCTGGTTGGTGCTGCCCCATTCGCAATTGGCTTATATATTGGCAAAGTATTAACTCTGCAGATAATCGCCCAGTCAATTTTTGGATTGTTATTTGTGTTGCTAGGTTTCTACTTCGGCGAAGGTCTCAGAAAGCGTGTTACTCAAAATTGGTTTGAAAAAGCTTTGCTGCTAGCCTTCTGCATAATGGGAATTAGGTTAATTGCAGTAGGGCTATTTTAATTCTCAATTCCAGCCAACTGTCGGTCTAAAAACCTAGCAACATGCATTGCTTGTCTTCCAGACCCATCGAAGATTTGACTACGGCATGACGTACCATCCGCAATTATTAGGGTATCATCTGAAGCCTTTCTTACCGTTGGAAGAAGATCTAATTCTGCCATCTGAATAGAGTAATCAAAAGTATCAGCCGCATAGCCAAAATCTCCAGCCATTCCACAACAGCTTGCGGCAATGGGCTCTACTTCAAGACCATCTACATAGGATAGTATCTGCTCAACCGGACCCATTGCATCAAAGGCCTTTTGATGACAGTGACCGTGTAGAAGCGCTTTAGCTTTTCTTGGCTTAAACCTAATCTCATTCGCATTCGCCATTAAAATTTCTTCAAATGTCATTACATGTTTAGCAACAAGATCTGCATCATCTGATTGTAGTAAAATAGGAATTTCATCCTTAATCGTAAATAAACAAGACGGCTCTAGCCCAACTATTGGTATTCCTACGGATGCGTATGGTAAGTATGTTTCGACTAGTTGCGTTGCTGTAACTCTAGCCAAATCTACATTGCCAACGGATAAATGTGTTTTACCACAGCAGATCTCTCTGTTTTTGTTGCTTTTCGGTATTGGGGCAAATGGCGTATAGCCCGCTGCCTTTAGCACGTTTACAGCACTTCTTAAATTTTCTGGCTCAAAATATCTATTAAAGGTATCACCAAATAAAACTACTGGTAATTTTCCTTTTGGTTCATTGCTTATTTCTGAGCTTTTAAAATAGTCACTACGCCAAATTGGCAATCGTCTTCTAGAAGAGAATCCAGTTATTTTCTCACTTAAAAATGGAAGACCTGGGACTCTGTCGCGTAGATTCATAAGCCAAGGCACTTTCGCCACTAACGAAGCATAATTTGGTAAATAACCAATTAGTCTATCATGTAAGGAGAGTGAGTACTTTTCAGCCCGTAGGGCATTCATTTCAATTTTCATCGAAGACATATTCACGCCAGTTGGGCATTCTCGCTTACAAGCCTTACAGGAAACACATAGTTTAAGACTTTCTTTCATCTGATCACTGATCATTGCATCAGATCCAAGCTGTCCTGACATAGCTAGTCTCAATGTGTTCGCTCTTCCTCTTGTGCTATCTTTTTCATCCCCGGTAATCCGAAAAGAGGGACACATAACACCCCCAACTAATTTACGACAGGCGCCGTTATTATTGCACATTTCAACCGCACCCTGGAAACCACCCGCAGCACCATGCCATGATTTCCAATCCAATTTAGTCGTAAAATCAGATACTTTGTATCCAGGGGCATAACGAAACAAATCACGATCATCCATCTTAGGGGCATTAACTATTTTACCTGGGTTAAACAAATCACTTGGATCTAAGATTTTTTTCAATGTCATAAAAGCAGTATTTAGTTTATCGCCAAACATTACTGGGTTAAATTCAGATCTTGAAATTCCATCTCCATGCTCCCCAGAATGAGAACCAGAAAACTTCTTGACCAATTCAAATGCTTCTAGAGCTATAGCGCGCATTTTTGCTACATCAGAACCATGCTTCATGTTAAGAATAGGCCTTACATGTAGGCAACCTACCGATGCATGCGCATACCAAGTACCATGTGTGCCGTGCTTCTTAAATATATCGGTTAGGCCTTGTGTGTAGTCTGCTAAATGCGGCAATGGGACGGCGCAATCTTCAACGAAAGATACTGGTTTTGCATCTGATTTCATCGACATCATGATATTTAAACCAGATTTCCTCATCTCAGAAATCCTATTTTGTTCTACCAGTGGTTCGATAACCACTATGCCTTGATCTGTTTTAGATTTTTTTAGATTTTCTGAAAATATAGAAACCATTATCTCTTTAAGCTGATCCACTTTTGATAAATTCCCCGACCAAGTCTCCTCGGAGAATTCAACAACCAGTATTGCTGCCGGATTACCTTTTACATAATCCTCAACTGTGCTTTTAAATAATGGTATTGTACGGGCCAATGAAACCATGGTTTCATCAATCAATTCTACCGTCATAGGATTTAAACCAACTATGTGCTGCGCGGCGTCCATGGCTGAATAAAAACTACTGAAGTGACACAGAGCCATAATTTTTGCTGCTGGCAAGGGAGAGAGTTTTAGTTCAATAGCACTTGAATAATTAAGCGTGCCTTCCGAGCCTACAATCAAGTGTGCCAAATTGATATCAGACGCAGCTGCATTACTTCCTGGGCGCTTAGAAAGTGTTCCTTCTAAAAGCGCATCTAAATTATATCCACCTACTCTTCTGAGGACTTTAGGAAATCTTCTCTCAATTTCAAACCTATTATTTATACCCAAGTTCAATAGCTCAGGTAGCACTTCATCGAGGCCAAAAGTATGCTCCGGCATCATCCCAAAGCGTGCAAGTTCAGAGTTAGACGTAATTACGTCAATTGAATTTACGTTATCACGCATTATCCCATAGCGAATTGATCGGCCACCAGCAGAATTATTACCCACCATGCCACCAATTGTGGCCCTACTTGAGGTAGATACGTCTACTGGAAAAAATAATCCGTGCGGCTTGAGAAACCGATTTAATTCATCGAGAACTATACCCGGTTCGACAGTACAACTTCTGGAAATAGGATCAAAATCTAATACCTTATTCAGATATTTACTGTTATCAATAACAATAGACTTGTTTACGGTTTGCCCATTTTGGGAGGTACCACCACCCCTGGCTAAAACAGAAAATCCATTTTTTTTTGCAAAGTAGATAACTTCTCGCGCGTCTTCTACTGTTTTGGGAACAACTACTGCTTTAGGCATTAATTGATAAATTGATGCGTCGGTGGCATATCGTCCAAGGTCGAAGGCACTTTCTAAAAAATCTCCTTCAATTGATCTTTTTAAAACTGAAAAATCAGACACCATCAGAGCTTAAAAACCTTCCCTTATCCTACATTGATAAGTATCATAGCTGCATTAGTTCAATTCACAATATGGTGTAAGACAAGAATAGCTCGACATCAAAAATAGTAATTAAGAAGCGCTAAACAATGCCAAGAATATATGCTCCCGGCAAACATTTCCTACAAATCCCAGGTCCATCTAATGTGCCAGACAGAGTTTTGCGTGCAATGGATTTCCCTACGATCGACCATAGGGGCCAAGACTTTTTCGATCTCTCAAAAAAATGTCTTTCGGGTATGAAGAAAATCTTTAAAACCGAAGCTCATGTTATTATTTACCCTGCATCAGGTACCGGAGCTTGGGAAGCAGCTCTGACGAACACAATGTCAACAGGAGACACTGTACTAATGGTAGAAACTGGGCATTTTGCGAGCCTATGGTGTAAACTAGCAAATCGTTTGGGCATTGTTACTGAGCTCATTCCTACGGACTGGCGTAGAGGCGCAGTAGCAGAAAAAATAAAGGACCGTCTTCTACGTGATAATTCTAACAAAATAAAAGCAGTCTGCGTTGTTCACAACGAAACATCTACAGGTTGCATGTCTAATGTAAAAGAGGTTCGTGAGGCTATGAACATGGCAAATCATGGGGCATTACTCATGGTTGATACTATTTCATCCTTGGCATCTTCAGACTTTTGTCATGATGCGTGGGGTGTAGATGTTACAGTGGCAGGCTCACAAAAAGGTCTGATGTTGCCCCCTGGGCTTTCGTTTAATGCAGTATCAGAAAAAGCACTTGCGGTATCTAAAAACTCAAATCTTCCTTCATCATATTGGTCCTGGGATGATCAGATTACTACCAACAAGACCGGAGCTTTTCCTTACACGCCCGCCACAAATCTATTTTTTGGACTCAGTGAAGCATTAGATATGCTTTTCGATGAAGGAATGGATCAGGTTTTTAAACGGCACAAAATACATGCTGAAGCAACAAGATTAGCAGTTCAGGCATGGGGATTGGAAGTCCTCTGCCTAGAACCTCAGGATTACTCTAATACCCTAACTGCTGTGCTGCTCCCAAGTGGTCATGATGCTGATAAGTTCAGAGAAAATGTCTTGCAAAATTATAATATGTCGCTTGGAAATGGCTTGTCAAAATTATCAGGAAAGGTTTTTAGGATCGGACATTTAGGAGATTTCAACGACTTGATGTTAGTGGCCACACTTGGAGGAATTGAAATGGCACTTGGTAGTAGTGGAATTCCCCATCAAGCCGGTGGTACATCGGCTGCAATGCAGCTACTGAAGGAAAAAAATACCAATAGTTTTTAAATAAAAACTCTATTAACTAAAAGAGTTCCGAATTGCTGATATATTTTCCCCATAAACAGATGGTTTATCAGTCGAACCACCTTTGAATACTGCTGAACCCGCAACCAAAACATTTGCCCCTTGAGCAACAACCATTGGTGCAGTTTTTCTGTCAATGCCCCCATCAATTTCCAATAAAATTTGCCGCGAACCGATCATTGATTTTAGTTTTTTTATTTTATCTAGTTGAGAGTAAATAAAACTTTGGCCACCAAATCCTGGGTTGACAGTCATTACGCAAACCAGGTCAATAGAATCCAGCAGATACTCCACACTTTCTGCTGGAGTAGCAGGATTCAACGCAATGCCAGCTTTGCAACCAGCAGCACGAATTGCTTGCATTGTACGATGCGGATGATCTGTAGCTTCATAGTGAGCGGTAATAATATCTGCCCCTGCTTCCGCATATTCAGCGATATAAGGGTCAACTGGACTAATCATGAGATGAACATCCATTACGGATTTTACATGCGGACGGATTGCTTTGCATAAAGCCGGTCCAAATGTTAAATTCGGCACAAAATGCCCATCCATGACATCTACATGGATCCAATCGGCACCCTGAGCCTCAACCGCCTGTATTTCCTTTCCAAAATTTGCGAAGTCCGCTGCTAGTATAGACGGCGCGATTTTTACTTCTCTTCCCATAATTCTGAGGTCCATTTTAATTTAATTATAGCGCTAATTAGACAGTTTCTGACTTAAACACCAGTAAAAGAATTCTTGAATTCAAAATATACAAGCAAACATCAGAAATCGGTTGGTGCACCACCCTCAGTTTTTCGTCGAGCCACAAAGTCCTTTAATTCTTCATCAACTTCTTGGTCTATCGTTGGTTCTGAAAACTCATGAAGAATTTGTTCATATATTTTGTAAGCACGTTGAGGCGTCCATACTGCACCAGCCGCCTCCCACGCCTCATAGTTTTTCCAATCGGATAAAAACGGTTGATAAAAAGCACTTTCATAACGACTTTGCGTATGTTCAACTCCAAAAAAATGTCCGGCACTACCAACTTCTTTAATTGCCGATATCGCTATGCTGTCAGGATCTGTGGAGTGTATCTCTGGATCCATGTACCTTTGGATCTGCTGTATAATCTCACAGTCCATTATAAATTTTTCTGGGCTGGCGATCAGGCCTCCCTCTAACCACCCGGCAGCATGATAAATGATGTTTGATCCTGACTGCACGGCTGCCCATAGGCTATTTGACGTCTCCCAAATAGATTGTCCATCAGGAACGTTTGCAGCGCATACTCCCGATGACCTTAATGGAAGGCCGTAGTGACGAGCTAGTTGACCCGTCATCTGGGTTGCGCGGATATACTCGGGTGTCCCAAATGCAGGAGCTCCAGATTTCATATCAACATTTGAAGTGAATGTGCCTATAGCACATCCAACGCCTGGCTTGATATACTGCGCAAGCGCTATAGCACTTAAACCCTCAGCTATTGACTGTGCCACTGCGCCCGCCATAGTAACTGGAGCCATAGCACCGGCAAGCGTAAATGGCGTAACTATCAAACCTTGATTTCGTCTAGCTAATCTCATCCATCCATCAAGCATGGGCTGATCATGCTTTAAAGGAGAAGTCGAATTAATATTCGTATACATTTTTGGACCACTATCGAACTCTTCTTCCGTCCAACCACCAGCAATTCGCACCATTTCAATAACATCTTCAACCCGCTCTTTTCCTAAACTATAGGCGTGTGCGGCTTTGTCGGTAACAGTTAGTTTATCATAAAGCACATCAAGATGACGTGTGCTCGGATGCAGATCGACCGGCTCTACTGGGTATCCTCCAACAAAGTGAATACAATTAAAATATTGGCTAAGCTTTAGTAAATTTTTGCAAGTCTCTCTCGTCCCCGGCACTTTTCGACATATTTTTGTATCCCAGTAGCTTGGCGGTGAAGAAACATTTCCAAACAATATTTTTTTTCCACCCACAGTAATTTTTTTCTTTGGGTTTCTTGGTATAATATCAAATTGAGAAGGCGCTTTATTTATCATCTCCATAATAAACTCACGATCAAATTTAACATTCTCACCAACAACAATACAGCCAGCTTTTGATAGAATGTCTCTAGCTTCACGGTTAAGAATTTCTAGCCCAATCTCTTCCAAGATTTCCATTGCACCAAGATGGATAGCGTTCACACCCTCCTCGTTCAAAGGTTCAGTAGGCTTATCTATATTTGTGGTGAGTTCCCATGGTATCTGAAGAATAGATGAGGTGCCACGTCTACCAGCATTGCCAGATCGTCCACCGGCCCTTTTTCGTCTAGATTTAATGGAACTCATATGCTTGCTCTAAAGTTTTGCCTCTAAAACATAGAGTTAAATCCAATGTGTCCTGTTCTTTTGCGACAATCTAGGTCGTATTAACCATAATTAGTTTAGGAGTCCCTCGATGTTACCGATGTTATCAAAGACCACATCAGAATATGGAGCGAGGTCAGAATATGAAGCTAAGCCAGTAAGTACACCAATTTTATACATTCCCGCTTTTTCTGCAGCAAACAGATCATGAGTACTGTCTCCAACCATAGCGACCCGGTGCGGTAAGATCGAAAACTGCTCTGCAAATGCGATAAGCGGCTTGGGGTCTGGCTTAATTCCAAAACCACTGTCATATCCGGCAATAAAATCAAAATATTTGTGAATACCCGCTGCTTTCAAATGTGCATGTGCAACAGCCTCGAAATCATTTGTCACAAGACCAATTTTTAAACCCTTAGAGTATAAGTTCTTCAGAAACCGCTCAAGTGGAATAACCTCAATAAGTTTAACTCTTTTAGCAGAACTCAATAAATATTCCTCAATTTCATGTTTACTGATATTATTGAGAAAAGGCACAATTTTATCTGCAGCCTGTTCAGCAGTACCTGCAATTAGCAGACTTGATTTTAAAAAAGTCTGGTTCTTCGGATCGTATCCAAGTGCTTCTGCAATTAATTCTTTTTTTGATAAATTGTTTCGACAAAGATAATCAATTGCATCAGATGTCCACGAACTCCATGTCCTATGAAAATCAAAAAGAGTTCCGTCTTTATCGAATAAAATACCATCGACATCCATATCGATCACGTCCAATTTACCCTTTCACCACCTGGCAACAGTAGTCTAGCAGTGTGCATTGCGTCAGGCTCTAGCTGCATGGCATCGCAGGCGGCAATAACCCAGTTATCATCAAGTAACAAAAAATCTAATACAGCTGCCAAAAATACTCCGTCATGAAAATCACTTTTAATAGTCGCCTCATTTACGCCAGTTGAACTCATAAAAACATCAAGGAGATCTTGATTTGAAATAAGCCAATTTGTGACTTTAATTGCATAAATTTCTGCTTCTTGCGAGGTCATAATTTACTTTTAAACGATGCTTCCAACTGTCTTTAATAGAAAGATAATGAATGCCTTAATATCTATCATCTATTGATATACAACAAGTAATTCAAAATCTTTCCTGCGCATCTTGCCTTAATCAAAATTTAAAGCATTATTAAGAAAAGTTTGGTTCCATTGAAAGGGAGGTTCATGGGCTATAAAGAAATATATAATGGTTGGAAAAACGATCCAGAATCGTTTTGGATGACTGCCGCAGATGCAATTGATTGGGTAAAGAAACCTTCAAAAGCACTGTTCTCAGACAGAGCACCTTTGTACGAATGGTTCTGCGATAGTGAGGTAAATACTTGCTATAACGCTATTGACAGACACGTTCTAAATGGAAGAGCCAATCAGAAAGCCATCATATACGACAGTCCTGTTACTAATACAAAATATTCTATTACATATTCTGAATTGCACGAAAAGGTTGCAACTTTGGCAGGTGCTTTGTTAGCAAAAGGTATCTCAAAAGGTGACCGTGTTATAATATACATGCCAATGGTACCCGAAGGCTTGATTTCTATGCTGGCATGCGCTCGAATTGGTGCAATTCATTCAGTTGTATTTGGGGGTTTCGCTTCAAATGAGTTAGCAGTTAGAATAGATGATGCTAAACCTAAAGCTATTTTAGCAGCCTCATGTGGTATCGAACCAAATCGAATTGTTGAATATAAACCATTAATTGATGCTGCAATAAACTTGTCAGATCATGAACCCCAAACAGTAGTTATTTTACAAAGACCGCAGTGTACGGCTGAGTTGATTGACGGGCGAGACTACGACTGGATGGAATTTCAAAAAACTGCTAAACAAGCAGAGTGTGTACCAGTCGAAGGCAATCATCCTGCATATTTATTATATACTTCTGGAACAACAGGCGCACCAAAGGGTGTGTTACGGCCTACCGCAGGACACCTGGTAGCTTTAAATTGGACAATGAAAAATTTCTATAATGTAAACCCAGGAGAAGTTTTCTGGGCTGCTTCAGATATAGGTTGGATAGTTGGACATAGCTACATCTGCTATGCTCCATTAATCCATGGAAACACTACAGTAGTATTTGAAGGCAAACCCGTAGGAACACCGGACGCCGGAACCTTCTGGCGTATAATAAGCGAGCACGACGTAAGTGTACTATTTACAGCACCAACCGCTTTTAGAGCAATTAAGAGATTAGACCCTGGAGGAGAATTTACCAAAAAATTCAATTTGAGCTGCTTAAAAGCGATGTTTCTAGCGGGAGAGCGTGCTGATCCAGACACAATAAACTGGGCCCAAAACTTGTTAGGTATACCAATTATTGATCATTGGTGGCAAACAGAAACCGGATTTGTAATAGCTGGTAATCCACTTGGCATTGATAAACTTCCAATAAAAGTAGGAAGTCCCACTGTACCTATTCCAGGTTACGAGGTTAAAGTGTTAGACGAGGATGGCAACGAACTATCAAGCAATGAGTTAGGAGCACTCGCGATTAAGTTACCGTTGCCACCAGGCACTCTGCCAACTTTGTGGAATGCACCAGATAGGTTCAAGTCCTCATACTTAGATAAATTCCCAGGTTATTATGAAACTGGCGATGCAGGAATGATCGATTCCGATGGATACCTCTATATTATGGCACGCACAGACGATGTAATTAATGTTGCCGGACACCGTTTGTCGACTGGAGCAATTGAAGAGGTCCTAGCTAACCACCCTGATGTTGCGGAGTGCGCTGTTGTTGGAGTATCAGATAACTTAAAGGGACAATTGCCTATAGGGTTTTTATGTTTATCTGCAAATGTAGATAGAGATATCCATCAAATAGTTGACGAATGCGTAAAGTTGGTAAGAGATCAAATAGGCCCAGTGGTCGCTTTCAAGCAAGCTGTGGTTGTGGACCGCCTGCCAAAAACAAGATCTGGAAAAATTTTACGGGGAATTATGGTTAAAATTGCCGATAATCAGGATTACAAAATGCCTGCTACTATCGATGAGCCAGCGATTCTTGATGAAATAAAGCAAGCCTTTAGGTCGATTGGTTATGCGAAAGAGTGACTAAAGATAAACGTTAGGATAAGATGTAATTTATCTTCAATCGGTATTGTTTACGCTTTACCTAAACTATGGTTTGAAACATGTCGGAAAAACCTATTTGGGCTCTTTCTGCTACTGAGCTTGTAAAAAAAACAATGAATAACGAGTTAAGTGCAACGGAAGTAACATCAGCATATCTTGAACATATAAAAAAAGTAAATCCTGAGCTTAATGCCATCGTCGATGCTATGTCCGACGAAGCGACCGCACGTGCTGAGGACCTTGACCGCGCCACGAAAGCAGGAGAGCCAAAGGGTAGACTATTTGGTGTTCCGGTCACGATTAAAATAAATGTTGATCAGAAAGGATACGCAACAAGCAATGGTGTAACGGCACTCAAAAATTTAATAGCTGATAGTAATGCCCCAATCGTTGATCATCTAATGAACGCTGGGGCAATATTTGTTGGCAGAACCAACACTCCCGAGTTTTCTTTCAGAGCTGATACAGAAAATCCCTTATATGGACGAACAAATAATCCGTGGGGCAAGCATTTGTCCCCGGGCGGTTCTTCTGGCGGTGCTAGTTCCGCGGTAATGGCTGGAATGTGTGCATTGGCTCATGGTAACGACATCGGAGGTTCACTTCGCTTTCCATCTGTAGCAACTGGTACGGTAACACTTAAACCGGGCTTAGGAAGAGTTCCTGCCTGGAACTCAAGTCAAACTAATGAGCGTGGTATTCTTGCGCAATCAATGTCAGTGCAAGGATTAATTACAAGAAGTGCAAGTGATCTTCAGTTGGCTATGCCAGAAATAATACAGGCCGACCTTAGAGACCCATTTCATGTCCCTATGCCGTGGGATAATTCTCAATTATCAAAAAACTCTCGAAAGGTAGCTCTTTGCTTTGAAACACCAGGCTTCAAAACAAATCCAGAAATCACAAAGGGTTTGAGAATTGCCGCTGATGCTTTGAGTAATGTTGGATTCGATGTGAAAGAAGTAACTCCGCCACTTTTAGAGGAAACTGCAAAAACAGGTTACAGTGCACTGTTAGGAGAAGTGCAAGCTCTTTTGGGGGAAGATATAAGAAAAAGTGGTTCAGAAAAGATACAAATGATTTTTGATGAATATTTCCGTCAGTTTGAACCTTACGATGGGAAAAAACTTTTAACGGCAATGGCTGAAAGAACTCATTATGCTCGAGAGTGGGCACTTTTTATGGATGAATATCCTCTAATTATTTCAAATCTAATACCAACCATTTTCTTCTATCCAGATCGAGATGCGGAGGGTAAGGCAGGCGTAACTGAAGTATTAGGCGCAGCACTCTGGTCATATTCTATAAATTTTATTGGGCATCCGGCTGGAATTGTACCAACACATATTGCAAATACAACCGCGGGCGCTGTTCCAATTGGAATTCAGATCATTGGGCAAAGGTGGCGCGAAGATATGGTTGTGGCGGCATTAATAGCCATTGAGGAACACTGCGGTACTTTTTACGAAAAATTATGGAAGCAGCTGGGTTGGCTGAATTAAACAAATTGTTCTTGAATTAATCTTTCATCAAGTCCGTGGCCTTGGTTAAAAAGAATTCTATGCTGGACAGTGGTGTCCGAGCTTATTTCAACTTTTTTTACATTTTTAAAAGATATACTGTCTGCATCCGCCATCACTGGTCGTTTATCATTGTCAATTACATCTATCCGAACAACAGCAGTATTGGGCAACAAGGCTCCACGCCATCGGCGCGGCCGGTATGCGTTTAAAGCGGTCATCGCGAGCACATCAGCACCTATGGGTAGTATGGGTCCATGAGCTGAATAATTATAGGCGGTTGATCCTGCTGGTGTGGCAACTAAAACACCGTCACACACTAACTCGTCCATACGCTGTCGATCATCAACCCATATTTGTAGCTTTGCAGCTTGCGGGCCAGCTCGTAAAAGAGAAACTTCGTTTATCGCTAGCGCTTTTTCAATTTTTCCATCAACAAGTGTAGCTGTCATTATCAAAGGATTAATTATTTGCTCCTCTGCATTAGCAAGCCGCGATGGCAAGGCCTCTGTTTCATACGCATTCATCATAAAACCAATGGTTCCACGATTCATTCCATATACTGCGGCCCGAAAATTTTGACAAAGATGTAAAGTTTGCAACATGAACCCATCACCACCCAACGCGACAATGTAATCCGCCGTTTTGAGATCACATTGTCCATATAATTCTGTCAGTTCATGCAATGCATTCTGCGCACTCTCCATATCAGAAGCTAAAAATGCAATTTTCGCTGACATATTCATGTCCTTAATCGATTTGGTCACGGTCTACTATTTCAATTAGTAAGATTCAGCATAAACGAGGTAAAAACACAAGTTAAACAAAAGATAGCCTAACTTTTTGCTCATTGTCCCTGATGAGCCTTGACCAAATAATGATATTTAGGCATCACAAGATTTATGTTGATATATAAAATTTTCTTACCAGATCAATGGAAAGATTTTACAAATGATGGGCGTACCAAGGGAGCTCCTGTTGATATCTCCGATGGGTATATACATTTCTCAACTGCAACCCAGGTTAAAGAAACAATTGCTAAGCATTTTTCGGGTTATAAGGACGTAGTTTTAGCTGCCTGTAAAACAGATAAATTGTCAACAGACCTAAAATGGGAACTCTCTCGTGGAGGTGAAGACTTTCCACATTTATATAGAGAACTGCTCATAACGGACATAGAATGGCATCGTCCTGTAAAACGGAAAAATGGAGATTATCCATTACCAGAGGATATAAATGAACTTATCTGAAAAAGTTGCACTTCGACTATTATCAAACCTTGATCCCGAAAAAGCTCACAACTTAGCTATAAAAGCTCTAAAATTTGGCTTTATACCCAAAACTCAAGGGTTTCAGGCAAAAAGTCTAGAGCTCAGTGTCGCGGGGTTGAAATTCAAAAATCCATTGGGTTTAGCTGCGGGTTTCGATAAAAATGCTGAAGCTATTAAACCGTTACTGGAGTTTGGGTTTGGTTTTATTGAAGTAGGCGCCGTTACTCCACTTGCTCAAATCGGAAATCCTAAACCACGCTTATTCAGGCTCAAAGAAGATAGCGCCATTATAAATCGATTTGGATTTAATAATGATGGCATGCATAAGGTCTCCAAAAGACTGTCTAAGCGGCCCTCAAACGGGATAGTTGGCTTAAACCTAGGCGCTAATAAAAATAGTGCTGATCGCATCAATGATTTTGCTACTGTGTTTAAAACATGTAGTGAATTCATCGATTTTGCCACTGTTAATGTTTCATCGCCAAATACAGAGCATTTACGGGAACTCCAGTCAGATAAAGAATTACGTAAATTGTTAAATGAAGTCAGCGCTGGTCAAGATGGTTTAAAAACCAAAGTACCAGTCTTTTTAAAAATAGCACCAGACCTTGAACAGGAGGAACTAAAAAACATTGCTTTGGTAGCAACAGATACGAGAATTGATGGAATTATTGCAACGAATACAACAATTAGTCGCAATAATCTAAAAAGTAGTTATCAGCATGAGAAAGGCGGTCTTTCGGGGGCGCCAATATTTGAAATGTCAACCCGTGTGCTTGCGCAGCTTTATTCTATTACAGAAGGTAAAATACCATTAATTGGTGTCGGGGGCGTATTTACAGGTGAACAATTATTTCAAAAGATCCAAGCAGGGGCGTCTCTAGTACAAATATACTCTGCCTTAATTTATTCAGGATTTTCTGTTACTAACAAAATTTTAAGAGAATTAGATATTTCTTTGAGGGAAAATGGTTTTAAAAATGTGGAAGAGGCAGTCGGAACTGGTGTAGATAAATGGCTTTGAATACGATCTGGCATAACCCAAGATGTGCAAAATCAAGGACTGCTCTAAAGTTACTTAACGATTGGTCAATTGATGCAAG
>MDTB01215323.1_pt1 | contig 22321 bp, 38 predicted proteins | sample 811161 | NCBI WGS metagenome assembly MDTB01 (sample SAMN05326650, study PRJNA326480) | marine metagenome | isolation source: seawater | place: Mediterranean Sea | collected 2009 | reverse complement strand
AGAGAAGCAGTTCATTGCACAACTCCATTTAGAAAACAATGTTTTAGATCAGTGTTTGCAAATGGCATTCCTGTTTCTGGACATGGACACAGGAACTCAACACACTTGAAACCAGCCGGCATCAGATGTAGACCTCACAACTTTAGATTAAGAGCAACACAAAATACTGTCTTTGCTGAAGGAATACCTGTAGGCAGGGTTGGTGATCCAACTTGCACAAGAGTTGTACAAGGTTCACCTAACGTGTTTGTAGGAGGTTAAGGTGGCAGTCAATCAAGGACTTAAATCTCTTGCAGGAAGTTCTCCAGAATTTTCAAATCAACACGTACAAAACTTAATAAACAACGCTGAAAAAAGTTTTGCTGTGAATCAAAGAACTTTACACAAAACAGTTGATGACAGCACAGTTCTTACAGAATCTCAAAGAAACAATTTATTAGAAAGTTTAAACGTACAACCGCACTTAAACTTTGGTAGATTATTTCATGATCTCGATGTGCATTCTTTAAATGTAATTAATGGCTCACTAGGTGAACCACGAACAGGTGGAGATGCATCTACTTTTTTAGATCAAATGCAATCAGTTCAATCGTTTGTCACTGTGATACCTTTAGTGCTTGGACACACTGCCGATGCAATTAACAAAGGTGTAAACGGACACTTTGGCACAGTCAATGGATCAATTAATAACAACATGGAAGACCTAGCAAAAAATATAGCAGTTGCTGGTACTTTAGAAAGTGGTGATAGTGATTTAGCAACTAAGTCTACAGCAATCAAAACAGCGATTAATAATTTACAAAGTTTTATGAATGCTCTAGATGGTAGCACTGCTTTTGATCAAGGCACTTATGATACTAGACTTTCTGCATATGAAACAGCCGCAAACAACATGAATACAAAATTAGCTGGAGGAGAGTTTGTTGATATACTAGCTTCATTTAAAACTAATACCAGTGCTGTGAGAGATCAAATAAATTTAGAAGTAACAAATTTAGGATCAATAGATACATTTGAAAAAAGTTTATCAGAAACAAGTCAATTTCAAACTTTAGCCGGTGATAGTGAAATGAGAAATCTAATTACACAAACTTCAACCAATGCTAATTTTATAGACTATTTCAACAACTATTCAACACGTTTCAATAACAGTCATCCTATATTCAGTGATGTGACAGACAGTTCAATTGAAGATAAAGTAGATGAAATTTTAAAATTAAAGAATTTACCCGATGTGACTAACTCTGATGACTTTGACTCTGTTGCAGTAAAAGCCACTAGAGATACACGTTTAAGCACCAAACTTGTAACAACAAATAAAACTTCTGAAGAGATAATAAAAAAAGCGGCTGAACTATTGGCGATAAGGGACTTAGATCGTTCAATCTTTGCTGTGAGTAAGAGTTTATTGGAAAATATGAACAATCATGACAAAGCTGAAATTAAAAGTCAGATTGAACAAAGTCAAAATATTGAAACTTTAAGTTAATTATTTTAATTCTACAGTAGCACCTTGCTCTTCAAGTGCTTTCTTGATATCTTCTGCATCAGACTTTTCTACGTCTGTTTTTACCGCTTTGGGTAATCCTTCTACAAAGTTTTTTGCTTCTAGCAGTCCAAGGCCTAGTATTTCTTTTATTTTTTTTAATACTGAAATCTTTTTGCCATCAGCAAAGCCAGTCAGCATAACTGTTGCTGTGGTTTTTACTTCTGCTGGTGCTTCTGCCACAGCTGGAGCCATGCCTGCAACTGCTGTTACTCCCCACTCATCTTCAAGTTTGTTGGCCAAATCTGCGGCTTCTTGGAGTGTAAGTTTGCCTAATTGTTCTACTAATGAATTTATATCTGCCATTTTTATTTTTTCCTATGTCTGCCCATGTACCAATCGCCTGGTTCATAGTCCCATCTTTTACCATGGTGTCCCCTGATGTCAGCATACCACATTCGTAATCTAACGATAAACTTAATATATTTTCTTAGCATATAACTAATTTATCTATCAAGCTTCTTTTTCCGTCCTATAGGCACTTTGACCATTCTTGAAATCTTGTTGCCTTTTCTATTAGTATACTCAACACTTACTTCAGTTGTGCCTTTTGGCAAACTGCTTTGGATACTTTTGATAATTTTTTTGAATGACAATCCCTCTTTGGTCTCATCAAATTCTTTCATATCAGTGACTCTAATAGACAGTTTTCTCTTGCCTTTTGCATCAATTAGTGGCTTAAATGCTTTTTCTACTGCTTGTTGTTCTGGATTCATGCTTCATTATATAATACAAATTATTTTTTGTCAATGTTGTTTAGAAAGTTCTCTTATATTGCCACAAGTGAATTTCTTTGTTGTGTATGTCCTCAATGGCTTTGAATTTGTCTTCACAGTCTGACCAACTTATTGATGCTCCATAAAAACATTTTTTATTAAAATTTTCATAGGTAGGAAAACGGTGTTCTCCAGCACATGAAGTTAACATCATAGTTAGTATTACCCAACGCATATGTACTAGTTTAAACATTGTAACAGCAGAGTCAAGTTGTATTTGACAGGTAATTGGTTATAGTTTATAATAAAACTGTAGACGTTGAAGTTGGTAATAGTTTCGACGGACACCGGTTCGACTCCGGTCACCTCCACCATGACTAGGCAGGTGGCTTATGTAAACCCTTTCGGGGGTGTAATGGTATCGACGTGTTATGAAAGTCCAATGGAGTTTACGCAGTAGACACGAGCATACGTTCAGTTTTTAAATGCAAACAAAAAAGCATTAAGATTTGCTGACTTGGTAGTAATGCCAACAAGCACATCTGAATTGAGATTAGCGGCCTAGTCCACTAAACTCTGGGGTTGGCAACTTACCTCGCAACAGAAAAGTTGCTTTATTATGTACACAGTTATAGAAGGAATACACAAAGACCCTAACAATATCAAAACTATGAAAAAGACTACTAAAAAGATTCATGGTCCTTTTAAAAATAAAAAGAAAGCAGATGCTTTGGCAATGGCTCTCATACAAAAAAATATTGATGACTTCTATCATAGAGCTTGGGTAATTAAAAAAAATAGTACAACTTAATTTTTAATACTTAGAACCTAAATAATAAAAGTATTGGGGGAAAAGTGTGTATCGTTCTACAAGAAACAAAAAACGTAAAACTAAAGTGTGGGCTAAGATCAGGAAACCTGCACCTAAGGTACCTGACTTGACCTGTCCTGCGGTTGATGAACTACAACAATTGATTGCTCATCTCTACGACAACAATCTAAAAGTTACCAAAACCAGATGTAAAGGTATGCAACGCAAATTGGAAAAATTAAGAAGTGCCAACGAAGCTTTGAGAGACTCTGGTATATATTGGCACGATGCGGCCAAAGATCTCTGCAAAAAGTATATTGACAAATAGACTAGTTCTGCTATAATAATGGAAGTTGAGAAGATACTCTTTGAGTGTTTTATTCTCATAACTTTTTTATAGGAGACATATGAACGAACAAACAGTTAAGACACTTCGTCAAGTGGTAGATGAATTCTACAAAGACGGTGAAGAAGAAGTAGCCAATTTCAAAACAAGAATCAAAACAGCCAAAGATAGACTAGAAGAATTACAAAAAAATACTGAGATGCAATTACCACAAGGTATTACACAGGTATCAATCAATGATGATCTTTGTTTCAATTACAGTGTACAACGTGACTTAAGGCCATCACACGTGGTAAGGATATGTGAAAAGTTTGATCCAAGAGTAGTTAGGCCTGCTTCAGCAGTAAAAAGAAATAGCAAGTATTATTTGTTTGACGGACAACACACTTCTGTTGCGTTAGCAGTACTAGGATTCAAAGCAATTCCAATGACCTGGGTTGAAACATCACATCAAAGTTTTGATGCTATCGCTTTTGAAATATTAAATGACACAGGAATTTTAAGAGCAGGTACAGAAGAGATTCATAGAGGACTAATACACAGATGGAACAATGATCCTAATTCAAGCAACGACAGAAACAATCCAAGAGTCAAAACTGCCTGGTCAGTAGATACTTTGTTTAAGAAGTGTGCAATTGATCTTGAACCTAAACGTGTTAGAAAAAGTCCTGGCAAGTGTGGACCTAACAAACACTATTTCTCACATTTTGATTACGCATACAAAGGATTAGATATGACTGGTAATGTTGAAGTGCTTGAACAAATTTTAAATGCAATTAAAGAGTTTTACGGAGATGAAGAAGGTGGTGAAATCAATCAAGGTATCTATATAGGACTTGTTAAAATGTATGCTTTGGCCAAAGAAGACGGGTCTACAAAATTTTTGCCAGCGGACTGGATAACTAGGATTTTATCTGCTTTGAGCAAGGTGTGTGGCAAAAATGCACAAGGCATACACTCCGCCGCAAAGAAGCAATGGCAACATACAAGAGGTACGTCATGGGACGCACCAGTGGCAATGACTACACTAATGAGAGAAGCATATCTACTGTATGCTCCAGAAGAAGATCAATTCAATCCACCGCACGAGCCTAAAGTTTTAATGGGACTTATGAGCAATGATATTTGTGCTGAATTTAAACCTTTTTATAAAAATGTTGCAACGGTATAAAACATTAGATCAAAAGACACAACGTAGACTTACTTTTAAAAGAACTAGTCCTACCACTATTGAATCAGATTGTGAAATACTTGACAAATTTAAAAATGATTTGTTAAGCGAAAATACTGCTAGAGATATCAAAGGCAAATACTTTTATTTCTTACAAAGATACTTGCGTGACACTCAAAAGGAAAAATGTAAACCACATCAAGCCCATTATGTTGCAGTAAACTTGACAGATGGGAAAAAACATTTGGAACATCCTATACCGCAAAACAAAATACTAGAAGCATATCTTGATAGTGATATCACGGCTCTTGAGGCAATTCATATGCCTTTGTGTTTGATAAATGACTTTGACAAACACTATCTACAAAGTGAATGGGAACACAATGCTACATGGGAATTTCCTTTTATGAGATATAAAATTGCTGGTTTAAAAATACAGATTAAAAATTTACGTGGAGAGATTATTGACGTAAACACTTGGAGTATTAAAGATCACTTTGATATGCTAGGCATCACCATAAGCTAATAACACACCTCTAGTGCTTTTTCCATCATAAACTAAACTGTGTACAAATTCACAGTTATTAATAAAAACAGGTTTTGACACATCTACAAGTCCTGCTCTAGCAAATTTAAATTGTATTTTGTCAGTGTCGCCTTTAAGAACACAATATAATTGGCTTGCCCCTTCCATGTAAGGTAGTCCATCAAGGTAAGTGAAATCATCTTTGTGTAGGTTTAGGAAACTACGAGGATCCATTTCTACATATTGAATTTGTAATACTTTTGTAAAGCCCACTTTTGTCATGAAGTCGGCTAGTATTTTATTTTTTAGGCTTTTAACATCAACCAATGGCAAGGTTGGCTTGGGCTTTAGACTTTTGCAATTAGCATTACCATAAAATTTTAAATCTTTGTATATCAAATCTTCGTCTAATGATTCTAGCAACCTGTTTTTGTCAAATTCAAATGAATCCAAATTTTTAAATGGCACTGATTTTTTGTTTGCATAAGACCACCAGTAAGGGCCTGCTCCTCTATTAAAAAAATTTCTTACACTATGCTTTGCCCAGTAAGGAGCAATGTCATTGTAAGATTCAGTTTTCAAATACTTTCGATTAAGTTTAGTCCAACGTAAAAGATCATCTTGAGCAATACACATAAAAACTCTTTCCATTAATGCACTCAAGTCTCCATGCAACCATATTTCGTAGTATTCGTTAATTTGCTGTCCCGAATTTAAAATATGTAAAATACTTTCATTGTTTATTTTAATGTCTTGTATATTTGTTCGTGATGTTCTAAGTCTTAATTTAATCCATTTGTTATCCAAAGCAAATTTTTTACCAACTTTGGTAAGCTTCTTATCTAAGTCAATAAAGCTAATATCTTCCACGTTCTCTTTGGTAATCACTTCTATCATACTGCTATTTAAAAGCACATTGACAACTGCAATAATTTTGTTAAAATATGTATTATGGAAACAAAAATGGACAAAATTCTTCATGAAATTAAAAAACTGCAGAAACAGATTGATGATCTTGAGTCTAGGCTAAATGCCCATATTGATTTCATTGAAAAAGTTTACGTTCCTTTGCAGAAAAGCATTGATAGATTTAAAAAATTTTTTAAATGAGTTTAAGAAATTTTATGATAGATACAGCGTCAATAATGTTTGACGATACTAAAAATGATTTGAGAGCCTTACCAAAAACGGTGAGACTACAACTACTATTGACTCTAAGTTTTATTTGGTCAACTGTGTTTTCTATTTTTATTTTTAGTTTTGCAACTTTTATATGGGGCTGGTTAGGTATTTTTTTATCGCATCTTGCTTTGATAGTTGTCAGTTATTATACTTTTAAAACTTTTCATAATGCAAGAAAACGTTATCCATATAGTTTCAAAGGATATCATTCGGCAGGTAGGGCTAGAGGTGGTATGATCGGACTAGACGGCTCTAGAGTAAAGTGGGACGAAAATGATCCGGGAGGAGAACATGAATGATTAGATTAATAGTTTTAATTGCTTTTTTTATCTTAGTCTTTAATAGAGGATTAGATGTATTGACAAGATCTGATAATAATTATTCGATAGAGTATTCAGGCCCGGATACAACCACAGAATACAGATGGAACAAGGCAAGGGAGAAATAAATGGCATTTGATATAATTTTACTTACTATAATAATTGTGTTATTAGGTTACGCATCTATTGAGCTGTTTGCTGTCAAACAATACCTTGATGGACTAATAAAACGTATTAGAAAAATAAGTAAAACACTAAGAAAATTATCCAACGATTTAAATAAAAAATGACTTTAGGGTACGGACTATTACTGCTATTTTTTGGACTATGTGTGACTGTTCTGGTGTTTGGACTTTATCTTCATATTGAAGAAAAACAGATGAAAAAAATGCACCCACCAAAAAAAGAACCTAGCCCATTAGATAGGCTTAATGAAAAACTTAATGACTGAAGAACCAAAACATAAACCAGTAAAGACCAATAAGGTTGCTGAAAACACATCTCCATTTACAGGTGTGCTTGGTTGGCTTGACAACAGACTGCCTATTTTTAGAATGTTCAAACACGAATATCTAGATTTCCAAGTGCCTAAGAATTTGAACTATTGGTGGAGTTTTGGAGCAATATTAACCTTTACCCTGCTTGGTTTAATCATAACAGGTCTTATACTTGGAATGCATTATAAACCATCAACCGCCGAAGCATTTGCATCTGTAGAAAAAATAATGAGAGATGTAAATTATGGTTGGCTCATCAGATATATGCACATGAACCTAGCATCATTTTTCTTTATAGCAGTTTATCTGCATATGTTCCGCGGATTATACTTTGGCTCTTACAAAGAACCAAGACAACTAATGTGGATTTTTGGAGTGACAATATATTTCCTTATGATGGCGACAGCTTTCTTAGGTTATACTTTGCCATGGGGACAAATGAGTTATTGGGGAGCCACTGTTATAACAAGTCTATTCAGTGCTATTCCTTTAGTTGGTGAACAGATAACATATTGGTTATGGGGTGCATACGCAGTAGATGATCCTACACTTAATAGATTTTATGTTTTACACTGGCTAATTGCTTTCATAATTGTAGCGGTTGTTGTTTTCCACGTTATTGCACTACACATGACAGGTTCAAATAATCCAATGGGTGTTGAGCCAAAAGACACACGAGATACTGTTTCATTTCACCCTTACGTGACAACAAAAGACTTGTTTGCATTTTTAGTTTTCATGACACTGTTTGTGGCATTTTTATTTTTTATGCCTAATTACTTAGGACATCCTGACAACTACATAGAGGCAAACCCTCTAGTTACTCCGGCACACATTGTACCTGAGTGGTATTTTTTACCATGGTATGCTATATTAAGAGCCATCCCAGATAAACTAGGAGGAGTAATTGCAATGGTGTCTGCAATTGGTATTTTATTTTTATTACCATGGTTGGACACTTCAAAAATAAGATCAAGTGTTTTTAGACCTATTTGGAAACAATTTGTCTGGATACTTGTTGCTGATTTCTTTTTATTGATGTACTGTGGAGCCATGCCGGCAGAAGAACCATTCATTACTTTAAGTAGAGTAGGCACTGCATATTGGTTTGCATTTTTTATTATAATTGCTCCGGTAGTTGGCTTGGTTGAAAAACCAACACCACCGCCATTGGCTATACATCTACGTAATAAAGACCCAATTGACGGCAAAAAATAATACTTGACAAATTTCCAAAATTTGCTATAATTATATTAATCAGGTTTGGTATTCCCTCACTTGTAAACCTAACTGCACACCTTTAGTGTTATGCATGGAAGCCCAAAGTTAAGGGCGAGGTTTTACCAGATCCTGATAAATTTATGCCAAGCGAAAAAACAAAAGAATTACTAGACAATCTTAGACAAATTAGGTCACCAAAGAAAAAACAACCAGTTTTGATCCCAGTATCAAATCAGTATGGTGAAGATGAAAAAGGCAAGCCAATTTACATTGACAGAATATATGGAGACATATATGGTAAAATTACATTAATAAACAAAAATGGAACAACCTATAAAGGCAAAATTAAAAAGCGAAGCATTATGGTTAAAGGTGTTGATGGTACAAAGTTTAGATCATATGTGAGGGAGACTCAAGATAACAGATGGTTCGATAAAAGTGGTATGCCTATCAACAAACCAAAAAGTCTTGTTAAAGATGAGCCTGAAGAGCAAGATAAGATAGTAGTTCAAAAAACAGAACTCACTACTGAAGAAAAACTTGCCAACGAACAAAACTTTCTTAAAGGATTGAAATGAACAGACTAGCTAAAATGTTCTTGCCAAGCAAAGATAGATTAATCAATAATTCATACAGAATGATGGTTAACGCAAAAGATCCTTGGTTTAAAGCATATTGGCAAAAAGTTTATGTGCATCTTTTAAAACAATACAAAAAACTCAATTAAACTGTAGGTAATACCAGGTTGACCTATTTCCATTGTATGTTATAATAATGGTAACTGAGGAGAATAATATGTACAAATGTAGTGCAAAAGCAAGATTGGTTTTAGATCAAGTTATTGGTAGATGCCAAGCTGATACTAAAACTAACGATACATGGAATGGAAAGTCAGGAAAGTATATGTTCATCATGGGCAGAGAAAATGCTGATGGTAAAGCAACAGGGGTTGTTCATAAGTTTCAACCCGATGGTTCACATAAACTTGCTGGATCTTTCAAAATTTTGACAGACGGTATTATCACAAGATTTACTGGGCTTTCAAAAATAGATTGGAACAATTATATGAATTCTGCTGAAGCTGAATATAAAAAAGAATTAGCTCCTGCAAATTCAGAAAAAATTACTCAATCTCAAGTAGCATAACTATTGGTGCCCTTCGGGGCACCTAACAAACTTTATGAAAAATTGGGAGACATTACTAGATAAAATCTGGAACGGTGGTAAACTGTTTATTATATTTTCTGTGGTAATTGCAGTTGCTTATGGCCTAGGCACGTTCAAACCAAACAAGTATATTACTAAAAAAATTGAATACACTCAAGAGCAAAAAACCATTGAAGTATTAAAAAGATTTGGTTTTAAAACTCCAACTTTCAAATATAAAAACCAAAAAGAATTTGTCTATGCAGTACAAAACTGTGTTGATTATTTGAATCTTACATTAGCAGAAAACAAAAGGATACCTGACAAAATTATAATTGCAATGGCAGATGTTGAAAGTGCGAGTGGCACTTCGAGATTTGCTACCGAAGGCAATGCCCTTTTTGGTGTAAGAACATGGGATCCAAAAATTCCGCAAATGAAACCACAAGCAATACCTAATGCAGTATTTGGAGTTAGAAAATACAAATCAAAATGTCAAAGTGTTGGAGATGTTATTGATATTTTAAACAGGCACCCTGCATATAAAGACTTTAGAAACGAAAGAGACAAACAAATACACAATGCGTATTGGAATTATGAAAAACTTATTCCATTATTAGCACCGTGGAGTACCAATCCAGATTATGGAAAAATCATCCTAGCTAGGATGAAAGAGCTAAAGCTCTAAGAAAAACCTAATAAAATCAACCACTTTTACCAGATCAACTTTCAATTGACGCATTTGGAAAATATGCTATAATTTAACTATGATACGATTAATAATATTGATTGCGATATTTTTTGCAGTGTATCCAATGATAGGGCAAGGATATGAACAATTCTTAAGTGACTTTAATTTGTCAGGAGTTGGTAACATATTTGGAAACCTTATTGCTTGGATGAGTGAAGCAGTAGATAAGTTGCAATCTTAAACAGTGAGAAGGAAACAAGCATGAATAAAATGTTAAAGATACTCTTATTTGTATTTGTAGCAATTGGTCTAACCAACTGCTCTACATATAAGATAAAACCTGACATGACAAAAAATGGAGTGGTTAATAAAACTCCTAAATGGTATGTCAAGTACGACCATGAGACTATTTTGAATTATAGAGAGGCGGCAACTGCGGTATCTCCTGATTTGGAATTGTCAGTTAAAAAAGCTATTTTACTAGCAAAAGCAAAACTTGTTGATAGAATTAATGGTTTAATGAATAACCGTACTACTATCAAAAAAGATGAAGCTGGTGTTAATGAAACTTTAACTGTACAAGCAGGGTCTCAGGATATAATTGTTAATGTAATTGAAGACACATTGGCAAGAGGATATGAAGTGACTAAACAAGTTGTTTATATGACAAACAATAAATCTTATAGATCTTATGTAATGGTTACACTTTCTAAGAAAGAAGTAAAAGCAATCATAGAAGAGATTAATAAGAAGAATGTTGCATTCATAGATCCAAAAAAGATTGAAGAATCTGCAAACAAAGTACTAAAAAAGTAAGGGCAATATGAAAAGTATTCTATATACGATTGCCCTTATTATGGGTACAATGTTTTTGTTGTTTGGTTTTATAAGCAGTTCACACGCAGGCGGTCCATGGGCTGATCAGTATTGTGATATTACTCATGAAACTGTAATAACAAAAGACCAAAATGGTGAAATAATAGATCAGCACACTAAAGAAAAAGTCAAGTGTACTGACGGAGTGATGGACTTTTTACACGGTATGAAGATTGCAGAGTCTTGCAAATTTTTTACCTGGCAAATGCCGTTGGGTCAAACAATGGTAGAAAAAAGAGGCATCGCTTGTAAAAGGATAGATGGAGGATATGAAATTGTTGAAGGTTATCATAGTATTAACTAGTTTTTTATTTTTAGCTAATTGTTCTTCTACAGGTGTAAGAACAGTAACAGAAACACATGGACAATTTGCTGAATTGCCTTTTCCAAGCACATTAGGAGAAAAGCAGTTTTCTGCTCCAGGTATGATGTGGAATGGTGTACAATATCTAAGGTTCAATTTAAACAAAGCAGAAAAACTGCAACATCAACAAGCGGTGTTTCATGCCTTAAACAATGCAGATATTGGTGAGATTACAGGTTGGTATAGTAAAAAACGCCTAGCAAATGGTAAAGTTAGGGTTGTGTTTGAGTATCCTACGTCAGATGGATACTGCAGAACATATCAAAGTTATATACTATTAAATGGTGCCCAAAGGCATATGACCAACAAGGCCTGCAAAAGACTTACACAGGGTTGGGTATTCTTAAAATAATAAATAGTTCTGTATAAATAAGTACATTAACAAAGGAATTACAATATGGCATCAGACGCTTATCCATTTAATACACACGGTGTTGGTTCAGACACAGGTGAAAACCACGCACTCTATCAAGTTACAATAACAATGTCTGGTTACGCAACAACAGACGGTAACGCAGTTGCAGGTAAAGTAAATCCATATTCATTCAAAGACTTTTCTTCATTGCCAACCAACAAAAACGACGGCTTAAACATGGCTAGAGGCGGTGTTAGATACACAAAAGTTTTACAAAAATTAGGCACATATTCAAACTACAGACTTTTAAAAATTGAAACAGATTCAAGTGTGGATCAAGACACTCCGCCAGCATCACTAATATTCAATATCATGTTTGAAAATGATTCAATGATTCCAACAAGTGGAACAGGAACAGACGGATCAACAACTCTTTCATCAAAAGAAGCAGTGTTAAAAGATTTAGTGGCTAGTGCCATAAATGCTCAATACACTGAAAACGTTCTTTATTACGATCCAACTCACGTATCAGGCACAGTAGACAGAGGTCCTGTTATCGAAGAGCTAACAGTATCAAAGCCTGGCACAGACACAGAAGTTTTTGATTCAGTTGCAGTTGTTAGAATAGGAAATGCTAACCAAGTTGGTGATGCAGAAAAGCCGGCTGACAACGCCGCATAATAATAATTACCAAACAATTCACTAGCACTATATTCTAAAACCTGCTATATTAAATACATCTAATGTTTATAGCAATTCTTACTTTACTATCAGCCCTTTCCATTTCTGGAGTGGCAATATTCTATTCTGTAATTGGATTGGCTACTATTTTTCCTGGAGCCTTTTGGCCAGTGGTTATAATGGGGTCTGTTTTAGAGGTTGGAAAATTAATTACGGCAAGTTGGCTGTATAGGCAATGGAAATTTACTCCTTTCCTATTAAAAACTTATCTTACTACAGCAGTTGTACTTCTTTCTATCATTACATCAATGGGTATTTTTGGATTTTTATCTAAGGCCCATCTAGAACAAAATTTAGCCAGTGATACTTTAGTGCAAAGAGTTGACATTATTAATGACAAGATTGAAAGTCAAACTGTTTATATTGAAAGACAGAAAGCAGTAATTTTAAGATCTGAAAAAGCAATAGACAGAGCAGGCAAAGATTTTACACAGGACATAACAGTTCAGGAAAACATTATTAATTCAGCTTATGCTAGATTAGAAGTGCTTGATGCAGATGTCAAAGCATATACGGATCAAGGAAAAGGGTTTTTCAAAGGCGATAATATTAAACGTGGTGTTGAACTTAGAACACAGCAAAAACCAGAACGAGACAAATTGAATGCTGAAATAGAAGAAGCCAAAGAACTGATACAAAAGTACAGAGATCAAAGTAGGCAAGGTGGTGATAGTAATAATTTAATAATTGAACAAGCAGAAAATAACATTATTGAAGCACAAAATAAAATTGATGATCTAATAATTGATAGACAGCCATTAGAGAAAAAATTAATAAATCTTGAAGCAGAAGTTGGTCCGGTCAAATACATTGCGGCATTGGCCGTTGACTGGGGCATGACTGAAGAAGTAAACTTGTCTAAAGCAGTAAGATGGGTTATACTTTTAATTATTGTGGTATTTGATCCGCTGGCTGTTTTATTACTAATTGCGGCCAATCAAAGTTTTGCTAGAAGATTTCCACCTACGGCACCTAAACCGCAAGAAATAATTGACTTAGAAAAACCAGACGATGAAGGTATTATACTTGAATTAAATCAAGCTACCGCAAACAAAAAAAAAGTTAATAAAATAGAAAAACAAATTAAAGATTGGCAAGACAAACTAAAAAAGTTCAACGAAAAGGCTCCTAAGCCATCAAACAAGCCAGTTGAGTTTATTACTCAAAAACTTAACGAAGAATTAAAAAAACAAGAGTTTGACAAGCGTATGAAAGAAGACGAAGCCAAACTTGATGAAGTCTCACGTAAGGCTAAAGAAGAACAGCAACAGATACCAGAGTTTGATGAAGAAAGAATGGACATTGTATCTCAGAATGGCAACGATGGTCTACACTATAATGAAGAGCCAGAAAATTCCAAAGTGGGTTTTGATATAAACGATCATATCTACGATATGGATCCTGTAATTAATCCAGATTGGGCTGAAGATGAAAACAATTCATGGAATAAAAGAAAAGCACAAGAAGATAAAATTAAAAAAGCAACACTGGAAGAGGCCTTAAAATTATCAAATGCTGAAAGTGTTGAAACTGTTATTGAACCTACCATAAGTGAACAAATAGAAGATGTAATGTCTAAAGGTCGGATAAAGCCAGACCTTACAGAAGTGATAGAACCTGCAAACAAATTTGGTCAATCCAACACTGTTGACAAAGCAAAGAAGACAAAAAAAGGTGTGCTTGGGTCAGTGTTGATAAAAGACGGACGTGGAGTTGAAAGTGTTCCAGCCAAACCAACGAAAGAAGTAGAAATAAAAGATGGCAAGAAAAACATAGTGCCAAAGAAAGACTATGTTCAGAATGAAGAACAAATTGAATCTGGTAACTGGAGCAAAATTAAAAGCAGTAACAAACAAATTAATGATGAAGACTATCATCAAAGAATTGAATCCAGAGTCAATGATCTAATAACTAAGATTAACTCAGGTGAAGCGACGCTTGAACAATTACCAGAAGAAGATCAAAAACTAGTTAAAGATTTTATTGACGATGACAGAGAATAAATTAGGTACCCTAACTTTAGTAACACCCCCTAGCTCAATACAATCGGAGAATGAAAGTTTTTGTATTGTTAACTTTAATGACGAAGACAAAGATAAATTTTCAAACTATGTAAATGAATATAAACCTAATGATAATCTCACTATCTACGTTGTTGATAATAATAATCCTGAATTTAGTTTGGATTGGTTATTAGATGTTATAGAAAAAAGCAACAATGTGATTGTGAAATCATCGCAAGGTTATAAATTTTTAAACAAAAGCACTGAATTTGCGGAGTTTAAAAAAGTTAAACAAATGGAGACGTTTTTAAATGCCAGAAGGTGATCAAAATTTATTATGTAGTTTTTGTAACAAAGGACGTAAAGATGTTACCAAAATGATTGTTGGAGCATCTAAAGTTTGCATTTGTAATGAATGTATAAAATTGTGTAATGAAATACTGTTTGAAGATAATAAAAAAGTAGTAACTGAGCAAATTAAATCTGGCGAAAAAGGATCTTTAAATCCAATTAAAGTGAAAGAATATCTAGATGAGTATGTGGTAGGACAAGACAAAGCTAAAACTGTTATGAGTGTGGCAGTATGTAATCACTACAAAAGAATACTAAATCCACCAAAGGATTTTGAACTTGAAAAATCTAATGTAATTGTTTTAGGAGCCAGCGGATCTGGAAAAACATTATTAGCAAAAACTATTGCAAAATATTTAGATGTACCTTTTGCAATGGCAGATGCAACATCACTTACTGAAGCTGGATATGTTGGTGACGATGTTGAAAATGTCATTAGCAAATTATATCAAAATGCTAACGGAGACAAACATCTTACAGAACGAGGCATCGTGTTTATAGATGAAATAGACAAAATTTGTAAAAAATCAGAAAGCACGAGTATAACAAGAGATGTATCTGGTGAAGGAGTACAACAAGGACTATTAAAAATTGTTGAAGGCACAACTTGTAGGGTGCCGCCACATGGCGGTAGAAAACATCCAGATGGACAAAATGTGGAAATAGATACAACCAATATTTTATTTGTTGTAGGTGGAGCATTTAATGACCTTGAAAAAGTTATAAAAAGTAAAAGTGCAGGCGGTATTGGATTTGGTGCTGACGTCACACAAGATAATACAAAAAATCACTTGGCAGATGTAAAGCCAGAAGATTTAATTAAGTTTGGTTTGATACCTGAGTTTGTTGGAAGGTTCTCAATGGTTACTCACGTTAATCCTTTAAGTGAATTACAACTGATACAAGTTTTAGACGAACCTAAAAACAGTTTAATAAAACAATACAAATACCTATTCAGTCTGGATGGGATTCAACTTGAATTTACTAAAGGTGCAAAACTATCAATTGCTAAAAAAGCCAAAGAGCTGGGCACCAATGCAAGAGGACTAAGAAATGCTTTGGACACATTACTTTTGCCTTATCAGTTTGACGGAACAGAAATGAGTGCCAAAGGAGTTTTGAAAGTTACAATTACAGAGAACTGTGTTGACAAAGATGCTGATCCTGTGTTAGAGTTTAAGAAACAGGTAAACGAAATGAAAAAGAAAAAATAATGGGATACTTTGTAGACGTAACAAAAGCTGGCGGTGATGCTGTCAGAGCCTATCGTAAAATTAAAAGAAAAATTAAACAAGACAGATTTATAGAAAATTTAAGAGATAGACAATACTATCGTAAACCATCAGAGATTGCCCGTGAAAAGAAAAAACAAGCTAAAATTACCATTAAACGTAACCAAGCTAAAAGTAATTGGCAAGATCCTAGTAAAGTACGTCAAAGATAAACTTTTTTGGTAAAAAGGTCGCATTCCTTAAAATCGTTATTATATTAATAGTGTATGATAAATACAGTCGAAGATTGCTTTAGATAGGATCTTCAATAACAATAACTCGCTTAAACTTAAAAGGAGGAAAGCACATGAATAAAAATCTATCTATTTTTAATAACCTAAGACCATTAACCGTAGGGTTTGATGATATGTTTGATCATTTTGAACATATGATGGACGACAGTTTCTTTAGGGGATCTGTTGCAAACTTCCCACCATACAACATAGTAAAAACTGGTGAGAATACCTACGACGTTGAACTTGCACTAGCAGGTTTTAATAAGAAAGACATCGAAGTAGAGTACAAAGAGAATCTACTTACAGTCAAGTCTAAAAAACAAGAAGAGACTAAAGATGAAGATGGTAATGTAATACACAGAGGCATTTCTAAAAGAATGTTTTCTAAGTCATTTACCATTGCAAATGATGTTGAAGTCAAGGGTGCCGAGCTTAAAGATGGATTGCTAAAAGTGTCTTTGGAAAGAATAATTCCAGAACATAAAAAAGCAAAATCTATCGATATCAAGTAGAGCAAATCAAATGGATAGGGTGGTAAAACACCCTATCTAAATTGACATAATTAGGAAATATGTTATAATTGGAGTATGACAATGGCTGATTTAGGAGTCAAAACTCTTAGTAAAGAAAAATTAGAACTTAAAGAACCAGACAAGTATGACGTCATTTTTTTAAATGACGAAGTGACCACTGTTGAGTTTGTCATAAAAGTTTTGAAAAACATTTTCCATAAAACCACAGAGCAGGCAATAGCTTTGACCACACACATACACGATAAAGGTAAAGGCACCGTTGGCACTTACCTATACGAGATAGCTGAGCAAAAAGGTATAGAAACTACTTTGTTGGCTAGAGAAGAAGGATATCCGCTACAAGTAAAAGTTCAAAGACAAAAATGAAACTTTTATACAAGTACTTAAAAGAAAATTCTGAAATAATAGAATATGTTAAAGGTTGGAGTGGCCATAAGCAACCTTATCATATACAAAAACAATTACTTTTAACAAAATACATTGGAACTTTAGATCAAGCATTAAGCAGATTTAACACCATGCTATTGAGAGTTAATGAACATCCGTTGCTTTTAAATGAATTTGAACGTGACCTACAGGAGTGTGCAGACACAATTAAAAAATTTTACAAATACACAAAAAGGTTAAACAGTTGGCCATTATTTACTAGAAGATTTATTATGTGGAGACTACACACATTAGGCACTAAGAACATTCCATTGATTAAAAAAACTTATACAAAATTAATAACTAAACTAAATGACTAGATGGATATTTTGGGCAGTGCCAGAACCTATGGCAAAGAGATACGCAATAGGATTAATATTGTTAATATATGTTTTTCCTTCTTTGTTTGGTGTATACTACACAAAGTTAGGAGCAGTTATGAACATATTATGGTATGATATTATATTCTACGTGTTTAGTAGAGCTAAAGAAAACAGAAAGGACGATGATGAAAGCAATCGTATGGAGTAATGTAGGTTGTTCATACTGTGAACAAGCAAAAAATCTTTTAAAGACCAAAGGAATAGAAGTTGAAGAAAGAAATATTGCTTTAGGCACATGGACAGTTCAACAATTACAAGAAGCGGTTCCGGGTGCAAGAACTGTGCCACAAATTTTTCTTGATGAAGAATATGTAGGCGGTTTTCAAGAATTGGAACAAAAATTAAAAAGTTAGCAGATAGGATAAAGTAACACACCTTGATTAGTATGTTGATGATACCATTCATAAAATGGTTTATTAATGTCTAGCAACAATTCTCCATTGAATCCCATATAATTTGTTTTAACATCTTGCTTTTTGTCATTGTTGTAATTCAAAAGGTACTGGAATCTTGGAAGTATTTCGTTGCCGTCTATACTGCAATTAATTATTATAGCGGTTTCTTTGTCTTGGTGATAAACTTTGTTGCTCATTTTAAATTTTAATTTAAAAGCATCAAGCAACGGTACTGTTGTTTGAAGTTTTATATCTTCAATTACTTCAAACTCAATTATTTTTTTATCATTAATTACTATTTCAAGATTAGGGCATCCATTCTCAGTAATTGATTTAATATCCATTACACAAGATATATATTTTTTAGTATCCAATATTTCGGAAAAAGTTTTCATATTCTGGAATATAATCTGTTACCTTTTGTTTTCTACTGTTTTCAATTTTTTTAACAAAGTTTACAAATTGTTTCTCATTTGATCTGTCATACGGTTCATTTATTAAATAATTTTTATAACTTATTAAATCTTGATAAACATAATCTTTTACAGTGCTTGGGTTCCGAACATTTAATATTTGTTCTTGTGGCTTGTAATTATTTTGTTTTAAAAAGTCTTCAATTTCTTTTATCATAGGTTTTCTTAATTCTTTTGGCAATAAGTTTATTTTTAAGTAAGCTGGTTCATACAAAAAGTCACACGCTTCAATACCTATATTTTTTTCCAAAGCATATTTGTACAGTGGTAACATTCTTCCAACACTTAATAAAGTAGGAGTTGTTCTAAGACTAACTACCCATTTTTTTTCTTTAGCTAATGTTACAAACTTATCTAAATTTGTTCTTACATTATCAATATGACTAGGCCATCTAATAAAATCATTTAGTTTGTCCAAAGTTTCAATACTGAGGCCAACGTGTAGATAGGTAAACTGTTTCAACAGTTCAATTATTTTTTTTGGATACACTGTCAAATTTGTTGTAAAGCCTAATGTTACTGTTTTGTGCATATTGTTCTGAATTAAGAATTTAAGTATTTTTTCAAACGCAGGCATTAAAATAGTTTCTCCACCCAACAAATGAAGATATCTAATTTTTTTAGTTTTTTTTAGTATTTCAAAAAACTTATCCAACGCTTCATCATCTTCAGACCAGTTATTAGAAATGTATTTTTCTTTTATTAAGCCAAGTTTGTGCCATTCGTTTGCAAGTTTACTGCTTGAAGACGGTACACACATCATACAGGCACTATTACAATAATTTCCTAAATGCACTTGCCAGTCAACTGGTAACAAATCAGTTAGTCCTTTACTGGCAAAACTATCTTTAATTTTGTCAAAGTACGGAGAACTTCTAAAACTATTTGTAAAATTTTTTTCCAGGATACCTGTTTTAAGTAATTGCTTTTGTCGTCCACTTATTTTTCCATGTCTTTCCATTTTATGGCAACTGTAACAACCTGGAATGGTTTTACCATTAAGCATATCAATTCTAATACTTGCTAATACTTTTTGGAAATAATCTTCTACACTTATTGTTTTAATATTATGTATGGTTGGATTTGTAACTTGCCATCTACAGTATTGCATCGATCCATCCTTTTGGATTGTCATATGAAACCATGGGCTACTACAAAAAGTTTTTTCTAACATACCAATACTTATTGTTAAATATTTGTTGAATCAATGAATGTTGAACTAATAGATAAGATGGGCTCGGATCTTACAATAGTAAATGCCGCACGAGTATCTTATAATAAAGACTCCAAATGGGACGATGAGCTTAACAACACTTTATCTGAAAAAGACGAAAAGCTAATAAGATTTTTAGCCAAACACAATCACTGGTCACCTTTTGCACACGCCAGTTTACAATTTAGAATAAGAGCTCCAATTTTTGTTGCCAGACAACTTGTCAAGCATCAAGTAGGACTTGTATGGAACGAAGTATCAAGAAGGTATGTTGATTATGCTCCAGAACTGTATTCTCCAAAAAAATGGAGAGGAAGACCACAAAATTCTAAACAGGGTTCAGATGGTGAAGTAGAACTAGATATGAATGACAAACATCGACTTGAAACCACAATGCAACAGTGTTTGATAATATATGATTCCTTTATTAAAATGGGTATAGCACCTGAACAAGCACGTATGGTTTTACCACAGAGCATGATGACAGAATGGTATTGGTCAGGTACTTTATATGCTTTTTCAAGAGTTTGTAATCTTAGGTGTGCTAAAGACACACAGGAAGAAACAAGAAATCTTTGCGAATTAATCGCAACTAGTTGTGAAGAAAAGTTTCCAATCAGTTGGAAATACTTAATTGACAAAAAATAAATAATCTTTATAATAGCAGTTAACAAAGGTTAAATTATGGAACAAGAAATAATAAAAGCAATAATCAAACACGCTGAAGGTCATATTGAAAAACATATTATGAATGTGAAAGTTTTGTTAGCAAAACAAGTTGGCGTTGCTGAACACCCTGATCTTTTACAAACAATTGAAAACGAAATTGCGATTGTAGCCAAGTATGACGAACAGGTTGAAATGCTAAGAAAATATTTTATCCAATCCGACAAGGAATAATTTTCATGTCCAAAGATCCAATTCTGCAGGAAAAACTAAAGCAGAAGTATGACGCTGGCTTTGTTACCGATGTGGAGTCAATTACACTTCCTCCAGGACTTAATACTGACACAGTTAAACAAATAAGCAAAATTAAAAAAGAACCAAAATGGCTTTTAGATTTTAGATTAAAAGCATTCGACAGATGGAAAGTGTTAAAAAAACCCAATTGGGCTAACCTAGACATAAAGCCAATAGATTATCAAAAAATAAGTTATTACTCAGCTCCAAAGCCTGGACCAAAATCCTATGATGACGTTGACCCAGAAATTAAAAAAGACTTTGAAAAATTAGGCATACCACTTCAAGAACGTGCCAAGTTAGCAGGAGTTGCCGTGGATGCTGTGTTTGATAGTGTCAGTGTTGCTACTACTTTTTCTGAAGAGCTAAAAAAATTAGGTATTATATTTTGTAGCTTTAGTGAAGCAGTAAAAAATCATCCTGAACTTGTAAAGAAATATCTGGGATCTGTGATTCCAATCAGTGATCATTCCTTTGCCGCTTTGAACAGTGCTGTTTTTACCGATGGATCATTTGTTTATATTCCACCAGGAGTGAGATGTCCTATGGAACTATCAACCTATTTTAGAATAAATGCGTCCAACACTGGCCAATTTGAAAGAACATTAATAATTGCTGACAGAGACAGCCATGTAAGCTATCTCGAAGGATGCACAGCACCAATGAGAGATGAGAATCAACTACACGCGGCCAATGTGGAACTTGTGGCTTTGGACAACGCAGAAATAAAATATTCCACAATACAGAATTGGTATCCAGGAGATCCTGTAACAGGCAAAGGTGGTATCTATAATTTTGTGACCAAACGTGGCAAGTGCATAGGAAAACATAGTAAGATCACATGGACGCAGTTTGAGACAGGATCTAGGCTCACATGGAAGTATCCTAGTTGTATATTGATGGGTGACCACAGTGTGGGAGAGTTTTACAGTGTGGCACTGACAAATGGAATGCAACAGGCTGACACAGGAACCAAAATGATACACATAGGCAAGAACACCAAGTCAACAATCATATCAAAAGGCATAAGTGCAGGCAAAAGTTCAAACACATATCGAGGACAGGTTAGTATTATGAAGAGGGCCACCAACAGTAAAAATTTTACCCAGTGTGACAGTTTGATGATGGGATCAGGATGTAGTGCTTCTACCGTGCCTGTGATACAAAATAGGAATAGCAGTTCAACCTGCGAACACGAAGCCACCACTAGCAAGTTGAGTGATGAACAGATGTTCTACTGTATGCAGAGAGGCATACCAACGGAAGACACAATCAATATGTTGGTCAGTGGATTTTGTAAAGAAGTTTTCCAAAAACTACCAATGGAGTTTGCCGCGGAGGCAAATAAACTTCTAGAAATTAGCATGGAAGGATCCGTTGGCTAAAGTCACAAAAAAATAATATTTCTGTAACATTACTGTAACATTTGTGTGTTTAAATAATACTGTTTTATAACCAATGAAAACGTTAAAACAAAAGGACAATAAATGAAACACATAGTACAAATCCTTTGTGCAGTGTTTTTATTCTCAACCACAGTATCAGCAAAAACTCCAGCAATCAAAGTT
>MDTB01021768.1_pt1 | contig 22322 bp, 22 predicted proteins | sample 811161 | NCBI WGS metagenome assembly MDTB01 (sample SAMN05326650, study PRJNA326480) | marine metagenome | isolation source: seawater | place: Mediterranean Sea | collected 2009 | reverse complement strand
TGCTCAAGCTGATGGGCTGGTCCTGGTGCCCAATCAGGGTGACTACCCCGCTGCACGGATTCGATGAGGCGCCGGTCTTCCTGAAGAAACTCAAGCAACTGCTGCTTCCAGATTTCGACATCCAACGGCTGAGCAGAACTGGCAAATAAACGCAGCTGCAACTGACAACAGTCCAGCTGCAACGGCAAGAACTCCAGCAAGGCGATGCGGCCATCCGGCCAAATCAAGACATGGGTCCAGGGGGCCAAGCCAAACGTGAAAAACAAGCCGCCCTCTGGATGCGGAGTGACCAAGGCATTGCCCAGATCAGCCATGAGGTGGCGATAGTCCCTCACGGGACCCTGTTCCCGATGCAGCGTCGTGGGATGGGCAATGGCGACGTGGTAGTCGTCGAGGGTGTTGTCGTGGGCCACCTTCCAGTTGCATTGCAAGCTCAAGCTGCTGGTGGCCTGCTGTTGCAAGGGTGCCTGCCACGACGACAGCGCATGTCCATGGATCAGCTTCAGCTGCTCGGCCAAAGGGAAAGGGGTATCCCCCAACGCCACCCAGATCAATGGGCCATCTTCCTGAGTCAGCAACGCCTCCAGGGGCCAATCAGCCCGCTGCAGTGGCGGCACAAAACCATCCTCCCTGGCAGCGGCTAAGAGCTCGCCTTCAAGGTTGTAAGTCCAACCGTGGTACGGGCAAACCAGCTTGCGGCAGGAGCGGACCGTGCCATCGGCTGGCAGCAGCTCGACCCCTCGGTGGGGGCAACGATTACGAAAACAGCGAACAAGCCCATCACGATCACGGGTGAGCAGCAGCGAGTGGCCCAACAACTCCACCGCAAGCGATTGAACTGGCTGCAGCTGAGAGACAGCGGCAACAGGATGCCACCACTGCTTGGCGTAACCATCCAGCTCCCACTGGGCAATAGCTGGGTCCTGATACAGCCAGCCTGGTAGGAGCACCGGCTCAGACATCAAACCAGCGCAGGCTCCAGTTGACGCAAAATCCCAGAGAGGGTGCGTCGCTTGGCCAAAAAGGCTGCACTCAAGCGCAACTGATTCAAATCACTCTTGTCGAGATCCACGTCAATCGTGCTGACAATCCGTCCGGGATGAGGTGCCAACACATGCACCCGCTGAGCCAGCACCAGGGCCTCTTCCACATCGTGAGTGATCAACAACACGGTCAAACCGGTGCGCTGCCAAAGCTGCAAGAGAAAATCCTGCATGGTCTCGCGGATCTGCAAATCCAAAGCGCCAAAGGGCTCATCAAGCAGCAACACCTTGGGATTGGTTGCCAATGTTCGGGCAATGGCAACCCGCTGTTGCATCCCTCCTGAGAGCTCACGGGGAAGCTTTCTGGCTGCATCCTGCAGGCCAACGACCTCCAGAAAATAAGCCGTCCGGTCCTGGATATCCCGTTGCGGTAACCCCTGAAGACGCATGCCAAAGGCGACGTTCTCGGCAGCACTCAACCACGGGTAGAGGCTGTATTTCTGAAACACCATGCCGCGATCAGGGCCAGGGCCCACAACGGCTTCGCCATCAACCAAAACCTGACCTGAACTGGGCTGCTCAAGGCCAGCGATCAGGCGCAGGATGGTGCTTTTTCCCGAGCCAGAACTACCCACCAGCGATAGAAACTCGCCCGATCGCAACGCAAAACTGATATCGCGGAGCACCTCTTTGCTGTGCTGGCCAGCTCCAAAGGTTTTGCCGAGATGGCTGACCTGCAATTCCATGGATTACAGAGCCCAGCGGCAGGACCACCGCAACAGCAAGCGGAAACCCATATCAATGGCAAAGCCGATTAAGCCCAGCACAATCAGTTCGGCAAAAATCTGATCGGTCCGAAAGAAACGCTGCGCCAGCTGGATACGTTTGCCCAAACCCACCTCCGCCGCAACCAGTTCGGCCACAACAACCAAATTCCATGAGGTGGCGATGTTGATGCGAAGCGTGTCGATGATGCTGGGCAGGCTGTAACGCGCCACCACCTGAACCAGCACCTGACGTCCTTGGCCGCCAAGGGTGAGCGTGGTTTCAATCAACTCTCGCGGTACGAACTTGACGGCATCCATGACCATCAAGACGTTGAAGTAGACGGTGCCAAGGAAAATCAGAGCGATCTTGGGCTCTTCGCCAATACCCAGGTAGATGATCAGCAGTGGAATAAATGCTGCCGCTGGCATGTAGCGGAGCATGGCGATCAAGGGCTCACAGAGAGCGCAGATCGCGGGATAGACACCCATGCAGATGCCAAGGGGCACCGCAACGATCGTGGCCAATAAAAAGCCTGCAAAAACGCGGCCTGTACTGGCCACGATGTCCTGAAAAAGGATCCCCTCCTGTGCCATGGATGCCAGTGACTCCAGCACGGCGGCCGGGGACGGCAAAAATTTGCCATCCACCAGTTCCAAAGAACTGATCACCGTCCAAAGCAGCAGCGGGATCAGCAGGGAAGAAACCTGCAAGCCGCTGCGCACCAAAGGCGAAGGATTCGAGCCAATCGACAGCAGCGGCAGGGGCTTAGTGCCCCCGCTGCCACTTACTGATGCCACCATCAAGACGAAGCGATGGTCTTAATAAAGGAGGGATCGAACAGGTTGCTCATATCGGGCTTTTCTGGGATGAAGCCCACCGAGACCATGAAGTCCGCCATCTTCTGAGCTGCATAAGGCATGAACTGCATGCCTTCTCCATCACTGAAGGCCTCGACGTTCTCTTCCACAGTGAAGAAGGTGGTACCAGCTTTGTACTGCTCGTATTCAGCAGTAGGGATACCAGCACGCTTGGCCATGATCTGCTGCGACTTCTCGGGGTTGGCCTTCATGAAGTCACGCACATCCCACCAAGTGTCAACGATTTTCTGAACATCTTCAGGGCGACTCTCGATGAGGTCACCACTGACCGCCAAGAGATCGGGAATGGCACCGGGGTACTCCTTGGAGCTTGCGATCACATGGGCACCCTCACGCTTCATCGCTGTGCCGGTGTATGGAGGGAAAGCGCCAACGGCATCAACCTTGCCAGCAGCAAATGCAGTAGCGGCTTGATCGGTGGGCAAACCCTTGATGATCACATCATCACGGCTCAAGCCAACATCTCGCAAAGCCAGGCTGAGCAAGAAGTCATCAACAACACCCTCTTCCACAGCCACCGTTTTACCTTTGAGATCACTGATGCTCTTGATATCAGCGTCGGCAATGATTTGATCATTACCAGCTGAGTTGTCATTCACCAGTACCACCACTTGACCTCCGTTCTCGCCGGGCAAAAACGAAATCGTGTCGTTCAAGGTCTGAGAATTACCGTCAATTTTGCCAGCGGCAAACGTTTCCATCGATTGCACATAGCCGTCAAACCACTTCATCTCAACATTGACGCCATTCTTTTCAAACAGCTTCTCCTCAACAGCGATGGCCCAGGGCCACCAACCAGCCCAATTGCTGTAGCCCAAAACAATGGGATCACCACCAAGGGCCGTAGGTGAAGGCTTGGAGCAAGCCACAGCCAGCACCACAGCCAAGCCGGCAAATAAGAGATTTCGAAGTTGTTTGGTCATGACATTGCAATGAGAGAAGCACGCAAAAAGCTGCTCAGGCCATGGCCAGAGCAGGTTGCAAGGTGTTTTCCAGGGCAGCACGAAGCCAGGCATGCCAGGCATCAATGCCCTCGCCTGTGAGCGCAGATACCGGAAAGACCTTGGCGTTTGGATTAATGCTGTGAATGTTGCGGCTTATCTGCTCAAGCTCTACTGGCAAATAAGGGAGCAGATCAATCTTGGTAATCAACACCACATCAGCCTGCCGAAACATCAGCGGGTATTTCAAAGGCTTGTCCTCGCCTTCAGTGACACTCAAAAGAGCCACTTTGCAATGTTCACCCACCTCAAATTCAGCTGGACAAACAAGATTCCCAACGTTTTCAATCCAAAGCACATCCAGCTGTTGAGGGTCAAGCCTGGCGCTCAACAGCTTCAAACCTCCACCGACCATGGCGGCATCCAAGTGGCAGGAGCGGCCGGTTGTGATTGGCACCACAGGGATACCGACAGCCTCCAAGCGTTCAGCATCCAATTGGGTTGTCATGTCGCCTTCCAAGACGGCCATGGCCCACTGATCAGCGAGCTCCGGCAAAGAACGCTCCAACAACGCTGTCTTGCCAGCCCCAGGGCTGCTCATCACATTGAGGGCCAGGAGCTGCCAAGCCTCAAAGTGCTCTCGGTTGTGGTCGGCTTGGTGCTGGTTAGCCGCCAGCAGATTCATGCCGAGGCTGTCTTCTAAGGGCAAATGCATGGGGAACGGTGACAGAGAAATGTTTTTGCCTTCAGACGCGCTGAGCCGAGAGATTGTGTGACTCAACTGCGCTCTGGAGGGACTTGCGGTAGTCGATGCTGCGAATTCGCAATTCGCGGCCACTCACGATCTCCTCAAGGGGGTGATCGCAGCACGGGGAGCGGTAGGCCCCCTCTGGAGTGGGGTGGTAGGTGCTGTTGCAGATCACGCAACGGCCAACAAAAGGAACGTCCTGAATCTGCAGCTGCGCGCCATCCAGCCAAGTGCCCGTTACCGCCGCCTGAAAGGTGAACTGAAGTTGATCCGGTTCAACACATGTGAAGCGGCCCACATCCAAATAAATGGTGTCCACCATCGCCTGAGACGATTCCTGTTGATCACGCCATTGCTGCAGGGCCAACAGCAGGCACTTGGTCATGTCGACCTCATGCATGGGATCACCTCCAGGCCTGATCCACCTGCATGTTGCAAGTGGGATGAATCCAACTGGGCTTGGCTTTGCGTGGAAGCTGCCCACTGACCACCAGATGGGCCATCGTGTCGCAGATCACGCGCGCAGCCATCAGTGACGTCATGTCGCTGATGTCGTACGGAGGAGAAACCTCCACCAGCTCCAAGCCGCAGACCGGGACATTGCGGACGATCAACTCCAACAACTTGAGGGCCTCCCGTGGCAACAAACCTCCAGGTTCTGGCCAACCAGTTCCCGGCACAAAACCGGCATCGATGCAATCAATATCAAATGAGATGTAGACGCAATCGGTGCCATTGGTGGCACGTTCGATGGCGTATTGAGCCGCCGCATCAAGCCCCATCTCGGTGATGTCAGTCACGGTGAGCACGTTGGTGCCGCGCTCACGGCAAACCTTCACCCCTTCACGAGGTACCTGCCAACCCCCAATACCCAACTGCACCAAGTTGTGGGCCGGAGCGTTAGCCATGTTTGTGGCGTGGAACCACGGGCAGGTATGCATCCGTTCATCGAGATCGATCTCTTGGGTGTCAACGTGGCGATCGAAGTGAATGATCCCTACCTTTTTGTCTCCGAGATGTCGGCACACGCCGCGCAACGTGGGGAACCCAATGGAATGGTCTCCACCAAGCAGGATCGGGAAGGCGCCACTGGCAAAGACATGGGCGACACCCTTGGAGATCTGATCGAAGCTTTTCTCGTTATTGGCCGGGATGGTGAAGATGTCTCCCACATCACACAGGGTGATCTGTTCGCGCAAATCAACACCCATCTCATAGTTGTAGGGGGTGTAAAGCGCTGAAATCCTGCGGATTCCCTGGGGGCCAAAACGGGTCCCCGGGCGATAAGTGGTGCCGCAATCATGGGGAATGCCCACCACCGCCACATCAAAATCGCCAACTCGATTCACGTCCTCGAGATAGGGCGCCTTCATGAAGGTGTTGATGCCTGCGTAATGGGGCAGCTCACCACGGGAAAACGTGGAGATGTTGCGGTCAACGATGCTGTGGGCCGCCTCCAAACCCAAGCGCTTGGCCTGATCAACCTCTTGCTGCCAGCCGGTTAACGGCAGCCGTTGTTCTTTCTCAAGTGCGGCCATCCCCTCACTGGGATGGTTGCGCTCAAAGCCCCCGGGGGAGCTGCTGGGGGAGGTCATTGCAGGGGAGTGCGAGTGGGTGCGGTCTCCCAAGCTTTTGTCTGTCCGTAAAACCGGAAAAGCTGGTTGAAAACTGTTGGATCACTCACCGATACGGGGCGGTTGGAACCTTGGTTTCGACAAACCGCACATCGAATCTCCAGCCACGAGCGAAGCCTGCGCGGTTACAACTGATACCTGTTTTTGAGTGTTTAAGCAGGGGCGTTTTGTGGGCTCAGCGGAATAGGCGAGGGCATCGTCACGGGCGCTGGCATCGGCGCACAACTGGGAATTCGCTGCTCAACCACCTCGCCGATCACAACGATGGACGGAGCACTGAAACCCTGCTCCTGAGCAGCGTCAGCCAAATCTTCGAGCGTTGCAATCAGATGCTTCTGGCCGTTGACGCTGCCTTGCTGAATGATCGCCGCTGGCGTGGTTCCGAGCAGTCCACCGGCCTGCAACTCCTCACAGATCCGGGCCAGGTTGTGGAGACCCATGTAGATCACAAGGCCATCACTGCAGGCAGCCAGCGCTCTCCAATCAACGGCTGGCCGGCCCTTGTCAATCTCTTCGTGGCCGGTGACGAAGGTCACCGATGAGCCGGCCCGGCGGTGCGTGATCGGAATTCCCACATAAGCCGGCGCGGCAATTCCGGAAGTCACACCAGGGACCACCTCTACCGCCACTCCGCGTTTGGCTAGATATGCCGCTTCTTCACCGCCGCGACCAAACAGAAATGGATCGCCGCCCTTAAGACGCACCACACACCGGCAACGGCCAGCCAACTGCTGCAACAACGCGTTGGTGCTGGGCTGAGGCACGGAATGATGACCGCGCCGCTTGCCAACCGCGTGAATTTCACAGCCTTCGGGGACCAACTCCAGGAGCTCCATGGGCACCAAGGAGTCATGCACCAAAGCATCACAACGTTGCAGCAGTCGATGGGCCCGCAACGTCAACAATTCCGGATCTCCTGGGCCTGCTCCCACCAAATAAACGATGCCCGGCATATCAACGGTCATGGCAGGTCCAACAACAACTCGAAAAGAAATTGACGTGAGGCAGGGTGCTCCAACAGAGCCAGACCACCCCCTTGTTGATTGCTGAGGTGGGCTGTCATGCGATTGGGCGCCAAAGCAAGGGGTAAGACGCGATCAAGCTCTGCATCACAGGAATCAGCACTCCTCAGAGGGAGACCAATCACCTGGCTAAGAACGTGCAGATAGCGTTCAGCAATCCCCGGACGGAGGGGATGGTGAACAACCACTTGCTTCTGAGCATCGCATCCCAACTTGCGCAAATGCTCAAGCCACGGTGGCCAAGCTCCCAAGAAAGGCAATGGAATCACCTGATGGCCCAGCGCACGCAATCGCTCACGAATGGCAGGCACATCAACGCGGACATGACTGCCCGGGGTCAACAACAACGGCACCAAAAGCAGCTGCTGCCTTGGGGGTAACACCACTGGTTCTGCAGTGAGTGCTTGCACCCAAACCGAAGCGCGACGGGCCTCAGCTAATTCATCCAGCAGGGATTGAAGAACGGCAGGCACAACGCCTCCGGCATGACCATGAACGACCACAAGAAGTGGCCAAGTGCCAGAGGCAGCCTGGCTCTGTATCAACGGCCACCACTGGGGGGCCGGCCGAACTGGTGAACTCAATCCGCGTCGTGCCATTGCCTCACCATGCCATCGCCCAGAGCGCTGCCGCGGTCTCGTCGAACGAGTCGGCCACAACCACGGCCCAGTTATGCCTACTCCGAGCAGCACTTCAGCCAACCGAACTACCGCAATCGCCGCAGCGATTGGCAAGGTGAACTGGATGCTGATTTGGCAGCCATGAACAAGGTCTGGAAGATGTTGCGCCATGGCGCTGTTCGCATGCTTGGCGAAATCGGGCGTCAATACTGATTCGCCGCGGGACAAGCAGTAATTCGTAGCAACGGTTACTTCGAAGCCCTTGATCTCAACAGATCATTCACCTACTTCAAGCCGTGCCTTTCATTCTGAAGCGGCCTGAGAGTTGAACTCAAAACACTCAACTTTTTGCTTCAGAACTATGGTGGTAACACCGACTATGCCCCTGCCAAGTTGGCTTGAGGGCAAAAAACTCAACAAAATTGAGCAGAACAAAGCCAACAAAGATGGCCTGCTCGTTGGTAGCGAAATCGAAGAATTTGCCCGAGTCGGCTGGGAGAACGTCGATGAAACTGATCTTCAGTTGCGTTTGAAGTGGTACGGGATGTTCTGGCGCCCCAAGACTCCAGGGCTGTTCATGTTGCGCCTACGCGTCCCCAACGGCGTCCTCAATATTGAGCAACTTCGTGCCATCGGAAGCATTGTTGCCCGTTATGGCACTAGTGGCAGCGCCGACATCACAACACGCCAGAACATCCAGTTGCGTGGAGTTCTGCTGGAGGATCTTCCTGACATCCTGCAGCGTCTCAAGGCTGTAGACCTCAGCACAATCCAATCCGGTTTTGACAATCCAAGAAACGTCACGGGTAACCCAATTGCAGGCATTGATCCTGAGGAAATCGTCGATACCCGCCCTTACACCCTTGAGCTGCAAAATTTCCTCACTAACAATGTTGGAGGGAATCCCGAGTTCTCAAACTTGCCCCGCAAGTGGAATACCGCAGTTGCAGGATCACGCGACAACTTCCTGCTTCATAACGACATTGTTTTCCACCCGGTGGAACGCGAAGGAGTGATGGGCTTCGGGGTGTGGATCGGTGGAGTGCTCTCATCGCAGATGAATGCTTACGCCGTTCCGCTGAACGCCTGGGTCAAGCCAGACGAAATCAGCAGGATGACCGGAGCTGTCTTGACCCTCTGGCGGGACAACGGTGAGCGGGACAAGCGTCCAAAAGGCAGATTTCGCCTTTATCTGGACTCCGTTGGCCTAGAGGCTTTCCGCACCATGGTTGAAGAGAGCTTTGGCCCCTTAACGCCTGATCCCGGCTCAGTCTTTGATGCCACGCCCAGATCCCACTACGGCATCCACACCCAGAAGCAAGAGGGGCTTAATTACGCCGGTGTGCATATTCCGGTTGGACGACTCAAAGCAGAGGACTTCCAAGACTTCGCCAGCCTGGCGGAAGCCTATGGAAGTGGTGATGTTCGTCTGACAGAAGACCAAAATGTGATCTTTACGGGCATTCCAAGCGCCCAGCTCGATCGTTTCCAAAGCGAACCCCTCCTACAGAAATTCCCGCTAGAGCCCACCCACTTGGCTGCAGGAACAGTGAGCTGCACCGGCAATACCTACTGCAGCTTTGCTCTGACCAACACCAAGGACCAAGCACTGGCAGCGGCAGCCGAGCTTGATCAAGAGCTCAACATGCCCGAGGAAATCAAAATCCACTGGACCGGCTGCCCCAACACTTGCGGCCAGGCCTACATGGGCGCGATTGGTCTGACAGGAACCAAGACCCGAGGTGAATCGGGGATGGTTGAGGGCTACGACATCACCATCGGCGGTTCACAAGGTGCTGATCCTCAAATTGGTGAAATGCACCGCAAGGGAGTTCCCGCCACAGAGGTGCGTGCAGCACTCAAAGAAATCCTGATTGAGAAGTTCGGAGCCACACCAAAAACGGCCTAACGACCTCTCGGATTAATCAGATCCAGAAGCAGTGGCGGCGCTGATCTTTTGAAGCCCTGCTGAATTCTGATCACCTGAATCAATCTCATTCTTTACAGCCATGACTCAGAAATCCGATTTTTTCACACGTCTGGTCAACTGGTTTAGCACCAGTGGCAAAGACAAGCCCGCCATCAACAAGCCTGAGGGAGGCAAAGATGCCTTCTCTCGGCTGATGAACACCATCAGCGGCTAAAAGTCCTTTTCTCATTAAACCTACGCATCTACCAACATGAGCGCCACGGCGTCACAAATGGACTACGTCCTGCCTAACGAACTTGTCGACGGCATGATTACCGCCGGCGGCAAAAAAGCCACAGTCAGCGTCAAGAACTTGCTACTGCGTGGCTTCTATTCCGGGGCCATTCTCGGCCTTGCTGTGATCCTTGCACTCACAGTTGGTCTCAAGAGTGGTCAACCATGGTTGGGATCCCTGCTCTTCCCCTTCGGCTTTGCCAGCATCGTGCTGTTCGGCATGGAACTGGTCACCGGTAACTTCGCTCTGCTGCCTATGGCCACATGGGCCGGCAAGAGCACCTGGGGAGCCACCTTCCGCAACTGGGGTTGGGTCTGGCTCGGCAACTGGATCGGCACTGCTGTGGTTGCCCTACTGATGGCCATCAGCCTGACCAGCGGTGGCACCGTGGATCCCGCCTCCGCTGCCGATGGTGGTGGCATGTGGCAACAGGTGGCGGCAAAGATCATTGCCCTCAACAAAACCAACGTTGTTACCAAGTACGAGAACCTTCAATCCCTTGGCTTCTTCTTGGCCTTCCTGCGCGGATTGATCGCGAACTGGTTGGTTTGTCTGGGTGTGACCATGGCCCTCGTAAGTAAGAGCGTGCCTGGCAAAATCTTGGCCTGCTGGCTGCCGATCACGGCCTTCCAATCGATGGGCATGGAGCACATCGTGGTGAACCAATTCCTGCACACAGCTGGTCCGATCCTGGGCTCTGGTGTTGGCTTCGGTCAGGTCATTTTCTGGAACTTCCTGCCTGTCACCCTGGGCAACATCGTCGGCGGCATGGTGTTCATCGGGATGCTCTTCTACAGCACCCACCGCACCAAGCTGGACAACGTTCTGCCCCGTGAAAAGGACGAGAAACTTGAGCGCGAATTGGCAGCCGAACTCGGTGCACGCTGATCGATGCTTACTGTTGTCGCCCCTGCTGAGCTGTTGACGCCAGAACAGGAACTTGAACTGTCGAAGCGTCTCGCCCAGTGGCGGCGCCAACCTCTCACCGCAGAGGAACTAGCGGAACTGCTGCCCAAGGTCTCCGATCCAGCTCTGGCGCTCGCCATTGGCGAGCGCTTGGGCATGGCGGGGCCTCAGGCCTTTGCTCTGATTCACCCCCTCTGCCAACAACTGGGCATCAGGCCAGCTCTGATCAAAGCCCTCAGCATTTGCCACCATCCCGATGCCAAACAGCAGCTACTGGATTGGCTCCCGCAAGCAGATTCCTTAGAACCAGAGGTCTTGCGAGCCCTCAGCTGCTGGGGCAACGGGATTGATCTAGCCATCATTACCAAAGCTCTGGATGCTCCAGGCCAGCAACACCGGCTGGCCGGCATCGAATTGCTGACCTTTCGCTGCCGCAGGATTTCCACTCAGCAGCTATTGCGCTTGTGTGAGCCCCTCCTCGAGGATTTACGGGCAGAAGTTGTGGTCGCCACTCTGCGCTTGTTGCAACGGCGCGACGAGCCTGAAATTCTTCAACGGATTGCCGCCTGCGCCACGGTTGATGCCCTGCCTGGGGTGGCCGAAATGGCCATCCAGGCCCTGGGCTGTGTTCACAGTGACTCCAGCCAGCAATTGCTCCAGCAATTAATTGAGCCGTTGCAAGAAACACGGCTTGAAGAAGCACTGCAACGTCAACTCAAAGCCCAATAAAAAAGCGGCCATTACTGGCCGCATTCATAGGCTCAAAAAAAGAGGAATTTACCACTTTTTATAGGGCAGAAACTTGCCGCACATGGTGACCTTCACACGATCACCGGCGGGGTCTTCAACCTTATCGATATTGAGTGTGAAATCGATGGCGCTCATGATGCCATCGCCAAATTTTTCTTGAATAACATCCTTCATCGGCATTCCATAAACCTGCATGATCTCGTAGAAGCGATAGATCAACGGATCAGTTGGGATCACAGGCTCTAAGGAGCCTTTGGTGGGATAGCTCTGCAAGGCTTCGGTGATTGCAGGATCAAGATTCAGGACTTCTGCAAGCTGCTGGGCTTCTGCTACTGAAGCCGTTGATTGACCATAGAACAAAGAAGCAACCCAGACTTCATCACGGCCGAGCAGACGACCAAGTTCTGAGAATGCGATCCCTTTGGCCTTTTTAGCGGCCAACAAAGTTGCCGTGATGGTGTCGGCAGATGGTGCTGCCAAACTAGGCGTCAAAGAGGGGGTCAGAGTCATGAGCAAAAGAGCTAATTAGGAGTAATTAAAGGAAAAAGCGCTCCAAAAATATGCCGCTTTTCAAGTAAGAATCTGAGCCAAATGATTGATTCCAACAGCAACGCTTGCTACTCAGCAAAGAAGCTATTGGTATCGGTTGATACTTAAAAGGGGCCCCTTGGCTGCCCAGGATCTCTCCAGTGTGAGCGAGGGCTCATGGCCGCAGAGCCAAGCTCACAGGTGAGCGGACGGGAGACCTTCAAGACTTACCTGCGCAAAGTTGGCAGCGGCGAGCACACGAGCAAAGGACTCAGCCGTGAGGAAGCCCGTCATGCCCTCGAACTGATCCTTGATGAAGAGGCCACGCCAGCCCAAATCGGCGCCTTTTTGATCGCCCACCGCATCCGCAGGCCAGAGCCGCAAGAGCTCACCGGCATGCTCGATGTCTACCGCCAGCGCGGCCCCAAGCTCAGCACCCCTGGCAAAGCCATCAGCTTTGGGATGCCCTTCGACGGCCGCAGCCGCACGGCCCCGATCTATCCGCTCACAGCCCTTGTCTTAGCTGCAGCAGGCCTCCCTGTTGTGCTGCAGGGTGCTGGGCGTATGCCGGTGAAATACGGCGTTAGCAGCGCCGAACTCTTTAGCTCTCTTGGCGTGAACTGGATCGGCCGCAGCTTGGAATCCCTTCAGGAATGTCTCGATGCGACGAATTTGGTGCTGGTGCATCAACCAGACCACTTTCCAGCTGCTGAAACCCTGATTCCTTACCGAGAGGATCTGGGCAAACGGCCGCCGGTAGCCAGCCTCGAACTGCTGTGGACCGCTCACCAGGGCAAGCATCTTCTGGTCAGCGGTTTTGTGCACCCACCAACCGAAGCTCGGGCTTGGGAGGCACTCAAACTGGCCGGGGAGTCTGATGTGCTGACAGTGAAAGGACTTGAGGGCAGCACTGATCTACCGATCAGCAGGGCCTGCGTCACCGCCCGTTGCCTGAGGAACGATCAACAGCGCCAAATCCTGCACCCTCGCGACCATGGCTGCTACGGCCATGACCAGCTGTGGGAAGGCCTGGAAGTCTGGAGCGATCAGGCCAGAGCTGCCCTTGGCGGACAAGGCGAACTAGCCACTGCGCTGTTGTGGAATGCCGGTACCTATCTCTGGCAGGCGGGCTGCGATGAGAGCCTGGAGCAAGGGCTTGAGCATGCCAGAGAAGTGCTGAACTCAGGCCAAGCCCTCAACCAATTGGGCTCCGTTCAAGCTGCTCTGGCTCAGCGCTGAGAAAGCGGCTGCCAAAGGCTGGCGGCATGGGCCGTCACTGGTTCCACCACTTGGGCGGGCGATACGGACACAGGGCTCGCCGTTCTCAGCAATTGAACCGCGAGGGATCCCACAACAAAGGCGCCAAGAAAGCCAGCGGCAATGGTGATGGGATGACGGCGTGAACCGACCGATGCTGCACTTTGCACTGCCATCTAAATCAAATTTCGATGACATCACTATGAAACCGCTCTTCAATTCACCCAAGAGTCGGTATAAATCGACACAAAAGGAGGCTCTGCTTGAACCATGCGTTGATCAACAGCAAACCAACCGTGGGAGGCTCCAAGTAGAAGACCCATGGCGATTGCCAAACGCATGATCGAAGGTGCAAACACCAGATCAAAGTGGCAGGAAACAGACCATCAATAAGCTGCAACCGACACCAAATTGAGATGAATCAAGCCAGCCACTGTTTTGCGTTCGAGCACGATTTCATCGGTAGTTGGCGCTGCATACCCCTCTGTGTTCGCCGCAAATTAGATCTCATCGGCCTGAAGCTGAAGTTGAACCACTGGTTGGCCCTGAGCCAGGAACAACGCCAACAACTTGTGGATTGGCCCGATGACAACGAGCAGCTCAATGCGCTGCGGCAGCACCTACGTGATTGCACCAGCCCCATGGCCGATGGCATGGCCAAAGACCTCACGCCGGCCAGTGATGAGCCTTGGCAAAACCGACACCTCATCCCGGCTGAGTTGATGCATGCTGCGCAAAACCAGGGAGTTGAACTGAATCTCACGAGCTGGTCAACCCTCGATGAACTTGAGCGCTTTGCCCTCTGCAAACTGGCCCGACCAAGCCACGATCACCACAACCTGCCCGCCGCCTTTAGCGAAGTGCTGGGCTAAGTAAGCGCCGCAACGCCTGGAGTCGATTGCCCGTCTGTTCTTGCGGACGAATCACAGAGACAGCTGGAGCGATCACAACAGCTGTGGCTTTGAGTTCTGGTTGTTTGGAAACCGGGCAGGCCTCACCGTGCATCAACGCGTTGGCTTCACAGGCATGCTCCTGGGTAAACCCCCAGTGCATGGGCAAAAACACAGAGCCAGGACGGATGCGATCAGTGATGGTGATGCGCGCCGTGAGGGTGCCGCGGCGCGAGGTGATCGCTGCCATGCCATCGGCCTGCAAGGCAAAACGTTCGGCGTCATCGGGATGCACCTCCAAGCGAGGTTCTGCGTGCATCGACTGAATACGTTCGACTTTCGCGGTGCGCGTCATGGTGTGCCAATGGCCCAAATAACGGCCCACCGTGAGCACCAAGGGGTAGGCCTCACAAGGTGGTTCAGCTAAGCCCAAGGGCTGCTCCGCCATGAAGCGAGCCCGCCGTGACGGCGTGGCAAAACGGTGGTCTCCGTACAACCGCTTGGATGCAGTTGTGGGTTCACTGCCACTGGGGAAGGGCCATTGCTGGGGCCCCTGCTCTGCAAGCAGCTGATGACTAAGACCGGAGACATCGCAGAAACGACTCGCACTAAGTGCCGCGAACTCGGAATAAACCTCCGCAGCGGAGTCGTAGCTGAACTGCTGCTCAAAACCCAGCCTGCGGCCGAGCTCTGCAAACACCTGCCAATCAGCGCGACTCTCACCATGGGGCTGACGAAACGCTGGGCAGTAGGTGATGCGGCGCTCTGAATTGGTCATCGCTCCAGCCTTTTCACTCCATTGCGCTGCTGGCAGCAGCAAATGGGCGTAGTGGGAGGTTTCCGTGTCGGCGTAGGCCTCACTAACCACCACCAAGGGACAGCGGCGCAGCGCTGCCTTGAGCCGATCCAACTCCGGCATGCTCACCAAAGGATTGGTGGCTGCCACCCACCAGAGATCGAGTTCGCCACGCTCCATGGCATCCACTTGTTCGCCAGCAGCCAAACCCGGCTGAGCAGCAATCGATCCAGGCTGAAAACCCCAGGCGCGCTCGACTTCGGCGCGATGTTCGGCGTTGTTGATGAACCGATAACCCGGCAGCAAATGAGCTAACCCGCCGGCTTCACGTCCACCCATGGCGTTGGGTTGGCCCGTCAACGAAAACGGACCAGCTCCAGCAAAGCCGATCTGGCCAGTGAGCAGATGCAAGTTGATCAAGCCGCCAACCACCGCCGTTCCCTCTCGGCGTTGATTGACGCCCATCGACCAAAGACTCAAAACAGCCGGCTTGCGGCACCACAGCCTCGCCACTGAACGCAATTGCTTTTCAGTGATGCCGCAGGACTCAGCAACCCGGCGAGGTGTCCAAGGCTCCACCGCCTGAGAAAACGCTGCAAAACCCTCGGTGGCCTCATCGATGAAATCAGCATTGAAGCCAGCATCTTTGAGAATCAACCGCGCCAGCCCGTGGAGCAGCATCAGATCCGTACCCGGAGCAATCGCCAGGTGATGGTCTGCAATCTTGGCGGTTTCGGTCGACCTGGGATCCACCACCACAATCGTGAGGCCTTTGGGGTCCTTCTTTTTGCGTTTCAGCAAACGCTGGAACAGCACCGGATGGCATTCCGCTGTGTTGGTGCCAATTAGGAAGGCCACCGAGCAGTGATCGAGATCCTCGTAACAGCAAGGGGGACCATCGGAACCAAGGCTGCGGGTGTAACCAGCCACGGCTGAACTCATGCACAAGCGCGAGTTCGCATCGAAATTGTTGGAACCAATGGCACCCTTCAGCAGCTTTTGCGCCAGGTAGTAGTCCTCAGTGTGGAACTGCCCTGAGCCGTACATGGCAATCGCCCCAGGGCCTTTGCTGGCCAGGGTGCTGCGGATGTGTCCAGCCAACAGATCGAAGGCTTTGTCCCAGCTAAGGGGCTCGAAAGGATCGTCAAGTGAAGCGCGATAGAGCGGTTGGCTGAGGCGTCCGCCGGCCAACGTCTCACCAACCGTGGCGCCTTTGATGCAAACCTGACCCTGACTGGAGGGATGGGCGCGATCCCCACGGGCTGACCACATGGGATTGCCTTCAGCATCACGACGCACCGGCCGACCAGGCTGAGCTGGCGGCAGCAGTTCCAAGCCGCAACCAACCCCGCAGTAGGGGCACTGACTGGTAACCGAATCCGCCACAGCGAGCGCTTTTAAACAACAAAAAGCCCAGGGCCAAAGGGACCCTGGGCACTACATAGCAACTGCTTAGGAAGCAGGCTGGACCTGTACTCCTTGAGCCTCTTCGCCTTCATGCAACTCCGCAAAGGAACCCTTGGGCTCTTTAAGGAAGAAGAAGCAGAAGAAGGCAACAACCAAACCAGCCACACCAAGGACCTGGAAGAAGGCGCTGTTCGAGGAAGCAATGATCTCTGGCGTGGGCTCGGCGCCACCACCCATCCACATGGGCAGCAGGCTGAAGATGGTGAGATAAGTCACCGCACCAACGTTTCCGTAAGCGCCGACCAGACCAGCAACCTGGCCAGTCACGCGACGCTTCACCAGAGGCACCAAGGCAAAGGTGGCGCCTTCGCCAGCCTGCACAAAGAAGGAGGCCAGCATGGTGATCAGCACGGCCACGGCAATACCGCTGCTGCCGCTGAAAGTGCCCGGCCTAATCATGCTCATGATCAGATAACCAACCCCCAGGCCAAGGGTGAGGAAGCCCATGGTGTTTTTCCGGGAACCCAGGCGATCGGAGATCAAACCGCCAGCGGGGCGGGCGACCAGATTCACAAAAGCAAAGCAAGAGGCCAGGATTCCAGCGGTGGCTTTGGGGAGATCAAAGGTCGTTTCAAAGAAAGTCGGCAGCATCGAAACCACCGCCAGTTCAGAGCCGAAGTTAACGATGTAAGTGAGCTCCAGAATCGCCACTTGTTTGAACTCGTAGCGGTCTTCCTTGGGATATTCCTTAGTTCCCATGATTAACTCACGGTTGGTGCGGACGATTCCCCAGGTCTGGAAAACAAACCACACCAGGACAGCAAGGAGAGCCAATGGATAGGTGGATGCATTCAGGAATCCAACCTTCTGAAGGCGCCAGCAGAGAACACAAAGAATGGCCGCGAAAGGCACATTCATGCCGAGCAAACCCCAGAAATCACGCATTGAGGTGACTTCAAGGCCAGCTGTTCTTTCCGGACGCTGATACACCTTTCCTGGCGGAGTATCACTGACGTTGAAGAAATAAATAACCCCGTAAACCGCCGAGATGATGCCTGTCAGGGCGATGGCACCACGCCAGTTCAGAACTGCACCGGTGGGCAGTTCAAAGCCACCAGAGAACGACAGCCAACCGGCCACACCAACCAGGGCGAGGGCAGAAAAAGCGGAGCCGAAATTGCCCCAGCCGCCATAAATACCCTCAGCTAAACCGATCTCTTTGGGCGGGAACCATTCAGCCACCATGCGGATACCGATCACAAAGCCGGCGCCAACGATGGAGAGCAGCAGGCGAGACACCACCAGTTGATTGAAATCCTGCGCTGACGCAAACATCAAGCAGGGGATGACCGAAAACACCAACAACGTGGAGTAGGTCAAACGGGGGCCGAATTTGTCGAGAAGCATCCCGATCAGCACACGGGCCGGGATGGTGAGCGCAACGTTGCAGATGGCCACCGTACGGATTTGGCCAACGGTTAAACCCAGGTCAGCCTTCACTGTGGTGGCGAGAGGAGCCAGGTTGAACCAAACAACAAATGTGAGAAAAAAGGCGAACCAGGTGAGATGGAGAGTGCGATATCTCCCCTGGAACGACCAAAGGTCGCCAAGCATGAGAGTTCAGGTGGGTATACAGACCCTGAGCTCAAAATGGAATGCTCGGGCAGCGGATTTTGGGCGTTACCAAAACAAGTCGCCCGCCCAGCTATTGGAACAGCCAGCGAAGTACTTAAAAGTACTTAATGATACAAAGTAAACATCAAACAGTTCGCTGTGAACTGTTTGCTTTGACTCCGCTCGATGGTCATGCCCAAACTGTCGCAATGACGACCAAAATTGAACTGAAAGCAGTCGTGCTTAGCGGCGGTTCAAGCCGGCGCATGGGGCGAGACAAAGCTCTTTTGCCCCACGGAGCTGGCAGCACCTGGCTTGAACACATCACCAGCCAGCTGAGCAGCTTGGATTTACCGGTGCTCGTCCTGACGATCCATCCCAGCCATCAGCATCTGCTGCAGCACAAACCCGGGGTGAACGTGCAGCGCGATGCCAATCCAGGGGCAGGACCGCTGCAAGCCATCGCTCCACTCTTCCCAGCCCATCAACGGCAAGCACTGCTGATTGCACCGGTGGACATGCCCGATCTCCAAGCCGATGGCTTGCGACAGTTGATCGCCAGCTGGAAGCAAGAACCCCATACAGCCGCTGTGGCCCACGACGGAGAACGCCTACAACCCTTGCTCGGCATCTATCCCGGGGGCAGAACACAACGCCAATCCATGCTGGAGACAGTCGCAGCAGGGCAGAACAGTTGGATGACCTGGCTCGACCAAATCCCTTATCGAGCGATCGGCCTGCCTCCAGAGCAACTGCGCAACTGCAATCACCCCCTATGAGCGCACCAGGGCGATTGGTCGATCAACACAGCCGACCCTTGGGAGTGTTGCGGCTCTCGCTGACAGCCCGCTGCAATCTGTCTTGCCCTTATTGCCAACCCGATGGCAACGAAGACACACGACTCACCCTGCAGCAGCGACTGCAGCTGATCCGTGCCTGCTGCGAACTGGGTCTGACAACACTGCGGCTGACCGGTGGAGAACCACTTCTTGCCGCGGACTTAGATGAGCTACTGCTGGCGATTCAGCAGGGCCGCCACCGCCCTGATGACCCACTCCATCAACTGCAGGAAGTGGCCCTAACCACCAATGGCACGCTGCTCGATTCCAGTCGAGCCCAGCGCTTGCGCCGCTCAGGCCTTGATCGCCTCACCATCAGCCTGGATGGGGCAACGGGGGCCAGCGTCAGCCGCATGGCCGGCCTCCCAGGAGGAAACCGGCAAGGTGAGCAGCTGCTTGATCAGGTGCTGAAAGGAGTGGCAGCGGCCAAAGCCGCGGGCTTCCAACCTGAGTCGGGCGAAATCAAGTTGAACAGCGTCATCCAGCGGGGCCGCAACGACGATCAGCTACTGCCTTTAGCCCAATTGGCTCGCCAACAGGGCTTGGAGCTGCGACTGATCGAATACATGGATGTCGGCAACCGCAATGGCTGGTCAGCTTCTGAGGTCGTGCCCGCCGGCGAACTACTAAGCCAGCTGCACCAGCGCTGGCCGCTGGAACCCTTGGGGCGGCCAGCTCACAGCACCTCCAGCCGTTGGCGTTACCTCGATGGCGGCGGTCAGGTTGCAACTGTGGCTTCCATTAGCCAACCCTTTTGCGGCGACTGCAACCGTCTACGGGTTACCGCAGAAGGCATGGCCTACACCTGCCTATTTGCCGAGCAAGGCCATGATTTGCGGCCCTGGCTAAAGGAACACACCACCACCGGCCAGCTCCAATCTGCTCTGAAGAGCATCTGGCAGCAGCGCAGGGACCGCTACAGCGAAGAGCGAGAGCAACAGCGGGAGCGAGTCAGACAACCTGCAGAGATGGCTTATCTCGGCGGCTAAAGGATTTAGGTGAGAACACCGATGCGAGACCTCCCATGGGTCGAGCAAGATGTAGCAAAAGATACGGAATATGCTTCCCACCTCCCTGTGCCGCGGCAGCAGCACCTCCCAGCAACGCAAGGAACAGCAACTGGTCATCCGGCTCTGCAAGGACATCGCCCGGGCCCAGTTTGTCTTTGCCAATCCCAAACGCAGCCAACGACTGTGGGACGAAGCTGCCGCTCTAGAGATCGAGCCCGATCGTTTGCTGCATCTCCTCTATGGCGGCGTCGATCTCGACAATCCAGCTGATTTGATGGCAGCGGACGACCTCTACGTGGGCCAGCGCCATGGCTATCGCCGCGGCCCCTGGGTCAGCAAGATCTTCTCTGTGCGCCGCGGCAAGACCGCATTCCCCGCTCAAGCACGCAGCGGATCCTCCGGCCAGCTGTGCTTGGGATAACGGCCACGCAGGTCTTTGCGCACCAAGGGATAACCCTGCTGCCAGAAGCTCTCCAAATCACGGGTCACCGCAGCCGGACGACCAGCCGGTGAAAGCAGATGCACCAATACGGCATGGCGACCACCAGCCAGCCATGGGGTCTGTTGCAGCCCGAAAAAGTCCTGGAGACGACTACTGAGCACAGGCTCTTCACCGCTGTAATCGATGCGCCCACTGCGGCCACTCGGCAATCTCCAGAGCAGAGGCGCTAAGGCATCTAGCTGGCTGCGGGCTTGCCAATCCAAGCGATCGAGCAGCGCCGATTTCAAATCAATGGCCTGCAATTGGCTCACACTGCGGACCCCGTCTAAATAAGGCCCAAGCCAGCGATCAAGCTCCACCAGCAGGCTCGCTTCATCCACCGCGGGCCATTGGTCGGGTTCAAGCTGATGCAGAAACGCCAAACGACCACGCAGCTGCAACTGAGCCGGCGTCCAGCCCAACCACTCCAACCCACGACGCTGCAACTGCTCCAGCAAACAGCGCTGCACAGCAGCTGAATCGGGCTGGGGCTGAGGCGCATCCTTGAGAACCAAAGCACCCAGTCGACGCTGATGGCGGGCCATCACCTGCCCACGGTCGTCATCCCACAAGACAACGTCGTCTTCCAAGAGCTGTTCGGGCTGCAACAGCTCCAAGGCAGCTCGCGGTAAGGGTGCCGCCATCCAAATGCGTGCCTGGCGCCGATCACCATCGAGATGGGCAACCACCAAAGCTTCACTCGCTATCAGCGGGTCTTGGGGCTCAAGGGCCGCACCACGGCCTGAACTGAGCAGCATGACTCCAGGTCGCTCCTCAGCCCTTGGCAAGGCCAGTCGATCTGGATAGGCCAGGGCCAGCAGAATCCCGACCCAGGAGGCCCATCCCTCAGGCAGCAAGGGCAGGCTTTTAGGCAGATGTAACTGACGCCTGAGCTGCAACGCCAACTGACGAATCGGCGCCATCGCACCAGTACGGCTCCGCTGCTCCAGCAGATCAAGCCGCAGGCAGAGGTCTGCACCGGCGGCGTCTTGGCGCAAGGGATCCCGTTCACCCAACAGCGCGGCGATCACACAAGCCAAGGCTTGCCGCTGCTCTGATGGCAACGGCGGCAACCCCAACTCAGTGGCCGGCAGCTCTAGATCAGTGGCGCGCAACACCATGGCCCCCATGCGCGGATGCAATCCCAGAGCGGCCATAGACCGTCCGCGGGGAGTGGGTTGACCATTGGGGAAGAGGGCACCCAACTCTTGCAACAACAAACGGGCCTGCAGCAAAGGCCCTTGGGGGGGTGGATCAAGGAACGCCAACTCCTCCCCTTCCGCTGCACCCCAAAGGGCTAACTCCAATGCCAAAGGAGCAGGATCACTCCCGAGGATTTCAGGCGTCGGCTGGAGCGGACGGCGCTGCTGATCCACAGCCGTCCAAAGCCGCCAACAGACACCCGGGCCCAGGCGACCCGCCCGACCGCGGCGCTGATCGGCCTGGGCCACGGCTGCTTTTTCCGTCAACAGCCGCGCCAAGCCGGTGCTGGGGTCAAACCGCGACACCCGGCTCCAGCCCGCATCAATCACCACCTGAATCCCATCGATGGTGAGGCTGCTTTCAGCCAAGGCTGTGGCGAGCACCACCTTGCGGTGACCAGGGGCAGCGGCAGCCACCGCCGCGTCCTGGGCCCGCGCATCGAGATCACCAAACAAGGGCGTGAGCTCCACATCAGCCGGCAACGCGTCCTGCAACTGCTCCATCAGGCGACGGATTTCGGCTTGCCCAGGCAGAAACACCAAGACGCTGCCCTGCTGAGCGGCCAAGGCCTCACGGATCGCCGGGCGCACCTGATCAGCAATCGCCCTGGGGCTGGGTTGATCCGGAGCCGGCCGCTCGGCATAGATCGTTTCCACTGGGAAAGCGCGGCCCTCACTGCTCAGCACCGGGGCGTCATCCAGCAACCGCGCTAGGGGCTCGGCATCGAGGGTGGCCGACATCGCCACAACAGCAAGATCCGGTACCAGCAGTTGGCGTGCCTGCCAGGTGAGCGCCAAGGCCAAATCACTGCCAATGCCTCGCTCGTGCACTTCATCAAACAGA
>MDTB01155125.1_pt1 | contig 22323 bp, 55 predicted proteins | sample 811161 | NCBI WGS metagenome assembly MDTB01 (sample SAMN05326650, study PRJNA326480) | marine metagenome | isolation source: seawater | place: Mediterranean Sea | collected 2009 | reverse complement strand
TAGCTAGACCACCGATCCTAGCGTTTGTCTAGGACGCTGACATCCATCTTATAGGCCCGTAGCTCAATTGGTCAGAGCACTTGTCTCATAAACAAGTGGTTGTGGGTTCAAATCCCACCGGGCCTACCATTTTATATGCATGCAAAAAGCAAGCAGCTGTGGTATAATATTAGTATAAACCACATTAGTCATGGAGATTATTATGATTATCAAAACTCCCTCACAAGTAAAAGAAATTGTCAATAGAGTTGAGCAAGCAGGAGGAAAAGCGCTGCTTGTCGGAGGAGCAGTTATTGATATTATTGATAACCGCGAGCCAAAAGACTGGGATATTGAAATATTTGGTCTCTCATTTGAGCAACTTGAAACCATCTTTGAGGACAAAGGCGCAAAGATGGTTGGTAGGGAATTTGGCATTCTAAAGCTAAGCGCTGAAAAATGTGATGGGCTTGATATAGATCTGAATGTTCCTCGTCGAGATAACCATATTGGAGCTGGACATTCAGATCTTAGAGTCGAGCTTGATCCGGGCATGACATTTGAAGAAGCATGCAGGCGCCGCGACTTTACAATTAATGCCATGGCTTTCGACCTTTCAACAGGAGAAATTGTAGACCCTTTTGGAGGTATGAATGATTTGGCTGCAGGCATTCTTCGGGCTACTGATAAAACACTTTTTGTTCAAGATCCCCTAAGAGCTCTAAGGGGTATGCAACTACTTGCACGAAAGGCAAAAGTTGTTGATCAGTCAACTATGAGCCTGATTAAAGGAATGGTCGACTCCTTTCCTAATCTTGCAAAGGAGCGCGTGCACGAGGAGTTTCGCAAGCTACTTCTCAAGTCAAATAAGCCGTCGGTTGGCTTGGAGTTTCTAAGAGATAGTGGGTGGATTGTTCACTTTCCAGAGTTGCAAGATCTGATCGGATGCGAGCAGCACCCAGAATGGCATCCCGAAGGTGATGTATGGGTGCACTCATTGCATACTGTTGACTCAGCAGCCTGGGTCCGAGACAATGCAGATTTGCCAGATGGGTGGGTCGAACCCTTTATGTTTGGTACATTGTGTCATGATGTTGGAAAGCCATCAACTACAGTTACTCCAAAAATGATAGCTGAAGATAAGTTTCCCAAGGAAAGATTGTGGACTGCGTGGGGACACGACAGAGCTGGAATGCCAGTTGTCAAAAGCTTTCTTCAAAGAATGATGAATAACAAAACTGTTATCGATAGAACAGAGTCGATAGTTGGTGAGCATATGCAGCCATTTAATCTTACGCAAGGAAATGCTAGGAAGGCAGGCTGGAAGAGGCTTCACAATAGAATTAGGCTTGATGTCTTGGGGTGGATGTGTAAGTGTGACAGCTGCGGTTCTCCGTTTAAGAGTATTGGAGATCCCGATATAGAGCACGAAACTAGCAAGATGTGCTGGGATCATTTTTCAGAATTTGGAGATAAGCCAATAGCTCCCATTCTTATGGGCAGGCACTTGATTTCAGCAGGTCTTCGCCCAGGGCCTGACTTTGGAAAAGCTCTAAGAGTAGCATTTGAAGCACAGATTAATGACGAAACTCTTGGAGTTGATGATCTTCTAAGAATTGCAACTGAAGTTGTACATTAGTATTCTTTATTGTATAATTTACTATACATCAAGGAGGAATCGTGTCTTATATTACAAGTGAAATGGTTGAATGGATTATTAAAAGAATGACAAGTCTCGAAAGAAGTTTGAATTCTATTTATGAGGATCATGATCTAAGCTTTAGAGATAATTCAGGAAGAAGAAATGCAATAATTTCTCAAATTCAAGAAAAAGCAACTGCAGAAGCTCTAAATAAGTTTGGAGAGATCGCAAGAGTAGATGGAAGGACCGGATACCCAGATGTCTGTGTAGACTCAAGATTTAGAGAGTTAGAGTGCAAACTAACTTCAGGCTCTGGCGGGTCATGGTCTCTTCAGGCTGATTATGCTACTTTGCAGAAGAAAGGTCAAATAGATTTCTTGTATATTCTGGCTGATAAAGATTTTCAAAAGTTTGCAGTATTGTTTTTTGAAGGTTTGTCAAGAGATGATTTTCATCCTCCGGGCCCGGGATCTAGAGAAAAAGCTAGAATGAACAAAGTTTCTGCAATGGAAAAGTGCACAGTTCTAATGGGAAATGTTTCAAATAAAAATCTCAACATGATTAACCAGTATAGAGAATCACTGAGAGAAGTAACTCGTGAAGCCTATAAGAAGATGAAAAATGTTGATGATAGAATTAACAATACTACTGCTCCTAAAAAGCTAGTAACTCTTCAATGCGGAAGAGATAATGTAATAAATAGATACCTTAAAAAAGTTGACACAATATCAGAAAAAATGTCATACTGGAAAGACTCCACTTTACAATTTACAATTGAGCTCGAAGATTGGAATGGGTAAATGCAAAAAGATAAAGCTTGTAGGACAAAAAGTCGTTCAGGTTTGCGGAATTTGGTTCTTACTAGGTCCTGCATTTGTCATTGCACTCATAAAATATAATAGACAGCAAGGGAGAAAATAACATGCCAAGTGTATTATGAGGCTAAAAATCTAGCATTTAGAAACGGAAGAACATATCATCTTGCAGCAATTCTAAAAAGAAACGGAAGAGTTGTAAAGATCGGTGAGAATACAAGCAAAACTCATCCTCGATTTAAAAGACAATATCCTGACGGATCTTGGGCTGCACACATGCATGCAGAGATGAATGTTCTAAGATTTGCATCTGAGGGCGACGAAATTGAAGTTCTAAGATGGTCAAAATGTCAAAAGCATAGAACAATGGCGAAACCCTGTTGTTTGTGCTTGAGATATATGAGAGACGCAGGAATTAAAAAAGTTAGATATACAAACTGGGATGGAGACTGGGAAGAGATGATATTGTGAAATCACTTACGCATGCAAAAGATATGTCAAAGGTGGTATAATAATGCTACACGGAAACGAAAAACCGCTTGCTGGTGATCTAGTTAGAAGATCTTCAGGAGAACTTCATATAGGAATTGTAATTGAGCAAATTGTCTATGGCGTTCCTACTGAAAATCCTAAATATGTCTTTGTCTTGTGGCCCGATCAGGGAAAATCACTTGAAAAAATTAGAGATCTAATTATCGTTTCAGAGGGATTTAAAGAGTGAGTGAGTTTAAAAAATCTAACATCGTAATTCGTAATCAAATTTTAAGTTTTGATACTCAGCCGGGAATAGTTCTCGATACAGATATTAATATGTGGCACGAAGAAGTTACACCTTCAGGAGTGAAAGTAATGTGGTCTGATGGTGAAATAGAGATTTTGTATGAAGATGAAATTGAAATTTATGAACCAGATGAGTTATGTGATAGCCAGCTTGAGCACGTAATTGGCGGCATGAGCAGTCAAAGCTTTAAAAATTGGAAGACAGATCTTATAAACAATACGGAGAAAACATGAATAATCGTAAGCTAAATAAAATCTACAATGAAGCAAAGCTAACTGACGACGATGTGGCTAGAATGCCTGGGTACATCTCAGGTGAAGATGAGTTTTATGGCTCAGAGGCTTATGGAAAGTTATACGAATACTTTGCATTTGAAGCATGCGAAATGCCCTACGGAGTTGCAAAAGCACGAACAGGAGATCCTGATTCGTGGATTATAGATAAGCTGACAGGAGAAAATCAAGAAAGTAGCAGCTTTCTTGATAAGCTAAAGCATGTCTCAATTGAAGATAAATGATATCAGGAAAGTTAATTCAGTGGTGGTGGAGAGACCCTGGCCCGTACAGCGATCCCACAAAATACACGGGCATCGTTCTAGAATCAACTCTTGTAAGGACTGATAGAGAGAAAGCAATAGTATATAAAGTGCTTAGATCTGATGGGAATATAGTTAAAGTTAGAGAAGATTCTTGCCGGGAATACGATAATTTTGAGTATGGCAAATGAAAGCGGGTGATCTCGTAGAAAAGCACAAAGGGGACTGGGATGTTGGAAAGATTGGATGTGTGCTAGAAGTTACTACAAATCGCACCGGTACAGATCTAGTAAAAGTTTTTGTTGATGGCAAAGTAAAATCTTGGTCAAAAAATCTTACTAGAGTCATAAATGAGAAAAAATAAAGATATTATGGAGATTAAATGATATTAAATTCTTTTGTGCTAATAGGGACTATTATGTCTCATGACTCGTTTTTGTCTACTGTAGAGTTTAATCTTAATCCTGCTACAAACGGCGGACCATCAATTGCAGTAATTCCAAATAGTGCAATTCCATGTGAGATTAAGATAGGAAAAAACATCTATGTAGTGAAGGATAAAAGCATGGAATATCCCCAGATAGTATGTGAGATTGATTTACAATGATTGCAATTTCGCTTATTTTAGAGAAACATTTTAATAAACAAGACATAATAAAACTAGTGAGGTATTAAATGTCGCTTAAGTCGAGAAAAAGTATTGATAGCATAGGTCCTGATTACCATGATGAAGTTTCAGTTTCATTTAGAAGAGAAGAAAACAAGACATACACAAAGGTAACCAAGACAACACGAAGAGATAGAAAGAACGGTCAAGTAAAAGAAATGAAAAGGCTTCTTCCAATAGAAGAGGGCCCTTTTGAAGTTACAAAAGATTCAGAAAACCATGATGAAAAAATTCAGTATGAAGATATTAACGGAGATATGATGTTTATCTATTTAAAGAAAATAAACACTCCTGAAAAATAATCACACCCTATCAAGGCATGCAAACTTAATATTGCTAATGGTATAATTGTAGTATAAACAACCAAAGGAGATTTATAATGGCCGTTTCTAATATTATTTCACAACTATCTTCTCTCAGCGAGAGTCAGCTCTTAAAAGTCAACAACGCAATTCTTGATCAGCTTAAAGCTGTTCGCAATCGCAAGGCAGCGACTGCTCGTCACATGTTCTCGGCAGGAGATCTTGTAGGTTTTGGTGATCGATCAGCAACCGGAAAGCAATCCTACAAGGAAGGCGAGCTAATTCGTGTCATGAGAAGCCGAGCAAAGGTTCTCGTTGGAAATACTACATGGACTGTCCCGCTCAACATGCTGAGTGCTGCATGATAAAAAGAGGAGACCTTGTTTACGACAGTGCCATTGGCAAATTTGGAATTGTTATGACATGGTCTATGATCGGCGGCACAGGACCATCATTATGGGAAATCATGTATGAAGATAATGAAATTGGCGACGCTCTTGAGTGTGAAATTAGTGTAATAGATAAAAACTGGAGATATCATGAAACTGGGAACACGAGTAAAGACAATTCCAATAATGACGGGCGGTGAAGAACGCATGGGCGTCGTTTCAAAAATCTTCACCCAACAATACTGGGGAGACGAAGAATCGCCGATCAAAACAAGAATGCAAGGTGCTACTGTTGTCTGGGATGACGGCGAAGAATCATATTATTCTGCTGATGAAATTAAAGAGATTTAACGGAAAAAGGAGCCGCTAATGAAGAAATGGATGGTGTATTTTATTAATGCTGAAGGCATGCGAGATGGCAATGAATATATTCATGCGTATACCAAAGAAGAAGCTCTAGAGCTCTATGAGCGATACTTTAACGTAAAAGAGAACAGCAAAGTTGTTGCGGTATATGATGGAACGTAGTGTAGAGTCAGGCAAATTAAGTAACTTTGATGCCATTGATATTGCAGAAGGATACAAAGATCCGGAAAGTGAAGACCAGTACATAGCGGCATGGCAACATCTAATAGATACTGGCCTTGCCTGGAGCTTGCAAGGATGGTTTGGTAGACAGGCAATGGCTATGATAGAAAGCGGCGTGTGTCATAAAAGTAGGTGATCAAATGAAAACAGGAGACATCGTACGAATCAAGGGCAACTTCCAGGTCCAAAATGCACCGGAGGTGGTGTGGCCGGAAGTCTATGGAGAGATCGGTGTGATCGTTGCACTGGCCAAGCGTCTTTATATCCCTGCTGCTAAAGTCATGGTACTGGGTGAGGTCGCTGAGTTCGATATCGACGAGCTGGAAAAAATAGATGAAAAAAGGTGACATAGTCAGGTTTCATACTCATCAAAATTCTTCACATTTCAAACCAATGTGGAAGCATGGATTGCTTATCGAATATAATACTTGGGAAAAAATCGCAAGAATATTGTGGAATGGAAAGATAATATCAGTAAGAGCAGAAAATACTCAACTTGCAATTAGATCGCCGGAGAATATATGAAATGGATTAAAAGATTGTTAGGATTAAGCACACCTTTAGAAAAAAAGAAAAAAGAGCTATCTTCTTTGCGGCATGAGGCGTTTTATGCTACAAGAAATGGCAACTTAAGGAAGGCCGGAGAGCTTTCAAAGAAAGCCGAGCTACTTGAAGACGAGATCATGGAGTTAATCAGTGAAAGTCAGTAATTCAACAAGACTATTATCAATGACTTCGAAATAGAGTAGTATGGCGTATGAAAAATAATAAAAGTCTTATATTAAAAGTAATATCGTGGAGAGCTTGCTCAATTTCAATTACATTGCTCACAACATACCTCTGGACAGGTAATATAAAAGAGGCGTCTGGGTTTACTGTTTGTCTACATGCGTTACTAGTCACAGCTCACTGGATTTTTGAAAAACTATGGGATAAATATGAAGTTAGTTAGAGACTGTATACCTGAAATAATTGAAGAAGATGGGAAATGGTGCCTTACCAGAACTGTTCATGGTGTTGATGAGCACATGGTCATGCTTAAAGAAAAGATCATTGAAGAAGCACAAGAGTTTATTGAAAATCCTTCTTATGAAGAAGCAGCAGATATGATTGAAGTTATCAAGGCTTTTTGCTATCTAAGTGATTTAGAATTTGATGTCGCAGTTAGCACAGCAGAGAACAAGCAAGAAGAGCGAGGTGGATTTCACAATGGAATTATTTTGCAAAAAGTTGGAAATTAATGCATGCAAAAAGATGGCGCTTGTTGGTATAATAAGCATATAATAAATAACAAATAAACCACGGAGAAAATGTTATGAAAAACTGGAGTAGAGATGAAATTGATAAACTCATTTCAAGAAATGATAAAGCAGTTGAGAAAGCAATAATCAGGCTTTTTAAATCAAGTGCATTCCATGATAGAGATGTTGAGGCTGGTACTCATTTTGCACAATGGCTGCTTGGAATGAACGGAAGAAGCAAGGTTGTATATCCTTCGAAAGAGCTATCACATCCTCGCGCGATCAAAAGGTTTGGAAAGATGTGTCTCTTTTCTGAGTCACCTATTGACAGGGCACGAAGAATTGCGTTGCTTCACTCCGAAATCTTGACTGTCATGGCAAATGAGCAAGTTTCAAAATCACCATATGAGCAAGTACCTTTGCCATTCAATACTTCTACAAGTGATGAAGAATATGCTGATATCTTGCCGGAAGAAGACGACGGCCAAATTGATCAAAATGAATATGATGATGATATGGATACCATCACTGTCATGGAAACAGATGGAAAGCCGTGGACATGGGCTGATACTGCTCGCTTAATGGCACAAAACGACGACAGTGGATTTGACTGGGATCGCTGGAAAGACGAAATGAAAGAAAGGGATATGGAGTAATTATGGCAATTTATTCAATCGAAAGAAAGACTGTAGATAGAGTTATTTCTGATCTTCTTCTAAAATACCCGACTGGAAAAACAGGAAGGGTCAAGAAGGAACACTACCGGACAACTGAACGCTGGCGACCATCAACAGATAGGTATGCAATGATGGTTATTGGTGATGAAGATCTAAACTCTAAAAATTTTGGATGGGATATTGAAACAGTAGTTCGAGCAAAGCATTATATCCAGCACAATATAGGAAGTCTACGGGCTTACCTTCGTGAAATGTATCCTGATTCTGGCTGTAAGTCTATTTCTAGAAAGGAAAATAGGCTTAACGACAGGCTGCCCGAAATGCAGAAGGCATGGGAAAGGCTCAATGACAGCGATGCAATTTGGTGTGTCAGACTTGCTCATAGCGCAAAAGTTCATGTAATTGCATCTTCAGAAAAGTCTGCAGAGCTTCTTGGAAAGACAGTTGCAGCAGGAGCGGGAATTCTATGCAATGACTCAAGGTATTGGGCCACTAAAGAGGGACCGGCTGACCCAGAAGTTCTTGATTCTCTTAGAAAAGAACAGGTTCGAAGAATTACTTCTACAATTGAAAGCAATAGAAGGAGAGTTAAAGAGCTTAATAGCACAAGTGCAGCACTGGTAGAGTTATGTGTATCCCTTCAAGAGTTTAATAATCACCTTGAAGGAGGAGAATAGTGAGAGTATCTGATATCTTAAGTGAAGTAAAGTCACATTCAGGAACAAATGCAAAGAAGGCTATACTAGAAAGTCATTCCAACAATATTACTCTTCGAAAAGCATTGCTTTATGGATCTGACCCATTTACTCCTTTTAATGTTGTAAAGATTCCAAAAGTAAAAAACAGACTTGAGTTTCCCTTAGGTGAAGAAGATGCATGGAAAGAATATTTTTCTATTCTAGATGATTGTGCAGATAGAAAGCTTACTGGAAATGCTGCAATTGACAGAGTCTATACATGCTTTACCTCAGTGAGCCCTGATGTTGAATCTTGGATGAGAAAAATTCTTAAAAAGCATCTTGCAATCGGGGCATCGACTAAGACCATTAACAAGGTTTTTCCCGGTCTTATTCCTACGTTTGATGTATCTTTGGCTCAAAAGTTTGAAATGAAGAGGATTATCGGAAAAAGTCAAATCATTATTGAGCCAAAGCTAGATGGAATTAGGTGCTTTGCAATTGTCCAGGGCGATCAATGCCAGCTATTTGCAAGATCAGGAAAGCTTATTTCAAACTTTGATAAAACTATTGGAAGTGAGCTCTTAAAGCTAGGAGATGGCTGCTATGATGGTGAGCTCATGGGAAAAGATTTCGTTTCAATTATGAGACAGGCATATAGAAAAGAAGATGTAGACACATCTGGAACATATCTTGCACTTTTTGACTTTCTTCCGCTTGAAGAGTGGAAGTCAGGAAAGACTGTTATGTCATGTCATGATAGATTTGAGCTATTGCTTGACATGCTTGCAGATAACTTTGAAATAAATCTTGAACATATTCAACCTGTAGATAGATCATGTCTAGAAAATCCTAGCCTTGAAGACATTATGGAGCTACATGATGAATACGTGTCTCAGGGATTTGAAGGTGCAATGATTAAAGATTTCGAAGCTCCATACAAGTTTGGAAGAGGCTATGAGGTAATGAAGCTAAAAGCATTTCACGATGTAGACGTAGTTATTAAGTCTCTAATGGAGGGAACAGGCAAGCATTCAGAAAAGCTAGGATCTGTCTGTATAGATTTCAACGGCGTCGAAGTCTCAATTGGATCAGGATTCTCAGATGATTTAAGAGAAAAAATCTGGTCAGATAAAAATAGTTTTATAGGTAGGACTATTGAAGTTAGGTATCAAGAAGTCACACCAGATGGCTCTCTTAGATTTCCAACATTTGTATGCTTCAGGAATGATCGTGACTAGTGAAATGTTAGTTGAAAAAGTATATCTTTTGTGCAATGGAATGAGAGACACTCCAGAAGTTTGCAGAATGATCTTTGGTGAAGGACATGGCCCTGAGACAAAGACAAGCCAGTGGAATAGCGTTTGTATTGCAGTAGATATACTAATCAAGAATGGTGATATTCATATGAAAGATAGCGGTATCCTTCTTGACTTATGGCGATAATCAGCTGCATGCAAATAGCATGGTCACCGTGGTATAATAATAATATAGGAAATAACATAAAACAGTTTTAACTCCGTGGTTGGTGGTTAAGGAAGAGGCGAAAGCCCGCCGGATGAGAGTGGTTTCTCATCCGGTTTTAACCTCCGCGGAATAGGAAATAAAATGGCAATCAGATCTATTAGGGAAAAGCAAAGAGTTGCTCCGATTGAAATCGATCTTACAGGCCCGGATGGTAATGCATTCGTGCTTCTTGGTCTGGCAAATAATCTCTGTAAGCAGCTAAGGTATGATAGTCTAAAGACAGAAAGAATCCTTAGAGAGATGAGGCTAACTGATTATGAAGGGCTTCTGCACACATTTGATAGAGAGTTTGGAACTCTAGTTACACTCTGGAGATAGAATGCCGACATCAAAACAAGTAATAGCGACATATAATCAGGGTACTATTATAGAATACGAAGTTACAGTCAAGACTTCATGGGCCCAGATCGTAGGGCCAGGCCCTGTTTTCCTTAGGTGCGATGATGTTGCAATGGAGACAGGAGTTGGGACATGGTGCATAGATGACTCAACTAAACGAGGTATCAGGCCTTCAAGAACATGGGAAGGAAAACTGTCTCCTCGAGCAATGTGTGAGTTTAAATCTCTTTCACAAGATCTATGGGTGAAAGATGATAAGATTTTTAGATATGATTACGAAAAAGATGTTTCATAAGGAGATAAAATGAAATACGAATACATACTTGTCTGGTACAGCGATTACGGAGTAGAAGAGATTGACTCATTTGAATCTGCAGAAGAAGCAAGCCGGATGCGTGAAGAATATGAAATGGCCTATGGTGGCAAAGTAACAGTTAAACAAACAAGGGGTAAATAATGTCAAATCCAGTTTTTGATGCACTCGTCAATACAACTACAGCAGCAACAGCTTCAGAGGCTCTTGCTTCTCACATGGAGGGCTTTGTAAGATCTAATCGAGGATCATATATTGAAGGTCTTGATACAATGACAAAGACAGTGAACTTTCTCTATGCAATTTCAACTAGTTGTGTAGAAGTAGATCACAATACTGTAAACAGTGAATGTCCGGGTGCAGCGCGAGAAGGAGTTCGATATTTTAAGTTTAGCATACCAGACGAAGTGATCGCATATGAGGCTGTTGTACTTCTTGAAGATCTAAAGGGAGCAGCTCTAAATGATGTTAGAGTTAGAGAAGGAAGTCACGGATATGAGTTCTACATTCCCGATGTCAAATTTAATCCGGGTCGTGTCGCAACAGGGTGGATTATTCTTGGACCAACAAAAGATGTAGAAGGTGATGTTGTATACACCTGGTATCCAGGAAGAATGACAGCTGGAACATCACTTAATAAGCACGCAGTAAAGCTAAATAGCTAATAGCATGCAAAATATAATCTAGCTGTAGTATAATAGTAAGGTAACCAACCAAGGAAGAAATATGGAAACCGACTTTACAGTTGATGTGATTGATAACGAGACCGGTGAGATTTACAGGGAGGGTGTGCTGCTCGCAGCTGCTCACATCTATATTGCCAAGGAGATGGGAAAGATTTTCCGGGAGGATATCTATACCGTTGAGCTGGATAATATTGATGGCGGTGGTGAGATGGAACAACATGATATCTATGTCGATTTTCCGGAAGAGAGAAGCAAGCGAGGTTTGGCGACTGATGCTTGGATTCGTGCCAGGGAGTTCTGGCAATATGAATCTGGCGGCGGCCAGGTAAGGAGTTAAGAATGGTTTATGGAACTTCATACTTTCCAACAAAGGGCGATGCATACAAGTACTATCATGCTCAGGGTGAGTACTCTTTTCAAGTTGATAATAAAATTAAGGAAGGCTCGATTCATATCGGATCTCCTCCAGATCTAACAAGCCTTCGCAGAGCAGTGCTTCACGACGATCAAGGCGGATCCCGTCGATACTTTATTCATGAAGATATCAGAATTGGGTGAAGAAATGAGATTTGGATATGTTATAGAAAGGTCAGGTGTGACTTGGGGAAAGAGGTTCTGGATGGACATGCCCGCATTCAAGGTCAGAGGATTTGGAGATGACGATAGGGCAAGAGTTTTTATTACGCAAGAGCTTGCACAAAAAGAAGCAAGTGAAATAAGTAGAGAGTTTGGGTGTCATTGCTATGTGACAAAACTCTCAGACCTTTACCCTTCATTTGTATAGGAGAATACAGCATGGGAATTCGAGAAAATATTAAGCTTTCAGATATTATTGTAAAGCATGGAATTACAATCGATCAGATTCAATCTTTAGAGTGGGCAATGCACAATACATGGTCTCAGATTTACACTGATATTGTTAATTGTTTTGAAGATGAAAATGATTTACATGAATCATACAAAGATGAAGCTGAGATGATTGCAGAAAACACCCTTGATGCAGATCGTGTAACTACTTTTTGCCCAGATATTGATTTGAAATGGGTTTACAGACTTGATGACGGTGAGTACAGGCTAAATGTTTTAGAAATGGGTGAAGATATCTTAAGATCAACGAGAGGTTAAAATGGAAAACTGGACTATTGAAAACTTTACTATTATGGGCCTTGCTATTCTAAAAATGCTCTACTTTTTCTGGCCTCTCGTGTTTATAGTCATAGCTTTTATACTAAGCGAGAGAAAGTCAGAAAGAAAAGATATCTGCTAAATAGATAAATACTCTTTCTTGTGAATAATTAGATAATGTACTACTGGAGAATGTAGATGAAGATTAAAAAGAGCACGCTAAAGAGAATTATTCAAGAAGAGTTATCAAGAATTGCTGAAAGAACACTTCCAGATACACTTGATATAGATACTGACGCAATGGAGTTTAGTGTTGAAGCTGAGCCTAATCGCCCAGGCGAAGAAGGTGAAAGACGAAGAATAAAAGGAAGACTAGAGCCTTATAAAGGAAAGTACTTGCCAAAGGGAATTGAAGGCGAAGACTATTTTGGCTCATCAATGAGATCTGCCTCTGGTCAATTATCAGCACAGCTAAGAGATGTAATCAATCAACAGATGACAGATGCAGGATACGAAGCAGCTTCAGTTGCAGCTGCAACTGATAAAATGACCAAAGGGGCTGTCATGGGAGATGCTTTGTCTCAGCTTCTTAGCCTTGACTCTAAGCTCTCTGACCCTGAAGATAAGGCAATTCTAAAGGCAGCAGTTGAAAGTATTCTAGGAATAAAGTTTAGATTTGAAATACCTAACCAGCTTGATAATCAAGAGTCATAAAAGAAAAAATTGCATGCAAAATGCAAATCCTTATGGTATAATTGTAGTATAACAAAATAAGGAAACAAATGACACTCAGCGAGCTAATTAGCCAATTGACAAAGATCTATGAAAACCACGGAGACCTTCCGATGGCAAGACTAGTCGATTATGATGAATCAGACCCAGAGCAAGGGTATGATGAATGCTATACATATTCATTCTCTTCTCCGGTAGTTGTACCTGTGGTTGAGCAGGAATATAGCGGGTACACAGAGCTTATTGATGTAACCGGAGAAGAGTCCAGTTACAATAGTAAAAATGTAGTTACACTCGGATAGGGAGAGAATGTGAAATCTGGCGATCTCATTAAGTTCACAAGCGGTCAATATAAAAACCGATACGCAACGACAACAACAAAGCTGTATACACACAGATTTATGGAAGATCAGGATTGGGAGATGGTAGCTCACGGAATGGGTGAGTATGCAGGAAGCTATGGCAGTGCATTCAACGTAGTTTTCTCTGATGGTGGTGCAAGAAAAGCTCTACATTCCGGAAAGAATAGATTCGTTATTGTAACAGAACAAGAAAAAGCGCAGGAAGATGCGAAGGAGGCGTAATGTCTCTAAAACACGCAACACTATCAGCAGGAATTGTGAGCTCAGTTTACGGAATGACTCTCGCTCCTTTTATTCTTGAAGATATTCTTTTTCAAACAGTCATTGTCGATGTACACCCTATAAAACAGAGAGATCCAGTAGCATTTATCAGCTTAACTCCAGCACACACTTCAGAATCAACAGCTGATAATATAGAATCAGTTCAAGAGGAAGAAGTTGATGTTGCAATTCCTGTAGACAATATTCAAGACAATTTAATGTCTAATAATGTAATAGACAATGTTGAAAATATAAGAACTGATGACACCCAAGAGCCTGAAGAGGAGTTTGAAGCTGAGCCGGAGCTAGAGGAAGAAATAGCAGAAGATGTTATTGAAAATATTATTGAATCAGAGGCTGAAGAAGAGGCATGCATACTAAGTGATGAAACTCAGATGATGTTCGTATCTTCTATATCACAAATGACAAATGAATCATGGCATGTTGATAGGGAAATGGTAGAGTTTTATGCAAACAGTCCTTTTAAGCTAAGAAGGCTTGCAGGGACATGGACGTATAGAGTTGATGGTGAGAAGATTGGATTTAGAATTAGGCCTACAGACTGCAGCATTCTTTTTGATGCTGGATTTCAAAGTGATGATGTGGTAACAAGCATTAACGGAACAAGAGTATCAACACTTCTTGAAGCAGTTGGTGCATACTTTACACTAAGAGGCCAATCAACATTTACTGTGAACATGCTAAGAGATGGAGAGGACATTACACAAGTATACACAATGGATAAGACGAAAAGAGAATTGCGACGCGAGCGTCGCGAGCGGCAGAGAGACGAGCGAAGAGATCGCAGGCGATTTAGAAATAGCAGTGATGCTGTTGTTGACGGCTATCAAGAATGATATCAAGAATGAAAGTCGGTGATTTGGTAAGATATACTGGTACACGCCCCTTGTTTGATGTGCCAATGCTTGTAATCAAAAAGGGTGTCTATGTAGGTAACCGCGATACTAAAGTTCTATGCAGCGATGGAAATATCAAAATGGCATACAGCTTAGAGCTTGAGGTAATCAGTGAAAGTCGGTGATCTAGTGAAGCTAAAGGAGTGCAGCGATGGAAGTCCCAGAATTGGCATTATCTACGAATACACACAAGCTGGATGGCGCGGAAAGGATGAGCTCAATGAGTATAAGTGTCTGTGGGATGACCCACAATGGAATCACAATTTTTACTTTGAACGTGAGCTGGTGGTAGTCGATGAAAGTCGGTGATCTCGTAAAGATAGCAAACTACTCGAGTCGGATCCATGCCTACCCAGCTGGTCACGGCATCGTCGTCAAACATGAGGATCAAGGGCTACACTCTATGTATAACATCGTGCACGTCATGTGGACTGAGACGGGAACAACGCGAAGAGTGAAAGAAATGTTTTTGGAGTTGATCAGTGAAAGTCGGTGATCTGGTAAGGATGAGGGACACGCTTCACTGGAATGGGCAGATGGGTATCATCACAAAAATCCCTAAGACCCATATGGGAAGGTGGTCTATCAGGCTCGCTTCTGGCGAGTTAATTGCGACGCTGTGTCTCGATCGCATGGAGATGATCAGTGAAAATCGGTGATCTTGTTATGATTCATCAAGTTCCGAAGTCATATCTCGGAGGAGTCTCTGTCGCAATTGTTATAAGAATCAACTCCGGCAGGCAGACTTCAGTAGACGTCATGACGCCTGCTGGCATTAGACAGCGTATTTGGGATAATCATCTTGAGGTAATTAATGAGAATGTTTAGATGGGTAAGAGAAAGACTAGGGCACAAGCTAAGCCATTTTGGGTGGTCGTCTATAAAGAAGACACTTAGGGAGCACGGTCTCGCACTAGTAATAATCATTATTGGATGGGAGATTATTGAAGATATTGTATTCCCTGTTCTTTTTGTACTCCTTGGAAATCATGTTCATCCAGCATTTTATGCAGGAGCACCGGCATCATTGCTTCTATGTTTTCACTGGCTCGCTGTTCCTATGATGTGGGGATGGTGGATTAGGTTTAAGGGAATCGACAAGAAGATTGATCATGATTGCGGTGGGTGTGATGAAAGTCGGTGATCTAGTAAGAAGCGAGTGTGACGGTCGTATTGGAATGGTGGTTGAAGAAGAAGAATACGAAGGCGAGCCGAGTGCTTGGGTCTGGTATATAGATGACCCGTCATGGCGATGGTATTCTTTTGATGAGCGATATGATGTGGAGGTAATTAGTGAAGCAAGGTGATCTGATATATGACTCTCACTTTGAAGAACATGGCATAGTGGTCGATACCAAGCCCGTTCCTTATCAGTGCGGATTGTGGTGCACAATTCTTTACGAGGATGGACAGACAGTAGTGGGCATACGATCATGGGAAGAAACAATCGAGGTGATTAGTGAAAGTCGGTGATATAGTGAGACTCAAGAAAGGTTCAACGAATATAGGTGTAACAGTTGATATCATTCAAAAAAAATGCTGGAGGACAAGCAAGCTTGGACCAATGATTGACTGGAGAAAAATAGATGCTGAGACTCACGCTGTCATCTTGTTTCCTCACAATGAAGGAACAGTAGAAATCCCAGTAATTGATCTAGAGGTAGTATGAAAAAAGGTGATCTGGTAAAGAATCTAAACTCTGAATCGAGGATGCTTGGCATTGTCGTGGACTTTAAGCTAAGAAAAGCTTCAGGCGGCTTATACTCTTTCAAAATGCCGGTAGTGTTATGGGCAGATGACAGGTGTAGTCCGATTATGCCTGACATGGTGAAGGTGGCACATGAAAGTCGGTGATCTTATGTATTGCACTTTTGCCACAAAAGGGTATGCAACAATTCTTTCGAAAAATCAGCATAAGTTTTGGAATATATTGTGGAACGGAAAGATAACATTAATGCATGAAGATCACCTGACACCGGTATCTTAGTCGAATATGTAGATGTTTATGCTATAGAATCCTACTTAGTTTAGGAGGAAATAACATGTCTAAATCTCGAAAGAGAAAGATAAAAAAGCTTTCATCACGGCTAAAATATCTTAATGCATATGTAGATGACATCTCTATTATTTATGAAGAATATCAAGTAGAATGGAGAAAAGATTACCAGTCTTTAATACAGGAGATATCTGGTAATAAAGCTGGACCATCGTCGAAAGAAGACGTAACGTCTTCTAGCTCCTCTGATCAAGCTTCATCTGAAAAAGAAGATAAAGAAGTAGAGCCCGGACCAGATGTCCCGCCTTGGGCAAAAAAGCTTTATCGAAAAATCGCATTGCTCACGCATCCAGATAGAATAAAAGATGAAGAAAGCAAAGCAGCGATGACCAAACTGTTCAGTAAGGCAGCTGCTTCCATAAAGTCAGGAGACTTTGACGATATCATTGATGTTGCAATTAATCTTGGAATCGAAGTTGAATTGTCTGATAGCGAAATGGAAAAGAGAATTGAGAAAAGTCTAGAGTCCGCTGAGGAAAAGATGTACTCGATGGAAAATTGTATTGCGTGGGCATGGTGTGAAGCAGAATCAATTGAAGCAAAAATTCAAATCATAAGTCAAGCTCTTTCTCACGAAGGCATTAGCATTCCAGGTGATGATGAACTTAAAGTGCTAGTCGAGAAACTCGACAAGGTTTGAAGAGAGCTTAACTATTTCTCCAGTACTTAGTTTTATTACGAGTGTTTCACCAACAAGTGCATCGCATATAGTTTTATTTCTATTCTTATCTATGACCATTCCTACATGAGGTCCATGCGGGTCTTGGACCCAGACACTAGACTCTTCGACTTTTCTCGGTAGAAACGGAACACGAATAAGATCACCTACATCGTACTTGTTTTGATTTTTCATATTATCTCCGTGGTCGGCTTGGTCTATATTACCTATTCACATTTATCTGACTATGCTATGCCTATTTATATACATGGCAAGACGAAGAAGAAAAAAGCTGTGGAGCAAGAGATCTATTTACACAACTGTTAACGGAGAGCAGGTCTCAATGGATAGCACCTGGGAGGTCGCCATGGCACAGCGTCTGGATGCGTTAGGCATCAAGTGGATTAGAAACCCAAACATCAAATTGAAGTACACCACAAGAGGACGTAGAGCCAGGAATTATATACCAGACTTCTACTTGCCAGACTACGATGTGTATGTTGAGGTAAAGGGATACTGGACTGACGCTGCGAGACATAAAATGAAAGATGTCATGGCAAAGAACCCTGGAAAAATCATCATCCTTGAGAGTCTGAATGAGATAGGTAAGTTTACGATAAAATAGATAGCGGTTCTATTATAAAAGATCAGAGAGAAGAATAGTTATAAACTATAGTGGGGAGAACACATGAAAATTAATCAAAGACAATTAAGACAGATAATCAAGGAAGAGCTGAGTAGGATTACTGAAACAGCCTCTCTTAAAGATGTACCTGATGACCTAATGAAACAAGCTCTAAAAGACTTTCCTGATAAAACAGAGAGAGATCTTAAGCAAAAAAGAGATTGGGCTCAAAAAGGTGGGTTTGCTCCGCGTGGCACCACATACCTCTTCCAGCTGTGGCTTGACGGAAGGAATTACCAATACTCACAACAAGCAGATGGATCTTGGGATCACGGAGACTCCGTCCGCGACAACCCCGACAACGGAGGTGAAGAGAGCGAGGAACAAAGCCGCGCTTCGCAAATGCTAGCCGACTTCGAGGCATCACAGGGGCGTGAGGGTGAGGGACCCATAGTCGGCAATCGCCACCAAGGAGGCCTGGATGAGGCATTGTCACCTGATCAAATGCCAGAGGCGTGGCGACAGATCTTGGGCGGATGCTTAGGAGAGAAAGACTAGTGAAAATAACACGTAGACAACTAAGACAGCTTATTAGAGAAGCTGTTACAGATTTCGTGTATCCTACATCAAATGAACCCGGTGTAGCAAGACCTCCTGCACATTCTGCATTTTCTAAAGAGGATCAGATGGCTGCAAATATGAGCTATAACTCGAACAGCAGTGAGATCGATGCAATTGTGCCTGATGATTCAGGTCTAAACAATGTTCACCCACAATCAGGGCGGTCATTCTCAGTAGAGGCGTATACCGATGCATACCAACAGGCAACTGATATGTCTGCGAACCTGGGCCTCTCTGATAGTGAGGTTCTCTCGCAGCTAAGGGCTGAGATGTCTAACATCGATGACGAGTACGGTGTTGAGTCATCAGGTGATGAAGAAGTATTTATGAGAATTGTTCAGCTTGGGGCTGAGCACGCTCTGGGAGGATAACGTGAAGATAACTAAAAGACAATTAAAGAATTTAATTAGAAAACAAACAAAGCGTGGGCTAAACGAGGGGGATGATCCTGTGTCACCGGCTGGTTCTCTCGAAAGAGGCGGAACCTCTAACAACTCTCCCGATAGAAGAGCACCTGAGGCACCATCTCAGACGCCAGAGCAGAAAGTAATTGAAAAAAGAGAAGATCTTTTAGAAAAAGCTCTTGAGGCAACAAACAATACGATTACTCAGTTTAGAAATGCTGTCGATGCACTTGAAAGGCTTGGGACAACAAGGTCAGATAATGTTGATATAAGAGAGATAGAAGTGCAGCTTCAGTCGCTTAGAGACGATTTAAATCGAGGAAGTATGGCTGAGCAAAAGAATATTAAGTCGCTGATTATCAAAGAGCTTAAGAGTCGTTTAAAATGAAAATCACCTCAAAGTATCTTAAAAGATTGATTCAAGAAGAGCTCTATAAGAGAAAAGTCATGGTTCATGAAATAAGAGATATGGGTGAAGATCTTGTCTTAGATATGAATGCTAGAAGAATAGAAAAGGCAATAACAAGAGCTAGGCTAAGAACTATAATCAAAGAAGAGACTAGAAGAATAATCAAAGAAGAGTCTAGAAGATTGATATCTCCTGATAGCTTTCCCGCGCTTGACGTTGAAGGCTGGGTAGATCGCCAAGACCCTTTAGACGGACTTACTGCAATGAACGGCAAGCTTAACACTTTGATGTCACTTATTATGGTCTTAAATGATAACGTTGCTTCTCGAGGTGACCTAAGAGATCTTAGAGATGAATTTATCGATAGCGAAGTTCAATTTGACGGTGCATCAATGGCGCGTATTGATGAGCAAAGAGATCCTGATACAATTCATGCAAGCTGGCCTAGCTGGAAAGGAGATCCTGAGGCGAAGGCTGATGAGCTGCTAAGCATATTATTCAAACTAACTGGTGGTCAATTTACAGTAAATGAAGAAGAGTTTAGAAGCCTCCAGTCAAGAATTGAAGATCTTGAGAGCCTGGTTCGAGGATCTGGTGCAGGTGCTGCGAGAATTGAGAGCGATAACTAATGAAAATCACGCGAAGACAACTAAAGCAGATTATTAAGGAAGGCTTTACAACAGTATCTGACGAAGAGTTCGACAAGATTACAATGCCAGGATACAAGGGGCCGCAACCCGGAGAATACGCTTACCTCGACTCTATCGATTCACAAAAAATGGCAGATGCTAAGCGAGCTGTAGGTGAAGATCCCGCTGCTCAAGCTGCACATCTTGGAATTAGTGTTGATGACTGGCATACAATTAGACAGGAACTCGACGATCACTACGAAGACAGGCACATGGAAGATCAAATGGCTTTCGATGATGACCCTGATCTGGACGATGACGGGATGCTTTCAGTTGGAGAGCTCGTGAAAATGACCCAGAACATTGCAGCTGACGTCAATGAATCAAAAATAAAAATCACACGTAGACAGCTAAGAAAGATCATCAGAGAAGCAGTTATATCTGAAAGCTTGATGTACTCATCTCCTTTAACGTATATGATAAACCAGATTCTAGAAAGAGAATCGTTGCCATACAGAGCAATGGTCGGTTCAGAATGGCTGACCAGCGCATTTCTTGCACCAAGCAGCGCTGAGGGTCCTGTTGAAGAAGAGTTCGAGTCGCAGGAAGCTGCAGATCTTGTTGTTGAGAAAGTTGTGAAGCTGTTTCCAATACCAGGACTAAGCGGTGAAGTTGAACAAAAAGAAGGCTCCTTCAGTAGGAATTGGGAGAAGCCCGTTTTCGTGGTGTCGTTCTCACTAGTAATGGGCTAATAAGCAATAGGGACTAACAATGAAAATCACACGCAGACAATTAGCACAAATAATAAAAGAGCAGATCGATGATGCAACGAGAGATCTCAAGGATTTGGACCAGGTCATAGGCTGGGAGCTTCGAGAATTTTGGCTGACAATGCATAGTCATATCAAAGGCGGAAGATGGGAACAGGCAGCTGATATGGCGGACCAAGTTGGTCGTTTCATTCGGAGGAACTCTGATCGACCGGAAGCTCTAGCGAGTGAGTTCGAGTATATATTCAACAAGAGATGGCAAGAGTAAATCACTCGCTGATAAACAACAAGAGAACAGAGGCGAATCATGCTCATAACTCGTAGACAACTAAGAAAAGCTATTAGAGAATTAGTTATCTCTGAAGCCTTGACACTTGGAGTTGATCTATATAAGAATCAAATGGAGCTATTCAAGTACAGTCAAGCACCGGCAAGAGGTTACACCTGGATAAGCCCAGATCAGATAGAAAATGAAAGATCAACTTACGTTCCGTTCCGAGGTGTTTCTGTAGCTGAATATAGAGAGATTCTAAATAGAGAGTGGAATGTATTGGAGATGGAAAAAGCACTTTTCTCAAGTACTGCCCAATGGGGTCATCAATCTCTCGTGCAGAATCCTGAAGGCGGTGGACTTGCTATGCCTCTTGACTGGTCTATAATGTTTGATGAATACAAGAAGCAAATTGAAGAAAAGATTCAAAAGGGCATTGACCTTATTGATTCTGGAGATCTTACTGAAGAGCAAGAAGGGAAGATAGAAAGCTGGATCATTCAAAAACAAGATCAGATAAGAGTTTAAAATAAACTTAAACGTGCGGAAACATCTAATGGCGAAGATTATCACCCGCGGTTAAACAATAAGAGTTCAGAGTTTTATAATAGAGCATGAACGTAGAGAACAAGCGAATAATACTCGAGCGCATAAGAGAAGTGGGTAAGAACCTAGAGGGGAAGCTACCCGAATCACACAGGCATCCCAAGGGCAGGAACCCGTATGCACACATTCCTCAGGTCATAAAGAGTCTATGCGGAGAGAGCTACACCGAGCTACCCGATAGCGCGCTAGAGATAGTATTAGAGATCATAGAACACTGTGAGAACAATCCCTTTTAGAGACCTATATATTCAGGTAGGAGATCACCATGAAGATAACCAAGAGACAACTGAAGAGAATTATCCAGGAAGAAGTATCGAGACTAGAAGAGGAACCCGCTCCAAGGGTTGATGAGCAGGAATCCCTTTTAGAAAAACAACCGTGGTGGCCTGAGCTCGAGCGAATTCTAATGCAAGCAGACGTCATTCGAGACAACACATAAGAGGGTGGAGACATGAATATAACCAAGAGACAATTAAGACAGATAATTAAAGAAGAGCTATCGTATCTAAAAGAGGATGTGAGAATTTCCAACCGCTACCCAGAATGGGATGACTATAAAGATTGGCTTGGATCATTGAGATCTCAGTCAAATGTGGAAGATGATCTGATTGACGATGTAACGCTAGCGAACGAGGACGGCTCCGCCGTCTCCTACCCCCAACGAGGATGGGGACACCAGGAGCGCGCTCTCGAACAAGCTAGCGAATTAGAGGCAAAGC
>MDTB01155960.1_pt1 | contig 22335 bp, 25 predicted proteins | sample 811161 | NCBI WGS metagenome assembly MDTB01 (sample SAMN05326650, study PRJNA326480) | marine metagenome | isolation source: seawater | place: Mediterranean Sea | collected 2009 | reverse complement strand
TTAATTTATTAAATTAATTATAATTAATATAATGATTAATTTAATTTTCTATTTAAATTGACACCAGTGTTTTTATTTCGCCTCATTACGCGCGTTGATTGCTTGTTCGATGGATCGCATCATAACCCCGAAGCCAGAAGAGTCATAGTTTAATGCCAATACTTTGTTTTGAATGGCCTTAAAATGGTCGCTTTCTTTTCTGCAAAACATCCACCCTGTATCATCGGGGACGCCTTGGAGAAACATTGCAATGATATTGTCTTTCAATTCATGGTTATCGATGAACTTAATAATTTCTTGGGTATCTTTAATGAGGTTCATTTCCGGATCAGACATATTGTTATTTTGATTGTTTTCTTTCGTTTATATAAGTTTTTTGTTATATCTATGTTATTTCTTTTTTATAATATATTTGATAATATTATAGACTGTATAGTATATTTAATTTTCAATTTTTTTACATATATATACTTAAAGAATTTATAAAGCAAAAGAATATCTTAATTAATTAATTAATTATTTATTTGTATAGTATTTAATTTTTAAATAAATCATAACAATAAATAAAAATAATAATGTAAAATTAGCAATAAAGAAAGGTAAATTTAAAATACCATCTAGATAAATATTAATAGCTGCACTTGATCCTAGTAAAATACATGTAATAATTTGTGATATAATTAAACCCCAAGAAGTACCATCTGCATTTTTAGATTTATAAATTTGATATAATTGAAATAAAAATGACAATATAACGGAAATACATCCAATAAATCCTAAAATTAAAGAAATAATTTTTAAATAAAACATTTAATATAAAAGATAATAATTTAATATTTAAATATTTAAATTATATATATAAAATAATGAATTTGTTTTACAAATTACCAATAAATATTAAAAGAATAATATACACTTTTGATAATACATTTCACAAAATTTTAAGAGAAAATGTTATTAAAGAATTAAAAGATGAATCAAAATATTGGTGTTTTATTTTAGTAAGAAAAAGTGATAATTATAATTGTTTATATTCAGCATTTTTTAATAAAAGAGGGCATGGTTTAATAGAAGAAAATAAAAATTATGTGAATTATTGTTTACGTAAAGAATGGAAAAATTATGATAATGAATATAATGAAAATAACTATCAATTAGAATTATCATATTTTTCTGATACAAGATGTTTTAATCCTTATTTTAAAAAAAATCAGAATCTAAGTAGAATTACTTTATTTGATTAAAAATTTATTTATTTTATATAAATATTATGATTAATTTAAAATTATAGGTAAAAAAATATTTAAAAAAATAAAATACTGTTAAAGTAAATGTATAATAATGAAGTTGGTTTATATATTGTAGATTCTTTATTAATTTTAGTGTTAACCATTGGTTGTTTTTATAGTTGTATTAAAAAATGTAATAATTTGAATTATTTAAATGATGAGAATGAGAAAATAAAATATAATTTAAATTATAAAAGTATAGAAGAGGTATAAATAAATTATATAAAGGTATGATATGTATAATTTTTATTCATAATGATAAACTCAAAAAAATTAATGTCAATTAAAAGTACGTTTGAAAATAATTCAAATAATAATTTATTATCAAATATAATTTCATTAAATCCTTTATCAAAATTAAGTAATGTATGTGAAAAAAATCAAACATATAATCCAGTTTATAATATTAGTGTAAGACCTCATTTAAAGGTTACAAATCAAAAATCAAGTGGAAGATGTTGGTTATTTGCAGCATTAAATGTTGTAAGAAGAGAAATGTGTGATAAATATAATTTGGATAATTTTGAATTTTCTCAAGGATATTTATTTTTTTATGATAAATTAGAAAGAATGAATTATAATATGGAATGCATAATTAAAACAAAAAATGAAGATATTAATTCACAACTTGTACAACATTTATTAAGTGATCCATCATGTGATGGTGGTCAATGGGATATGATAACAAATTTAGTTAATAAATATGGTTTAGTGCCAAAGTGCGTATATAAAGAAAGTTATCATAGTAGTAATTCAAGAGAATTGAATATGATACTAAAGAAAAAATTTAGAGAATATGCATATAATTTAAGAAATAATGATAATGCTAAAGAATTAAAAGAAACATATATTGAAGAAGTGTATAAGATATTATGTTATTTTTTGGGGAAACCACCATCCAATTTTAGTTGGGAATATGTAGACAAAAATAATAAATATAATAAATTAAACGATTTGACACCTTTATCATTTTATAAGAGTCATGTACCATTTGATTTTAATAATTATATATGTTTAGTAAATGATCCAAGAAAAGAACATCCGTATAATCAAATATATACAGTAAAATATTTAGGTAATGTTTTGGATGGTAAAAAAGTAAAATATCTAAATTTACCAATAAATCGTATAAAAGAATTAACTTTAGAAACATTAAAAAGTAATAAATCTGTATGGTATGGTTGTGATGTAGGACAATTTTTGAATAAAGTAAATTGTCGTATGGATAGAGATAATACTAATTATTTAAATTTATTAGGATTATCATTTAATTTAAATAAAGAAGACAGAATAAAATATAGAGATTCATTAATGACTCATGCAATGGTAATAACTGGTGCAAATACAAGCACAGAAAGTTGTTTAGATAATTGTGAAAAAGTTAATAGTTGGGAAGTTGAAAATTCATGGTCTAAAAATGGCCCAGCTGATGGTTATTATAGTATGTCAGATTGTTGGTTTAATGAATATGTTTATGAAGTAGCGATTCATAAAGATAAATTAAATGATAACGAGAAAGCATTATTAGATAAAGATTACTATAAAGAATTGAATCCATGGGATCCAATGGGATCCCTTGCATAAATTATAAAAATATTTTTATTAATTAATTATTAAATTTAATAATTAATTATTATTATCATTATCATTATCATTATCATTATTTTTATTTTTATTTTTATAAATAATATATTGTATTGTAATTATAATAACTTGAATAAAAGATACTAATGTATTCCAAAATAAAGGAGGATCTTTTATAATATTTGCATGAATTATATAAAATATGTATGAAGTTAATCTAAATAATATTGATATTATAGATAGGTCTTTTGATGATTTTGTTTTCCATGTATGGTATATTTGCGGTACATTATAAATATTTGATAATATACCTGCAATCCATCCAAATAATAGCATTTCATCATAAATATTGTTATATTTTTAAGTGATTATATTAACAATAAATAATTTAATTTTTGTATATTGAAAAATTAAACAATATTTAAATAATTATATATTCATAATATATATGAATAAATTAGAATCATTATTAAGTGTTTCGTCAAATGATAGTTATCAATCTATAAATGATAAAAATATAGAATGTTGTATTTGTAATGAAATAATTTTAAATGAACAATCATATATGCCTGATTGTAAACATAGTTGGTGTATTGATTGCAATGAAAAATTAAATACTAATAAAATTAATAATTGTCCCATATGTAAAAATAAATTTAAAAGTATATTAACCAAAGGTAGATGGAAATTTAAAAAAAACAAAATTGGAATGTATTATTGGAAATGGGAAAAAGGTAAAAATGATAGTAAAATAAAATTATATAAAAAAAAAACAATACAAATAATATCAAATATTTTTTCTATTAGTTCTCATAATGATTTTATTATTAGTGGTATATCAGTTTAATAAATTATAAATAAATAATAAATAATTTATAATATATATATATATATATATATATATATATTATGAAATTAGGCGTTAATATAGACCCGTATTTAAAGGGTATAGTATTTTTAGTTATATCTATAGGAGCTAATTATATTGGTGATACATTAAGTTGTCAAACAAGAAAATTATTAGACAATATGTATATAAAACATTTTTTTAGTTTTATATTATTATATGTAACAATAGATATGACGAATGAAGGTTCAAATCCTGAAGAACGATTAATAGCATCTTTAATTACATATATTGCTTATATAATGTATACAAAAATGAATTTATATTTTGTTATATTAGCAAGTTTATTAGGTGGTACTATATTTATGATAAATCAATATTTAGAATATTGGAAAAAAACAGACCCAGACGATTATAAAAATTCTAAATTGTATAAGATAAGAAAGAAACAAAAAGATATATTAGAAGTAATATTGATTAGTGTTATTATTTTAGGTTTTGTATTATATTTTTTAGAGAAAAAAGAAGAATATAAAGAAGAGTTTGATTATATCAAATTTATATTTGGTAAAAATGTTTGTAGTAACAATACAGATAATGCATTATTAAATTATTTAAATAAATAATAGTTTTGATATATTATAATTAGTGTATTAATGTTATAAATAATGCTAGATATTGTAGAAGAAAAAGATGGAACAAATAGTATTTTTATATATATTGAGAATATATTAGATAAAATAAATTATAATTTATTAAAAGATAATTTAAAAAAAATGAATGATTGGGAAGAAGGTTTATCTTATGATAATAGAGAAATTAAGAGGTTACAAAAATGGTACCAAGTAGATAATAATTCATTTTGTAAAAAATGGGAGAAAAAATATAAAAGATGGGAGTCACATGATTATAATAATTTATTATTTAATATTCAAGATATTATAAATAAAAAAGTTTTAGAAATATTACCAGTAGGTGAGAATATTCAAAAACCATTATATAATAGTATTTTAATAAATTTATATCGCGATGGCAATGATATAATACCACCTCATCAAGATAATTATAATTCTTTTGGTAGATACCCCACAATATCAAATTTATCTATTGGTGAATCTAGAACTTTAATATTAGAAAGAACATTCAAAGATAAATTAAAAAGAAATAAAGAAGAATACAATCTAAATAAGAAATTTTTATTGAATAATAATTCTTTATTTATTATGTCAGGATCTAGTCAGAGATATTATTGTCATAGTATTGTAAAAGATAATACAATAAATAAAAGATATTCATTAACTTTTAGAGAATATTTATAATCTAAATAAAAATTATAATATATATAATTTAATATGTATATATATATATATATTAAATGAATATAAAAATAATTATTATTTGTTTATTATTAATAATATCTATTGTTTTTATAAAAAAATATTATGAATTATATTCTATAAATTGGGATACAGAAAATTGTAGTAAAATAAGGTTATATTTATCTAATCCAAAAAAAAATATAAATGATTTACAAAATATAAATTTTTCAAATGTTAATATGACATTATTACAAATAGCAACTGAAAAAAATCAATTAAATTGTGTAAGACTATTATTAAATAATAGTAATATTGATATAAATAGAAAAAATAATATTGGTAAAACTGCAATACATTATTGTGCAGAGAAATGGAAAGGTGAACGAAATGATAATAATAAGGCTATATGTAAATTATTATCGTCTAGAAGTGATATAAATATAAATATTAAGGATAATAATGATTTTACACCTTTAATGGTGGCTGCACAATCGGGGAATATAGAATGTGTTAAATTATTACTATCTACTCCAAATATAAATATAAATTTAGTTAATAATGAAAATCACAGTGCATTGTATTTATCTATAAGTAAACATCAAACAAGAGTTTCTCAAATTTTAATATCACATCCGGATATTAATGTTAATAATCTTATTGGACCAGATGGTGAAAATATGATATTAAAAATAGCAATTTTAAAAAGAAAAATTGATATAATAAAATCATTATTATTTTCTAAAAAAATAAAAAAAATTGATAGAGAATTATATCCATCACTAAAAAATAAGGATGAAAATATAAAAGAAATTTTAAATTTATTTAATAAGTATAATTTGTTGAAAAGCGTAAAAGGTTATAAACAAACACAAAGTGAAAGACCGACAGAAATACCAAGTGAAAAACCAGCAGATAAAATAAAACTTTAAAAAAAAATTGATATTAATATAACTTAAAAATATATCAATGTTAAATTATATTTATATTCAAATAAAAATGCCTAATTGGTGCTATAATAATACGGAATTATCAATTGATGATAGTTTATTTTATGAAATATCCAATTGTTTAGAATCTATAAAATACAAAAATAAAAAATTGCCCAAAGATATTAGGAAAAAAATAACTGATATTTTATTTGATTATGATGAAGATATTGATGAACAGGATTATATGAATAAATTAATTGAAGAAGTAAGAGGAGAAATGGAAATAGGAGGTAGTATAGGAGATAGTTATTTTAGTTATAACAGTAAATGGGAGCCTGCTAGTTCTATATGGGCATCTTATTCAAAAGATTATCCATTTATAATGATAACTAATGATTATGATTCTACAGAAGATGATTATGAGGGGTGTGATATAATTTTAAATGGCGAATATATAAAAGAAGAGTCATGGTCATTAAGTGAAAAAAATTGGGAAGAAAATGGTAAAGGTTGTGAAGATGAAATATTGGAAATATTATTAAGTGAAGATTTTTCTTTTGAAAATGAAGATGGTAATATCATTAGTTTCAATAGCATTAATGATATAAAAAATTTTTATATAAAAAATAAAAGTGATTCTTTTGATATTTTAGCAGAAGAATTTGATATATATAATTTTATGAATGATAATGATTTAGAGAATTGTGAAGAACAAATTCAAAATGCTTTTGAAAATAGATATATAAATAATAATTAATTAATTTATTAAATATTTAAATGATTAGTATAAATGAATTATTAAGAAATTTTATTTTCTAATAATAATTTTGCATCATCTATGTAATCAATTTTTGAATAAAATTTTTTTCTTATATTTTCATATATACCTATTAAAATTAATTTATTTACTCTATATATTTTATAAGTAATAGCAATTGTATCTTCTAAATTTTCTACACAGTGCCACCAATTTTTGGGTATATATATACAATCTCCTTGATTTAATATATATTTGTATATTTTGACATTTTTAAATTTTGGATATTTTTTATAATCAATATTTTTAAAATCAACATTACTCCATCTAGCACAGTGTGTGTATATATCATTTTCATACATAGCATAATTATATTTTGGACTTATTAATTGTATTTTTTTTTTTCCTTTAACAACATATAAGTAAGATAAATCATCAATATCCGTATGCCATCCTGTTGTAGAATATTTAGGACCCATCCAAAAAGAACAACATTTCTTTTGGATATTATATTTTTTTTTATCAAAAAATGAGTCAAATTCTTTTATTATTTTTTTTTTAATACCAATTTGACTTAAAAAATCATATTGATCTTCAGATTTAAAATACCAATTTTTATTTTTCATAAGATTATTACAATAATCAATTAATCTTATTTTTTTTATTTTTAATTTTTTCATCTCGTTTATATTATTATTACTATAACGTAAATATATATATTCATTACCATGATAATTTTTAAAATAATCAAAATCAAGATATGATAAATTTTTTATATTTAAATTTTTATATAAATGTGGTTTATTTTTTGAATAATTTAATATTTCTATTATGATACATAGGAATATTAAGATAATTAAAATTAAAAAAAATATATTTATATATTTCATAATAATATATTATTATAAATTATTATGATATTATTTATGTATTTATAAATTCACTTATTGCTGTAGAAGTAACTGTATCTAATATAAAATTTTCTATTAATCCACCTTTTTGTACTGCATTCATTTTTCCTTTATTAATACTATATCCTGCACCTGCACTAATCATTACAAAACCAATTGCTGCAATAACACCCATTGCAATGTTAGTACCTTCTTCCCAATTTTCAACCCAATTTCCAATTGCAAATAATACTGTTCCTAATAAACACACTATACTCCCTAATCCCATAGGTGCCATAGCCCTTGCCATTATATATATATATAATTAGAAATTATTATATTTTTTATATATTTAATAAAATGAGTGATTAAATGTTATGAATATAATTATATATATTCTACTCTATTATTTATTTTTTGATTCCTAATTTATTATTCCAATCAACAATTGTTTTAGAGAGATCTTCAATTGTCTTAATACAACCAAGCTTACTTATTAATTCTTTACCAGTATTATTCCAATTAGTATTTTTATAATCAAGTGCAGATCCACCACCACTCATTAAAGAACCAAGAGTACTTTCATATATTATCATATCTCCGCTATTACATTCAGATATATTTTTACTCTCTAGTATTTTATTGCTTTTTTTATCTACTCTATACATATTAGTATATCCTTTATTTTGAAAGTACTTACAAGCACCCTCTGCAGTTGTAGTATAAGTACCTTGTTTAATGTTGTAGTAAGTAGAATCGCTTGAATTAACAATTGTATTCATCTTTATATCTACCTTTCTATATACCGCTTCTCTTCTATTTTTTATTTTAGGTCTTAATTTTTTACGAATATTTCTTTTAAATTTATTCATCTTACTTTCCATTTCAATAAGAGTATCTATTTCTTTTATTAAAAAATATATTGCATATTTTTCATGCTCTTTTAAATTACTAGCTAGAAAATCATCATTTTTACACTTTGTCTGCCATACATAACTTTTTACTCCACCACCAGCTAGGAGGGGGGCTCCCATCCTAGCTGGTGGAGGAGAAGGAGCCCAGTTCATAAGTTTTTGTAGAAGAGATTGTTGAACTCTTGGATCTACAGAAATAATTTTTGGAGGTATATTACTAGGCACCAATCCCATTTGGTTTACTACAGGAGGTGCAGGCAGTCCTAATGGTGTAGGAGGTGCAGGCAATGCTAATTGTGTTGCAGGTGCAGGCAATGCTAATTGTGTTGCAGGTGCAGGCAGTGCTAATTGTGAAGCTGCAACTGCACTAGTTCCAGCAAATAAATACCATAATACTGCTCCTACAGCTACAGCAGCTATTATTTTTCCTTCATTTTGAGCAGCCTTAGCTAACCAACTGTTTTTTTGTTTATTTAATGTAGTGGTCATTTCACTTTTTAATTTATTTAATTCCGTAACCTTATTATCTTTATCATATTTATAAAGCTTATTTAGCTCATCAATACCATTGCATTTTTCTGCTGTTTTTAACCAAAAACCTATTAGTCCTGGATCTATATATCCTCTTTTAAAAGATTCTGTATATTCGCTTAGTATCATTATTTGCTCAAGACTATATTCTAATTGTTTAGCAGTATTGCTTTTAAACCAACTTAAAAGTTGTGCATGCTCATTTGTGTGTGTTTCTAATGAATTTATTAAGTTATCATGTGCTTTTTGGTGATCAAATGACATTTGTTTTGCTTTTTTTACTTCATTTTGGGATTTTTTTAACAGTTCTTCTTTTCTTTTGGGCGTAAGTAGTTCGGATTTTTTAGGTACAGTTTTCTCATTTGCATTTGTTTTTAATAATTGTTCATCCGCGTTTTTTTTTCTTTGTTCATAATCCGTTGATTCTTCTAATCTACGTTCTTTTTTTTTGTTTTTTTCTTCTTTTTTTTTTCTTTTTTCTCTTACCTTAAGAATATTATTTTTAAAGTATTCTTCTAATTTACTTTTTTTTTTTTGAAACGGATTTAATTCTTTTCCTTTGGCCTTCCCATTATCTATTACTTCTTTTACAAATTTTTCGATTAGTCCTTCATTGTATTTTCGTTGACCTTCACCACTCCAATCTTTGAAAGAATGAGTACTCAATGGCATATTTATATACTTATCTTTCAAACTATTTGCAATATTCATTTCCCACCTTCTTCCACCATCCATTTCTTCTTTTAAATTTAAATATTTTTTTTTAAATTCAATATATTGATTTTCATAATTTTCCATTTCTTATATATAAATTAGAATAATATTTTAATAATATTTTAATTTTTATAATAAATTAAAAGGTAATATTTCTATAAAACTAAAGGCAGGTGCTGTAAGAAAAGCTTGTGATAAACTTGTTAAAAGGGCAGGACGGTTACCTTCAATATAATGACCTAAAAATTGTAGAATCCAACCAATAACGAAAAGAACAAGAGATTCTTTAATCCAATTAACTCTATAAATTCTATGAAGATTTGAAATAAAATTCATCATTAGACAATATGCAGTCATAATTAATCCTATATAAAACCCCCATGTAAAATAATATAAAATATAGAAATAAATTAATAATGTATTAAAAGATATATTTTTATCTAGTTTAATAGTATATTTTTTTCCCCAATAAGTATTTAATACAGAATCTGTTTTAAAATGTAACTTAAAAGTACTAAAAAAGTCAAGGACAGTTATTACTAATATTGGAATAGTAATACAATGAATAACAATATTTGCAGGATGAGTATGATATTCTCTATAAAAGTCAATGTCTGTTTTACAATTCATATAATTATTTACATAATTACTTTTTTAAGTATATTTATACAAGAGTATAATTATTATTATAATTTAAAGGGACTGTGTCTCCTAAAATAATATTATTTATAGTATTAATTTTAGAAAGGTCAGCAGGGGTAATATTAGACCAATCAGTGTTTTTATCGATCCAACCCATTTTAGTATAGAAGTAAGCGACTAATGCAGAACACCAGAAATCATTAGTATGTTTGTGGTTATAAAAACATTTACAACCTAAGTTATATAATCCAGTATTTATCCAATCACAATATGAATAATCATAGGGTTTTTTAAATGTATCATCATGAATACTTTTGAATTTTTTTTTAAAAAGATTATCTCTATTTATTCCAACAAGATATCTAACATCAACTTTTCTATTTTTAATAACATCATCTAAATATTCCATTTGTACTCCACTAATAAATTTATTTTGTTCAATATCTTTATATTTATAAATTCCATAGGATGATTGAATTACATATAAACCTTTATCAATGTTATTCCACCAAGGATTTTTAACAACAATTGCTGCATGAGTGTATGGACTATGAGTAATTGTAGAAATTATAGATTTTCTATTTTTTTTGAATAAAATGATATCACCTGTATTTAATTTATTCATAATATATTTATTTACTAAAATAATTATATTATTTAAACTAAATTATTCTGTATTTTTATATTCAAATACTTTATTTATGAATTCTCTTAATTTATTATAGTATGTATATACAGGTATTTTAAGATATTTTTCTCCTAAATTATTCATTAAACTATCATTAATATTTTTTTTTTTAAAGTCTTTTGATAAACATGTATTTAATAGTTCTTTCCATTTTTCTTTAATAACATAAGGCCTAAAATTATCTAATGCTTTTCTTGCTTTGAATGCATTAACTCTCCTTGTTTCAGGATCTGTGTCCCAGAATTTTTCTAATGCGGATGAATAATTTTTAATGTCATTCTCAAAATTTTTTTTATCAACATTGTACATATAAACATATTTTTTATAATCACCAATTATTTCAAATGGGCCATCTATATTTTGAACAATAGCAGGTATTCTTCTATCAAGAGTTTCACAAATAGTATAACCAAATGGCTCATAAATACCAGTAATACTATTTACACCAATATTTCTCCAATAATAATTTTTTTTATTAATATCTGATGTAAAAGGTATTATTTCTAATATTTTTTTATGTTTATTTTCTAATATTTTCCAATAGTCATTACCATTTTTATCATAATCCACTCCCATATTTATAATATGAATATTTTTTTTTTTTGATTTTAATGTACCAAGTAATGCTAACTCAGGTCTTTTTCTAGGTACATGTCTACCAATATATCCAGGAGTATTATTAGTGTAATCTATATCAAAATATATATTATCATATTTTGGTTTGTAACTATTATAAATTACTGTAGGGATTGCTTTATATTTAGTATATCCGAATTGTTCATAATATTTTTTTTCAGCTTCACTAATTAAAACGACATAATCAGAATATTGAAATGTTATTTCTTGTTCATAAAAATTATTAGTATAACAAGATCCTAAATTTGTTAAATGTTCCATTTTAATTAAAGAGTGACAAACAGATATCATTACCATATTTGGATATTTTTCACAAATATATTTAATAGAATCTAATGCTATCCATAAATTATTAACACATATCTCAATGTCTTTAAAATTATTATCAATATCATTTTGGTTATATATGATACGTAAATTCTTATGTTTTTTTTTTATAATATTTATTTTTTCTTTATCATTATCAGCATATGCTAAAAATATAGGTATAACGACAAAATGTGTATCTTTTTCAAACATTTTTAAAAAATTAATAATCCAAGTTGAGACTCCGCCATAAATAATAGGTGGTATTTCATTTGTTAATAAACCAATTTTTATTTTATTTATATTATTATTTTTAATATTATTCTCTTTTTCTTTTTCTTTTTCTTTTTCTTTCTCTTTCTCTTTTTCTTCATTATTTATCCATTTTTTATATGCAGAAATTTGATATAATAAATAGGATATTGCTAATAATATAAAATTTATAAAGTAAATAATCATGTTAAATTTTTCAAATATATATTATTATAACTATATATATTAATATAATTATAATAATCTTAAATGTTTTAATTTTTTATAGAAAAATATAATTCAGAATAATTCCATGTTAATTTATGGGCGGAAAGTTGAATATTATTAACAGGATCATATTGTTCAGCTAAGTCTAAATTCACATCAATAGATATAATAAAATCATATATTTTATTTGCTAGTATATAATGATTTATATATTTATTTTTATTATTAGAATATAATTCATTATAAATTTGTACTAAAGCTAGAGAACATATTATCCAAGAATGACCATTATAATATTTATCTTCCTTATATCTACCAATTAAATTATATTCTTTTTTGTATTTACTATTAAAATATAATAATAATTCATTACATGTATTTAATGTAAATTCTAATGGAAGCTCATTAGTAATTTCTTTATCAAAATTTATATGACAATATGCTAAAAGAACTGATGCATCATTGTATCTTATAATATTTCCTTTTTTATCAAATGATGAAATGATATTATTATTATCAATGTGATCTTTAATATCATTTAATAAATTTTTATAAATTGTATTAACATCTAAAAATTTTGTAGGGAAATTTTCTTTTAAAAAATTATTTTTAAAATTAATAAAATCTTTTATAGATTTTAATTGAACTAAACGTGTATAAAAATGCCATCCAATAATTTCTTCCCATAAATCATAACAAATATTTTTATAATTATCAATTATATATTCTATATCATTATAAATTATTGGTAACACAATTTTATTAATTATATTTGGATAACTTTTATAAAAAATTTTATATATTTCTATCATGTTAATTAATCTCAAAGCAGGACCATCATTTTGTGGTCTACCCCAAGGCTCATTATATGCTGTACAATTTATATTAAATTTAGGTTCTCCTAATCCTGTTAATGTATTTATTCTTTGTATTTTAGTTTCTGCTTCTATATAATTAAATATTAGTATTAGATAGTCGTTCTTAAATGTTGTTTTATATAAGTCTATTATTACTTTCATTACTAAAGACGAATCCCTTACCCAATGATATTTATAAGGTGGATCATTTGATGGAGATGCGACTATCATCCCTTTGTTATTTGAAAAATGAATATTTTCAAGTAATTTATTTATAGTTTTTTCCATAACTATATATTTCATCAATAATCTAAGTATATATTTTAATTATTTTACTGGATAGTAAATAAGATATATAAAAGTAATCGAATATATTAAAATATAAATGAATGAAATTAATACAAAAGGAAATGAAATGGATTTTTATATGTATGAGTCTGTATGTAAATCATGGCTAGGATCTTATACAAAAATAAAACATATTATTACATCAAAAGATATTTCTGAAGAAGATGTACTAAATAAATTGACAAAAACACTAAATAATAACGGTAATCAAACGTGTGATGTTAATTTATTACAAAAATATCATATGGTAATTTATCCAAAGAAAAGTTATTCGTCTTTAACTAGATTAAATTTTCATAAATAAAAACATTTAAAGGTTTAGTTTTACATATTAATGTTAGCTTTTAAATTATTTAAATTACCTAAATTTAAATTTTTGTAGTATCTTTTTAGATATTACCAAAATTTATCTCGTTGATGGTCTTTTTTGTATTATACTTGTAGTTATTATTTTCTCTTTATTATTATTTTTATTATGATATTTGTTATACAGTTCCTCATAAGTGTACCATCTTGGACATATAATATCTGTTTTGCCGTCACAATCCTTAATATGATCAAACATATCAGTATTATCTGTATCATAGTCAATACGACAACATGGACATATTGGCATTTATATATATTAAAATAATATAAAATATTTAAAAAAATAATCTTATTATATAATACGAAAGGACCAATAATATTTAAGCTTTCCTTTAGTTTAAATTTTTGTAATATTTTTTAAAATATTGCCAAAATATATATATACAATATTTATATATGGATTATAAATATAAATATCTTTTATATAAAAAAAAATATAGTAATTTAAAAAAAAAATTAGGAGTTTTTTCAAATTCACATCAATATGGTGGTAAAAAATTTGAAAAAGGTGATAAAATGACAATTATAGGGGGACAAGAAAATTTAATGGCTAAAACAGGTGGAAAATATAGATTGCATAATTTTCCCAGTGGTCATATGTTATATTGGGGAAACATACCTACAAAAGGATGGCCAGATGGTGTTATAAAGATACACGATTTTTTGAAAGATTTTGATATATGGACTGCTGATGTAGATTCTAGTACTCCATTAGGTACAACTGTAGAATTATATGATAAAACTATAACATCTTATAATACAAAGGAGTTGATAAAAGACAAAGAAATACTAATTAAACTGTTAGAATCATATAAGGTAAACTATGAAAAAAAGGGTCAAAATTACAATATTATGGTATATATTGGTAATCGTCCACAAGATTATAAAATAATTAGAAACCCACCATCAACACAAAAATCGCCAAGTAACAGAAAAGTGTCAAACATACCATCAATTAACAAATCACCAAGTAATAGAAGTTCTCGTTTAAAAAATAGGAGTAATTCTCCAAGTAATAGAAGTTCTCGTTCAAAAAATAGGAGTAATTCTCCAAGTAGAGGAAGATCATCCATAACAGAAGATATTAATTTGTATGATCTTATGTCATTTGTATATTTAACTGATAAAAATAAAAATAGACTTGAATTAACGCCATTTGAACCTTTTAAATCTGAAAATTATTTTAAGTTTGATAAGGCAAAACAATTATTTCATGATACCAAAGAATTTTTTAATGCTACTGATATTTTTGAACAAGATAAATTAATTAAAGAAATAAAAAATAATAATTTTAGAAATAAGGATTTTTTTAGTAATTATAATATTAATATGGTAGAATCTTTTTATAATATTTTTAATATTTCAAAAAATGATAGTGATCAAATTAATAATTTTTATAAGGGTACTTTCTATAAATTTGGCAGGCATGTTAGAGATTATCTTCTTTTTATTAATCAAGCTTTTTCTTCAGAAAATGAACTAGATAAAAAATTAGGAGATATAAAAAATATGAATAAACTTAGTATAGAATATTTTGAAAAAGCGATTGAATCAGGATTAAAACACTCTCAATGTTATTATATGTGTGCTATTGTTCTGGAGAGATCAAAAAATTTAAATGATTTAAAAAAAGCTATAAAATATTTAGAAAAATCTATTCAATTGTCAACAAGTGATTGGAAATATAATGAGGTAAAAAGTAATAAATTTTTAAGGGATATAAAAAATAAACAATTATCATTTGATGAGGGTGATGAGGTTAATAAAAATGGTAGAGCATTATGGTTAATACATAATTATCATTCAGTATTAGGTTTTAATTATATTAAAAATAAACAATATACAGAAGCAAAAGATGTTTTATTAAAAGCAGAAAAAATGTTATATGTTGCTACGCCACGTGAGGTTCGTTGGACACCTAATTATTTATGTATATTATTTTATATAAAAAAAGAATTTAAAAAATCAATAAATTATCTAAATAAATTTATATATTTATTACAATTAAACGACAATTATTATGTAGATAATATAAATGAAATTCCTGAATATAAATTTAAATATTACCTTGAAGAAATGAATTTAAAATATAAAGATTTTGTTATAAATATTTGGGATAAAAAATAGAAGATTGTAACATTTTTAAAAAAGATACCATAATATAATAAATTTTTTAAATACTAAAAAATATTTAAAAAAAAAATACTATATAATAGTACAGGAAAAAAAATATTTAAAACACATTCCTGTGGTTTAAATTTTTGTAATATTTTTTTAGATATTACCAAAATATAATTATATAATAATATTATAAGTAGAATGAATAATAATATTGGAATATTAGATCCAGATGGAGAAAATAAAAATCCATTAACAAATGATATATATTCTGATGAGTATAAAAAATTAGCAAATATTTGGAAAAAATTTCCAGCATATGAAAATGCAGAAAATTATATTAATTTAATTAAAAAACATCAAGTTTTATTAGTTGTTTCAGGTACTGGATCAGGTAAAACTGTTTTATTTCCGAAGTATGCATTACATGCATTAGATTATATGGGAAAAATAGCTATAACTTTACCAAAACAAATAATAACACGATCTGCTGCAGAATTTTCTGCTAAGACTTTAGATGTTGAATTAGGAAAAGATGTTGGTTATAAATATAGAGGTTCTCCTAAAGATAAACAAAGTAAAGATACTAAATTATTATATGCGACTGATGGAACAATTGTAGCAAAATTATTAAATGACCCTTTATTAGAAGAATTTAATTTAGTAATAATAGATGAAGCACATGAAAGAAAAGTACAAATAGATTTTTTATTATATTTATTAAGAAGAGCAATAAGTAAAAGGAATGATTTGAAAATTATTATAATGAGTGCAACAATTAATACAGAAATTTTTAAAGATTATTTTAAAGATTATGATTTTTATAATTTAAATATTGGAGGTAGAACAAATTATCCAATAGAATCAATATTTTTAAAAGAAAATATAAAATCAGAAGATTACATAAAAAAAGGTATTGAAATTATTATGGATATAATAAAAAAAGATGATTTAAAAAAAGAAGGATCACATGATATAATGTTTTTTATAACTAGTTCAAATGAAGCATATGATGTGTGCAAAAATTTAAATCATAAATTAGAAAATAATAATAATAATAATATTTATTGTGTAGAAGTATATGCAGGGATGAATAAAGATTCTCAAGAATTAGCACAACACAAAGATATGTATAAAAATCAAAATAATTATAATCGTAAGATTGTTATAACAACAAATGTTGCCGAATCATCTTTAACTATTGATGGTATAAAATATGTAATAGAATCTGGATATGAATTATTAGGTAAGTTTGATCCTATATTAAAAGGTAGAAAATTAGATAGGGAATTTATTTCACATGCACAAGCAAAACAAAGGATGGGGCGTGCCGGAAGAACAGAACCAGGAATATGTTATCATTTATATACGCAGGATTTTTTTGAAAATAAAATGAAAAAATTTCCTGATCCAGATATTAGAACAGAAGATATAACAGGTGAGTGTTTACAATTATTAAATAATGAAGATATTTTAGAAGTTCCTAAATTATTAGATGTATTATATAATTTTATAGAACCACCAAGAGAAAATTATGTGAAAATTGCTATTTCAAATTTGAATAATTTAAGAGCAATAGATAATAATAAAATTTCAATATTAGGTGATATTATGTCTAATTTAAATGTTGAACCATTTTTTGGATTATGTATTATTATGGCAAGAATGTATAATTGTATATATGAAATTATAGATATAATATGTATGATATCAGCATCAAAAGGAAATATGGGAGAAATATTTTTAAGTCCACATAAATTATTACAGAATAATGCTGAATTAAAAGAGAATAAAAGTTTATATGATAAAGCTGTCAAAAAAATTACTGATAGAATTAATAAAAAAAAGAAAAAATTTAAACATAGCTACGGTGATCATTTAAGTATTTATAAAGTTTATAATACATTTTTTAAATTAAAGAAACAAAATAAAAAAGAAGATAAAATACATCAATGGTGTTATGATAATTTTATAAAGTATGATACAATAAAAAAAGCAAATAAATTCGGAAAAAGAATAAGATCCCGAATTATAAATTATTTAAATAGTGATAATATGTCTAAAATATATAAACAATTATTTTATAATAAAGATATTCTTAAAATGAAATTAGAAGATAGAATTATTATTTGTTTAATAGTTGGTCACAATTATCAAATTGCAACAAATAAAAATAATAATAATTATATTTTGAAAGATAGTAAAAATATAGTAACTGTAGATCCAAAGACATTTTTATTTTTAAATAAACAATTACCTAAAAATATATTTTACCATGAATTATTTATTTCTAAGGGAAATAAATCATTGAATATAGTATCAAAAATTCCTAAATCAATAAAAAACATTACATTTTAATTTTATTAATTGTAATTATTAAAATTAAAATTTTATTCAGCTTCTACTAATTTTTCAGTATTTTCATTATTCTCAGTATTTTCAGTATTTTCAGTATTTTCAGTATTCTCAGTATTTTCAGTATTCTCAGTATTTTCAGTATTTTCAGTATTTTCAGTATTTTCAGTATTTTCAGTATTCTCAATATTTTCAGTATTCTCAGTATTTTTTTCAGCTATTAAAATAGCTTTATCTACATTTTTGTAAATATTTTCTTTATTAAATCCTTCAACACGTAATTCGTTTAAAATTTTATCATTAATCATAAATACGAGTGTAGGCATACATGAAATTTTATGAATACTACATAAATCAGTTGCCTCATCTACATCTACTTTTAGTACAGTAACTTTCTCTTTATATTTTTCTGCTAATTCCTCTAATACTGGTGTCAACATTCTACATGGACCACACCAGTCAGCATAGAAATCAAGTAAAAATACACTATTGCTACTTTTTTTTTGTTGATCTTCAAATTCAGTCAATGATGTAATTATTTGAACCATATATATCTATAATTAATATAGTTTATCTTTAAATTTATTAAAAAAAATTGAAACAAAAATATATATGAAATTCTATGAAATAAAATAGTTTAAAGAAATAACATATTAATGAGTACATAACTAAAGATGTTTGCACCGTATTTTTATAAAATAGTTATATTAAGCCCATTTATATATATTATAAAAAAAATTTATAATTTATTTGATATTTATGGAATAATAAAAGATAATTATATTTATAATTTGTCATGGGAAGATTCAGATGTTGATAAAGAGTTATATAAGTTAAAAAAAGGAAATAAAATTTGTATGATAACTACTGGTGGAGATAATGTTATTAATTATTTACTAGAAGATCCAGAAAGTATTCATACATTTGATTTAAATAAGCATCAAAATTATTTATTAGAAATGAAAATAGCTTGTATAAAAGTATTAACACAAGAAGAATGTTTTCAATTATTTGCAAAAAGTAATTATACTATTTTAGAGGATAATTTTGATAAAATATTAATAGAAATGTCTCCAAATGCAAGTAATTGGTGGATGGATAATAAATATATTATGAAAAATTTTTTATATTCTGGATCTGTGAAGTATGTTGCATATTTATTTAAAATAATTTTTTGGATATTTGGGTGTGATGATTTTTTTAAAAATATAAAAGATAATCCTGGTATTGAAAATCAAAGAATTCAATATAAAAAATATAAAAATAAATTTGATAATATGTCTTATTATGTTGAAAAATTTAAATATTACATGATAAGTTGGGTAGGAGTTCCTTTAAGACAGATAGAAATGGATAATGATCCTAAATATTTTAGTAAAGTTTGTTTCCATTTATGCAATAACACTGATTTAATAAATGATAATTATTTTTATAGAGGTTATATATACGATGAATGGACAGAACAATGTTGTCCAAAATATTTAAAAAAGGAATACTTTGAATTAATTAAATCAAGATTAAATAGAATTAATATTGTAACAGGATTAATTCATGAAGAAATAATAAATAATCATGCCAAAGACAAATTTGATAGGGTAATTTTATTAGATCATATGGATTGGTTAAATGAAAAACAAATAAGAGAAGAATGGTTATCTTTAAAAAAATATACAACACCTGATTGTTTATTTTGTTGGAGGAGTTATTCAAAAACACAACCATTTGGTTGTCTAAGTAATTTAGAATATATTCATTCAGAAACAATTGATAAAATAAATGGTGATGAACCTATAGATAGAGTAGGTATGTATAATTCTGTTCATGTAGCAAAAATAATTGACAATAGCTTATATAATGTTAAAATACCAAAATATAATTTAACTTTTTATAATTTTATAAAAACATTTAGTAAGTTATGTCTTAGTCCATTTGTAAATAAAAATGATTCTAATTTTTTAGATAACTTTTATAAAAATCAAGCAAATGATTATGATGCATATAGGTATTATATGTTACATGGCAAAAAAGAATTAATGACTTCATTACCATTTAAGAAAGGTAATTCTTTGCTACTTTTTGCAGGTGGTACTGGAGACGTATTAGATTATTTAAAAGATAATATAAATTTATTTGAAAAGATAACAATTATGGATATATGCGAATCTTTATTAAATAAAGCAAAAGAAAAGAAAAAAAGATATAATTGGGATAATGTTGAAATAATAAAAGGCAATGCACATAATTTTATAAGTGATAATAAATATGATATTGTATTAATAACTTATTCACTAACAATGATACCTGATTGGAAAAAAGCAATTGATAATTCTATTTCTTGTTTGAAAGAAAATGGTTATATTGGAGTTAGTGACTTTACAACAACATGTTATAAATCTACAATAATTAAAAAATTTTGGAAAAAGATATTTTCATTTGATAATGTTTTTATTAATGATGAACATTTTGATTATTTAAATAATAGATTAAAAACAATATTTTATAGGGAAGAATATGGAGGATTTCCATATATTCCCTTAATAAAAACAGGTCATTATAGTGCATTATTTAAGAAAGATAATTAATTTTAATAATTTATTGATATATATTATTAAAATAATATTAAATCTAAATAAATATATATTCTGAATTTAGATATTTTATAATTGATTTATTATATTTTTTTTTAATATTATTAATATCAGGCATTTTATTATTTTTAGAATATAAGTCTGATTTTTGAAATAATTTTAATAATGGTAACATATACCAATCATAATCATTTGCTAATTTTGTATATCCTCTAAAACCATTTCTAGGAGTATGCCATGAATAAAATGAGTGATATCTAATAATATATATAGCTTCTTTTGGTAAATTTGTTTTATTTTCTTCCAATAAATGTGCTAAATATTCATCATGTCCCCAACTAAAGGTTACATTATTAAATCCAATATATTTTTTATAAATATTAGTATTTAAATCTTTATTACCTAAATAATATTTTTTATCATAAAACACAAAATTAGAGGATAGTAATGTACCGATAGGGAAGGTATCTCCTACCACAGACCATTGAGGTAATGAACCAAATTCATCTAATAACATTATTTTTCCTAAATCATGAATAAATCCAATAAGTGGCAACCATTCCCAATCAATAATATTTTTATAAAAATAAGTAATTGTATTATTAAAATTATTTTTATATTTTTCTGGCAAATTATTCCATTCATTATTACTAAATAAAGATTTTATATTAATATTATTTTTTATTTTTTTATGTAAAAAATATCTTTTTTTTATTGATTCAGAAGTTTGATATGCATGAAATATTTGTGGTAATTCACTATCAGGATCACTTTCATCTATAATATCATCCATTTTATTTATTAAATACCATATATGGTATTTTTTCTTAATATTTGTAAAATATATATTCTTCATATTTTCAACATATTTTATATTTTGATTCTCTAACATTTTTTTGTATGTATTTTCAACTTTAATATTTTTATCTTGATAATTTCTAAATTTATTCATTATAAATATAATGAATAAATTTAATATATAACTACTTTATCTTATAAACTTTTTAATAGTAATTGGTTCATTATAAAAATTATATTCTTGTGAACACTCATAATTTTTTATATTAGTTTTAAATTTTAATTTATCTCTCCATAAATCTATTTGTTTTACTTTATATTTATTATTATATAAATTATTTATTTTTATTATTTTTAATTGAATAATAAATTTATT
>MDTB01143351.1_pt1 | contig 22351 bp, 22 predicted proteins | sample 811161 | NCBI WGS metagenome assembly MDTB01 (sample SAMN05326650, study PRJNA326480) | marine metagenome | isolation source: seawater | place: Mediterranean Sea | collected 2009 | reverse complement strand
TTGGATTAAAAAAAAATTTATTGAGATAATATCAAAAGAATTAAAAATTAATTCAAATAAATTATCAGTATCTGAAAATATTTTTAATTATATTCACAAATATATAAAAGTAGGTGACATAAATAACTTTAGATTAAAAATATTTAATAAAATTAATAATGAAAAGAACTTTAGATATCACTATTATAATCTAGCTAAACCTTACTTGGAAGTTATTAATGGTAATGAATTAGTAATGCAAAAAAAAATTAATCTAAGTATACAATTTCCAAAAGATAGATCATCAACCTTGCCAATTCATGCAGATACCTGGTCTGGAGACTCTCCTTTCGAGACTGTGGTTTGGTTACCATTAGTTGATTGTTATAAAACCAAATCAATGTACATTCTTGAACCAAAGAAAACGAACAAACTTAATAATAATTTTAAAAAAGTAGCGCAAGGTAGTGCTTCAGAATTATACAAAAATATCAAAAATGATTTAACTTGGCTTGACATTAAATTTGGAGAAATTTTATTATTCAATCAAACATTACCTCATGGAAATGTTGTAAACTTAGAAAAAGAAACTAGATGGTCAATGAATTGCAGATTTAAGAGTATATTCTCACCTTATGGTGATAAAAAACTTGGTGAATTTTTTGAGCCTATCACTCTTAAACCTGCATCAACGATAGGAATGAATTACTCATTCCCAAAAGTAAAATGAAAAAACTTAGAGGATATATTTTTAGCAGATCTTTTTTGGGAGAAAGAGTTCCTCAAAACGTACAAAATTTAGTTATTAGAGATTATTGTAAGCAAAATGGTTACCAATATTTATTAAGCTCTGTAGAATATGCAATGGAAGATTCCAATTTGATGTTAAATAGCTTGATAAAAGAAATAGATAAAATCACAGGAATAGTTTTATATAGTATCTTTCAACTACCTAAAAATAAAGAAGATAGAATTAAAATATTAAATATTATTATTAAAAAAAAAAAATCACTTCATTTTGCATTAGAAAACTCAATTGTTAAAAACATAGATGATGCAAACAAGATTAATGAAATATTAAATTTGAAGAAATTTATTATGCATTCAAATTTTTATAATTCAACAAAAAATTACTTGGTTAATAATTTAAAGACCTATGAGTAAGCTTAAAAATTTTGTAGGAAAACTTCATAATTCTACAAATAGGAATTATCTTGAAAGAATGCAAAACAATAAATCTCATTGTATGACTATAGCTCAAAAATATGATTATGATTATTGGGATGGAAAGAGAGATTATGGGTATGGTGGTTATAAATATATACCAAAAAGATGGTATCCAGTAGCAAAAAAAATAATTGACGAATACAATTTAGATAATAATTCATCTATTTTAGATATTGGTTGTGGTAAAGGATTTTTGTTGTACGAGATAAAATCAATACTACCTGATATCAAAATTCATGGCTTTGATATATCTTCGTATGCATTAAATTGCGCTTTAGATGGTATTAAAGAAAATTTATTTATTCACAAAGCACAAGAAATTTATCCATTTAGTGATATGGAATTTGATTTAGCCATATCTTTAGGCTGTTTACATAATTTATACCTAAATGAATTAAAAATAGCTTTAAATGAAATTACGAGAGTATCTAAACAATCATATATAATGGTTGAAAGCTATAGAAATGACAAAGAACTATTTAATCTTCAATGTTGGGCTCTAACTTGTAAATCCTTTTTCAATAATTTCGAGTGGCAATGGGTTTTCAAAGAGTTTGGATATAATGGAGATTATGAATTTATTTATTTTGAGTAGAAAAAAATAATATAAATTTCTAACAATTATATTTATAATTTTTTTTATATTATTTATAGTATAATTCTTTTGAAAAATGATTTTAATTATTGGAGAAAATAGTGAAATTGGAAGTCATTTTTTCAGTTATTTAAAAAAAAAATCTATTAAATTTCTAGCAACTTCAAGAAGATTGGGTAAGTTAAATAAAGGCACAATATTTTTTGACCTTGAAAATCCAAAACTTGATAAAAAAATCCTAGATAAAATTAACTCAGTCTTCTTTTTTACAGGAATCTCAAATATAAAATACTGTGAAGAAAACAAAAAATTATGTAAGTTTATAAATTATACACAAACAAAAAAAATTATAAGAATATTATTATCCAAAAAAGTTAGAGTTTTTTTTATGTCTACAAGTAAAATATATTGTAACCATCAAAAACTACCAAATGAGTTGTCAAAAAAATGTATAAATAATTATTACTCCGAACAAAAATATAAAATTGAAAATTCTTTTTTAAATAATAAATATTTTACCTCTTTACGTATCGGTAAGGTTTTGTCAGTGAATTATAAAAAAAATAAAATATTTAAAAAACTCCTTAATAATAAAAAAATTGATGCGTTTGAAGATTATTATATTTCTCCAATTTATATTGATTATTTGTGCAATTTGCTAATTAGATTAGAAAAAAATAAATCGATTAGTGGAGCTTTCAATGTTTGTAGTATAGATAGTATTAGTTATTATAAATTTTATTGTCTAATAGCAAAAAAATTCAAAATGAATAAAAGTAACATAATTAAATCTTCAATTTCGAAAGAAAAAAATGTTTATAAAGAATTAATGAGTACAAATAAAATAAATAAATTAAATTTTAAAATCTATAAGTCAAAAACACATATAAATAAATTTTTACAAAATATTTATGAAGTATAAATATGCATTTATATCAGGCCATTTTAATGTGTTGCATTCTGGCCATATTAGGTTGTTTAAGTTTGCCAAAGATAGAGCTGATAAATTAATCGTAGCTGTAGAGTCAAATAAAATCGCTGGAAATACAGTTTCAGTCGATGAAAAATTAAGAATTGCAGATATAGAAACTAATTCTCTTGTTGATATCGTTGTTAAGATTGATAAATCTGTCAAAGATGTACTACTAAAATTTAAACCAGATATTGTGATAAAAGGTAATGAATTTGAAAATAAAACCAATGTGGAAAAAAGTGTAGTTGAAAGTTATGGAGGAAAGTTAATTTTTACACCTGGGGCTCTTTTTTTTAATTATTATGATACTTTCTTTAATAATTCTGACAAATCACAAGATAAATATGATTTTCAAATTAAATATTTAAAGAGACATAATATAAAGAAAAAAAATATTTTAAATTTTCTCAATAAAATAAAAAAATCTAGAGTTTTAGTTATTGGCGATAGTATTATTGATAAATATACTAATACTCTTGGCATTGGAATGTCTCAAGAGGATCCTTCATTAGTTGTAAGTCCTATAGATAGTAAAATATTTCTTGGTGGAGCACTTATTGTTGCATCACATGTAGCTTCTTTAGGAGCTAAATGTAAATTAATCACTCTTCTTGGGGATGATGGATATTTTGAAACTGTATCAGAAAATTTGTCAATTAATAAAGTAGAGCAAGAAATTTTAATTGATAATACAAGACCAACAACTTTTAAAGAAAGAATAAGATGTGAAGGTAAAACATTGTTAAGGATCAATAAATTTGAAACTACAAAAATTTCTAATAAGCTCAAGAGTGAGGTATTAAACATAATTAAAAAGAATGTTAATAATTTTGATATTATTATATTTTCAGATTTCAATTATGGTTTTTTAACTTCAGACCTAATAAAAAAAATATTAAAGATACCAAATATAAAAAATAAAATTACAGTTGCAGATTCTCAAACTTCTTCACAAATAGGTGATATATTGAAATTTAAAAATATCAACTTAATTACACCAACTGAACACGAAGCAAGAAATTCACTTAAGAATACAGAAGATGGATTAATTCTTATGGCAGAAAAACTTAGAGTTAAAACTAATTCAGAAAATATATTTTTAAAATTAGGAAAAGATGGACTATTAATTCATAGTTACTCAAGATCAAAAAAAATATATAAAAATGATAGGCTTAAACCTTTTTCTAAATTTCCTCTTGATACTGCTGGGGCAGGAGATTCTATGCTTGTTATAGCTGCTTTAGCTCTTCATCAAAAACTAAATATTTGGGAAGCTGCATATATATGTTCTATGATAGCTGGAATTCAAGTTAATAGAATTGGAAATACACCACTTCAAATGGATGATATTTTTAAAGTCTTAAAATTATTAACAAATAAATAATGAATTGTATTATATTAGCGGCAGGTTATGGAACAAGATTAGGAAATTTAACAAAAAATACTCCAAAATGCCTTTTGAAAATTAAAGGTGAGACTTTACTCCTCAATTGGATAAAAAAATTAGAAAAATTAAATATAAAAAATATAATTATTAACACTCATTATCTGCATGACAAAGTTTATGAATTTATTCAAAATTTAGAGTCACCAATTAATATAACCTTATCTTACGAAAAAAATTTACTTGGTACTGCTCACACATTGAAAAAAAATTTAAAATATTTGTTAAATGATGAATGTTTATTCTTGCATGCAGATAATTATACAAAAGATGATTTAAGTGAATTTATTAAATATAATAATAAAAGGCCTGCAAGCTGCATTATAACAATGTATGGTTTTAAAACAGATGATTATAAAAATTCAGGAATAGTTATTACAGATGAACAATCTATTGTTACTGATATTTATGAAAAAAGGAATATTAAGTATGGTGCCTGGGCTAATGGAGCAATCTTAATATTAAGCAAAAAATTTATGAATAATTATGATAATTACTATACAAAAAAATCATATGATTTTTGTAAAGACATATTACCAAAATTAAAAAATGAAATCTTTTTTTATAAATCAAAATCTGAACTTTTAGATATTGGTATTAAAACAAATTTTAGAAAACTAAACGCCTAAATGATAATAAAGAATATTACTAATACCAAAATTAAAAATATTTTTTTATTTATTTTTTATCTACCATCTTTTATTTTATCCATACCAATTCAAATATTAATAATAATATTAGATCCTTTTATTAGATTTCGATTTGGTAAAATTATAGTAGATAGACTAGGACATCTCGCAATAGAGACAGAAATGTATTTATGCGAGAATAAAAAAAAAAATATTGTTGATATTTGGTTTTACAATAAAAAAAATGTAAGTAACCATTACTTACTTAAATTATTTTCAAAACATATAACTATTTTACCAAGGTATATTATTGCTCCATTATATTATATAAATTTATTTATTCCTGGAGGTAAAAAATATCTTATACCCAGATCTTATAATCCCTCGAGAGATATAGATGGTCTTATTGCTAATAGTAAAAAAAAATTATCTATTCCTTTATCAGATATGAAAATTGGTATAAAAAAATTAAGAAAAATCGGTGTTAATAATCCTAGAAAAATTGTATGTCTTAGTGTTAGGGATCAAGCATATTTAAAATCCCGCTTCCCAAAAATGAATTGGAAAAAGGATGAATTTAGAAATCCAAATATCAATAATTACCACAAAGTTATAAAGCAACTTTCGTTAGATGGATATTATGTATTTAGAATGGGTGCATTGGTTCAAACAAAATTAAATTATACAAACGATAAAATTATTGATTACGCAAATTCAAATATCAGAAGCGATTTTATGGATATTTTTTTATTTTATATATGTAGATTCGCAATTGGCGGTACTGAAGGATTAATGCAGCTTCCTATAATATTCAGAAAACCAATTGCATTTGTAAATGTAATGCAGTTTGGTTATTTACTATCATTTTGTCAAAAATCTATAACCCTTCCTACAAAATTTATAAATAAATTATCAAATAATATGCTTAACTATGATGAGGTATTAAGAATAAAATTTCTTAAAACCGAAGATTTTAATAATAATTATAAAATAGTAGAAAATACTCCCGAAGAAATATTTTATGCAGTATACGAGTTAATTGAATTTATTGAAAATAATTTCCAAAATATGGATGTTGTTGAATATAAAGAAAAAATGTTTTGGAAGAAATTAATTTTGCTTAGAGATGAAAACAAAAAAATAATTCATAATAAAATTTTTACAAAAATTTCTAAAATATTTTTTTATAATTATAAAAACTTTTTATAAATAAAATGATTTCGAGTATTAAGAGCATATTTACAATTTTTAATTCAAATCAAAAAATTAAGGCTTATCTAGTTTTTTTTCTTATAATTTTTGCCTCAATTTTAGAAGCAATAGGTATAGGAATGATATTCCCATTGATCACTGTAATTATGGATAACTCAAATGAGTCTCAAATTATATCTTACATATTAATATATAAGAACATAATTTTTAATAATGAAATTTCATTGATTAATTTTGTATTAATAATGATCGTATTGTTTTTTTTTCTTAAAAATATATTTTTATTTTATATTAATTTTGAAATAGTTAATTTTACTACAAGTTTAATAAAATTTTTCTCTACTTCTATTTTTACAATATATCTGAAAGAAGATTATATATTTCACAAAAATAATAATTCTTCAAAATTAACTAGAAATATTAAAACAGAGTGTGAAAGATTTGGCTCTTTGTGTTTTATATTTATTCAACTCTTAAGCGAAGTTTTAATTATTTTTAGTTTTCTATTATTATTTATTTACTTATTTGGCCTAAACATAATTTTCATTTTATTATTATTTTTTATTATTGGGTTTTTATTTGATTTTTTTACTAAAGGTAGATTAAAAAACTGGGGACATGATCGACAAAAATATGACGGTGCAGTTTTTAAAAATATTGAAGAAGGTTTTAATTCAATTAAGGAAATTAAATTATTAAATAAAGAGAATGAATTTATTAAGTTTTTTCAAAATGATTTAAATGTTTTGCAAAATGCAAATAAAAAATTTAACATCCTTGTTAATACTCCAAAATTATTAATAGAATTTATTTCGATTTTCTTAATTGTAATATTTTGTTTTTATTATTTAGTTATTAATATTAACGTTGGTCAAACAGATTTCTTTGCGTCTGCAGGAGTTTTAATTGGTTCTTTATATAGGCTTATACCTTCAATTATAAGAATTATCTCTTATATTAATAGAATCAAGTTCGACCTACCTGTAATTAAAATAATAAAGAATGAATATGAAAAATTATACAGAGTATCTGAAAATATTGAAAAACATTCTAAAAAACATATTAATTTTAAAAATAATATTACATTTGAAAATGTAAATTTTAAATATAGTGATAACGGAAAGTTAATACTTAATAGTTTGAGTTTTGAAATTGAAAAAGGTAAGATTACAGGCATATTTGGAAAAACTGGATCTGGTAAAAGTACACTTATAGACTTAATCTTAGGAATTATTTTTCCTAGTTCTGGTAAAATAAAAATTGATGGTGTTAATATCAATGAAGTAGCTTATCCTTGGAGAAATTTAATTGGTTATGTTCCTCAAAAAATATATTTAATTGATAATTCTATTAAAAAAAATATAGCTTTCAGTTATGACAGTAAAAAAATTAATATTAATGAAGTTAATAAATGTATAAAAATATCAAACTTAGAAGAACTTAATGATATGATTGACTCAGATGATAAAATTGGGCAGGATGGATCAAGATTATCAGGCGGACAAAAACAAAGAATCGGAATAGCTAGAGCATTTTATAATAATCCAAAAATTATTATCTTAGATGAAGCTACCAATCAACTCGATGAAAATACTCAGAAAAAAATTTTGAATAATATAATAAATTATGATCAAGAAATTACAATTATAATGGTATCTCACAACAATAATCATAAAAAACTTTGTGATAATGTGATACATTTATAAGATAATTAGAATTACTAGTATGAAATACAATAAAGAAAAATTAATTAATTTTGAAAATAAAATTGCAAAAATATTTAATTCAGGTCAAATTAGAGCACCAATTCATCTATATTATGGTAACGAAACTAATTTAATAAATATTTTTAAAAAAATTAAAAAAAACGACTGGGTCTTTTGTTCCTGGAGAAGTCATTATCAAGCATTATTAAAAGGTATACCAAAAAAAAAAATATTTGACGAGATCTTAGGTGGAAAATCAATATCTTTATGTTTTCCTGAATATAATTTCTATTCCTCTGCAATTGTTGGAGGCACACTTCCTATAGCTTTAGGTGTATCAAAGGGTTTAAAATTAAAAAAATCTAAATCTAAAGTATATTGTTTTATGGGAGATATGACATCAGAAACAGGTATAGCCCATGAAACAATTAAATATGCTATAAATTTTAAATTACCAATTCATTTCATAATTGAAGATAATAATTTATCTGTATGCTCGGATACTAGGAAAGTTTGGGGAATTAAAAAATTATCATATGAAAATATAAATAATAAATACATTACTTATTATAAATATAAAAATAAATACCCTCATGCAGGAGCAGGAATAAGAGTCCAATTTTAATGAAATACTCAAGTGAATTAAATAGATCTATGGAGTTTTTAGCAAAAAGTAGTCAAACAATTTTTTTAGGACAGGCGGTTGAGTATCCTGGAACTGTAATGACTAATAGCATGAAAAATATTCCTACCTCAAAAAAAATTGAACTTCCAGTCACTGAAGAAATGCAAATGGGAATGTCAATTGGACTATCAATGAGTGGTATAATACCAGTATCAATATTTCCTAGGTTGAATTTTTTAATTTTAGCTATGAACCAACTGATCAACCATTTGGATAAACTTAAAATCATGTCAAACGGAAAATATGATTGTAAGGTTATTATTAGATCAAGTATAGGGTCTGAGAGGCCTTTGCATCCACAATTTCAACATATTGGAGATTTTACAGATTCTATTAAATTAATGTCTACAAATATAGATGTAATTAGATTAAATGAAGCAAGAGATGTATTTAAATCTTATAAAAAAGCATTAACAAGAAAAGATGGAAAATCAACATTACTTATTGAGTATGGTGATTACCATAATGAAAAATAATAGAATTAATGATCATAACTAAAACGCCATATAGAATTTCATTATTTGGCGGGGGTTCAGATCACCCAAAATGGTTCAATATTAATGGCGGGGGAGTTGTATCGTTCACTATAGACAAATTCTGTTATATATCATGTAGATATTTACCTCCTTTTTTTGAGTATAAGCATAGATTTGTTTATTCCAAAATTGAAAATATTAATAATTTAAATGAAATTATTCATCCAGCAATAAAAGGAGTCTTTAAAAAAACAAAATGGGACATTAATCATGGTCTTGAAATTCATCATGATGGTGATTTACCAGCTAGATCAGGAATGGGAAGTAGTTCCTCATTTACAGTAGGTCTTTTAAATGCAATCTATTCAATAAGAAGTGAAAAATTAAATACTAACAAATTAGCATATGCAGCAATTGATACAGAGCAAAGAATTATTGGAGAATTTGTTGGTTCTCAGGATCAAGTAGCTGCTAGTTATGGTGGTTTTAATAAAATTGATTTTTATAATAAAAATAAATTTAAAGTTACACCCTTTAATTTAAAGAATAAACAAATTAAAGAAATAGAAGATAATTCTCTTTTAATATTTTCTGGTTTTTCAAGAGTTGCAAATAAAATTGAAAAAAATAAATTTTCAAATATTAAATCTGTGAAAAATCAAATTTATGAAATTATGAAAATAACTAAAGATGCAACGAATATGATCAAAAGCAATTTTAATTATATTGATCTTGGAAAAATGTTAGATGAAACTTGGAGAATAAAAAAAACCTTTTCGACAAAAGTTTCAAACAGTCTGATTGATAAAATTTATAATTCTGCAAAAAAAAATGGAGCAATTGGAGGTAAAGTATTAGGAGCTGGTGGTGGTGGTTTTCTACTTATAATTGCTAATAAAAAATATCATAGTAGAATTAAAAAAAATTTAAAAAAATTTGTTTTTGTTCCCTTCAAAATAAATTTTGAAGGCAGTAAGGTTGTTTTAAATCAACCTGATGGACTATAATATGAGAAAAATTAAAAAAATTCTTATTACTGGTATAAATGGATCTGGAGGAAGCTATCTAGCCGACTATATTTTGAAAAATCATAAAAACGTTAAGGTTCATGGTCTAAGTAGATGGCACAGTAGTAATTCTGATAATATTTATAATTTTAATAATAATGTTAATTTACATGAATGTGATATGAATGATTTTTCATCATTGTTCCATGTATTAAAGAAAGTTAAACCCGATTGCATATTTCATTTAGCGGCATATGCAAATGTAAAGGCTTCATTCATAAATCCATCAACCGTACTGCAAAATAATATTCTATCTACATCTAATCTTCTAGAATCTTTAAGATTATTAAATATTAATCCAATTTTTCAATTATGCAGTACATCTGAGGTATACGGTCAAGTAAAAAAAAATGAGATACCAATAAACGAAACTAATCCAATTAGACCATCTAGCCCATATGCTGTATCTAAAGTAACTCAAGATCTATTAGGATACACATATTTTAAAAGTTACAATTTAAATATTATAAGAACTCGAATGTTTACATATATAAATCCAAGAAGGTCTGATTTGTTTGCTACTTCTTTTGCTAGACAAATTGCAAGAATTGAAGCAGGTTTACAGGATACTCTTTTTCACGGAAACTTAAAATCAATAAGAACTCTATTAGATGTTAGAGATGCAATGCGAGCGTATTGGCTGGCTGCAAAATACTGTAATTATGGTGAGGTTTATAATATAGGAGGTAGCTACACAATCTCTGTTGGAGAGTTTCTAGATTTATTAATTAGTCAAGCAAGAGTAAAGATTAAATCAAAAGTTGATAAAAATTTACTAAGACCTTCTGATGTAACTCTTCAAATACCTGATTCATCTAAATTTATAAGAAAAACTAAATGGAAGCAAATGTACTCAGTAGACGAAAGTATTAAGTTTCTTTTGGGTATTTGGAGAAAAAAATATAATTGTGAGTAGTTTGAAAAATTTTTACAAAGGAAGAAAAATTCTAGTTACAGGAGGTACAGGACTAATTGGAAGACCACTTGTAAATAAACTTTTAAATCTTGGTGCAAAGGTTCAGGTTGTTTCACTAGATAAAAAAGTAGATTTGTCCAAAGTTCAATTTATAAAAAAAGATTTAAGAGATTTTAACTCGTGTTTAGATGTAACAAAAAATTGTGACATTGTATTTCATCTTGCAGGAGTTAAAGGTTCTCCAAAGATGACAAGATATCAACCAGCTAGTTTTTTTGTTCCTACAATTACATTTAATACAAATGTTATGGAGGCAAGTAGAAGAAACAAAGTTAAGCATTTCTTATATACAAGTTCAATCGGTGTTTATTCTCCTGCTAAAAATTTTTATGAGGATGATGTATGGAAAACTTTTCCTTCAGAAAATGACAAGTTTGCAGGATGGGCTAAAAGAATGGGTGAATTACAAGCTGAGAGTTATGCTATTGAACATAATTGGAACAATATATCTATTGTGAGACCAGCAAATGTATATGGAGAATATGATAATTTTGATCCTGAAAATGCAATGGTAATTCCATCCTTGATACATAGAATTGTAGCTGGCGAAAACCCTCTCAATGTTTGGGGAGATGGTAGTCAAGTAAGGGATTTTATTTATTCTCATGACGTTGCAAATGCTATGATAGAGTTAATTAAGATCGGCTATAATAAGCCAGTTAATCTTGGTAGTGGTAAAGGTGTAACCATAAAAAAAATTGTAAATATTTTATGTAAATTGGAAAAAAATTTAAAAGTTACATGGGATAAATCAAAACCCACAGGTGATAAAGTTAGAATTATGAATGTGGACAGACTAAAAAAATTAGGGATTAAAAATAATTTTAACATACAAGAAGGAATTGAAAGAACTTTTGATTGGTATAAAAAAAATTATAAAAAGAAATTTCATAGATACAATTCTTTTTTAGAAAATAAATAACTATGAAAAAAAAATTAATAATATTAGGTGGCACAGGCTTTATTGGAATAAATTTGTTAATTTATTTTTCTAAACAAAAAAAATACAAAGTTTATGGAACATATAATATAAAACCAAAAATTTATATTAAAAATGTTTCTTGGATAAAATCAAATTTATTAATTAAAAAAGATGTCTCCAGAGCACTTAAGAATAAAGATGTTGTCATTCAAGCTGCAGCTACAACATCTGGGTCAAAAGATATAGTTAATCAACCATATTTGCATGTAACTGATAATGCAATTATGAATTCATTAATTTTAAGATCGGTAATGGAAAATAAAATTGATAAATTTATTTTTTTTAGTTGCACGGTTATGTATGATTCCAAAAAATCAAAAATAAAAGAAACAGACTTAAATCTTAATAAAGAAATTAATCCAAAATATTATGGAGTTGCATGGACAAAACTTTATGTTGAAAAAATGTGTAGATTTTATTCAAAGATTTGTAATACAAAATTTACAATTATAAGACATAGTAATATCTATGGACCTTTTGATAAGTTTGATTTGGAAAAAAGCCATGTATTTGGTGCAACAATTACTAAAGTTATGAAAAGTAATGGAGAAATTATTATTTGGGGTGATGGAAATGAAACAAGAGATCTTTTATATATTGACGACCTAATCAATATAGTAAAAAAATCTATTGATAATCAAAAAACTAATTTTCAGATTTATAACTGTGGTTATGGTAAGGCAATAAAAATTAAATCTTTGGTAAAAAAAATTATTAAATCTTCTGGAAAAAAAATTAAATTAAAATATGATTTAACTAAACCAACAATAAAAACTAATGTTTATTTAGATACTTTTCTTGCAAAAAAAGAGTTAAATTGGTATCCAAAAACTTCAATTGAACAAGGTATAAAGAAAACAATTCGTTGGTGGAAAAAAAATATAGAATAATTTTATGACATTGAAACATCCATTAATGAAAAATAATATTGAGAAAAGAGACCTAAATATACTTATTAATTACTTAAAAAAAAAAGATCCTAAACTTACAAATGGACCAAAAGTAAAGCAATTTGAAGAGGCTTGGTCTAATTGGCTAGGTGTGAAATATAGCGTCTTTGTTAATTCTGGATCTTCTGCAAATTTATTATCTATAAGTTTATTAAAAATTATGTATCCTAAAGGTGGAGAAATAATAGTGCCTCCACTAACTTGGTCTTCTGATATTTCATCCATACTGTTTAATGGCTTCAAGCCAGTTTTTGTTGATATTAACCTCGAAAATCTCTCTATGAATATTGATAAAATTATTTCAAAAGTTAATAAAAAAACTATAGCAGTATTTATAACTCATGTTCTTGGCTTTAATTCACTAAATGATAAACTTATTAAATATCTTAAAAGAAAAAAAATTCATTTAATAGAAGATGTTTGTGAGTCTCATGGCGCTAAATTTAAAAATAAAAAACTAGGTACTTATGGAATAATGTCAAATTTTTCTTTTTATTATGCACATCATATGACAACTATTGAAGGTGGAATGATTTGTACTAATAATAAGAATATTTATAATCAACTAAGAATGTTGAGGTCTCATGGTATGCTAAGAGAGTGTGAAGATACAATAATGATAGAAAAATATTATAAAAAATATTCTGATTTAAATAAAGATTTTATTTTCACATATCCTGGATTTAATGTTAGGAATACAGAGATAGGGGGTATACTTGGTTTATCTCAATTAAAAAGACTAGATAAGAATATTGAGAAAAGAAATTACAATTTTAATTTTTTTTTAGATAATTTAGATAAAAAAAAGTTTTTTACAAATTTTGACTTAAAAGGATCTAGTAACTACGCATTTATTTTAGTTTTAAAATCACCTAATAAAATTCTGTTTAATAAAATATTAAAAAATTTATCGAAAAATAAAATAGAATTTAGAGTTGGAACAGCTGGCGGAGGCAACCAATTAAGACAACCTTTTCTTAAAAAATTTAATAATTTTTCAAAAAAAAATTATATAAATGTTGAACACATTCATCAATTTGGAATATACATCGGTAACTTTCCAAGTTTATCTACTAAAATAATAAAAAAAATCTGTGATATTGTTAATTCATAAATTATGACTAAAGAAAAAATCTTAATTACTGGAGGAGCTGGATATATTGGATCCATATTAGTTGAAGACCTTCTAAGTAATAATTTTGAAGTTACAGTTTATGATAATTTTTTATATTCTCAGAATAGCTTAGGTCACCTATGTCATAATACTAATTTATCAATTGAAAAAGGAGATGTTAGAGACTTTAAAAAATTAAATAATTTAATTAAACAGAATGATATTATTATACCTCTTGCCGCTTTAGTAGGTGCACCTATTTGTAATTTTGATCCAGTCGGTTCCAAATCTATAAATCATGATTCTGTATTGAAGCTTTTTGAAAGTATATCTAATGATCAGAAAATAATAATGCCTACAACCAATAGTGCATACGGAGCTGGCGATGAAAATAATTATTGTGATGAAACTTCACCGCTTAATCCAATTTCAAATTATGCTAAAGATAAAGTATTAATTGAAGAAGATCTTAGAAGTAAAGAAAATTTTATTAGTTTCAGATTAGCTACTGTTTTTGGTGTTTCTTCAAGAATGAGAATTGATCTATTAGTCAATGATTTTGTTTATAGAGCTATTAATGATAAATTTATTGTTCTTTTTGAAGCACATTTTAAAAGAAATTTTATTCATGTAAGAGATGTAAGTAATGCATTCATCCATAGTATTGTAAATTTTGATCAGATGAAAAATCAAGTTTACAATGTTGGATTAAGTAATGCTAATTTAAGTAAACTTGAACTATGTAATTTTATAAAAAAATATTTAAATGATTTTGTTTTTTTTGAAGATACTTTTAATAAAGATCCTGATCAAAGAAATTATATTGTTTCAAATAAAAAAATTGAAAATACAGGTTTTATTCCCAAATATTCTTTAGATTATGGTATTAAAGAGTTAATTAAAGGTTATAAGTATTTAAAAAAAAATAATCACTCTAACTTTTAATATGAAAAATAGAATCTTAATTAAAGTATCTGGTGAAGCTTTGATGGGATCGTCTAGTTATGGCATAGACGTTTCAACAATAAATAAAATATCAAATGAAATAAAAAATATTTATAAAAAAAATTATCAAATATGTATAATAATTGGAGGAGGTAACATATTTAGAGGTATCAAGGGAGCTTCTGAAGGAATAGATAGATCTACTTCAGATCATATGGGTATGCTCGCTACTGTTATGAATGCATTATCATTACAAAGTAGCTTAGAAAAAATCTATGTTCCAACAAGAGTTCAATCAGCAATTACTATGTCTCAAATTGCTGAACCCTATATTAGAAGGCGAGCAATAAGACATTTAGAAAAAAAAAGAATTGTAATTTTTGCTGCTGGCACTGGTAATCCTTTTTTTTCAACTGATACTGCAGCAACTTTAAGAGCCTCAGAATTGGATTGTAAGCTAATTATTAAAGCGACAAAAGTAGATGGAATTTATTCTAAAGATCCTGTAAAGTATAAAAATGCTAATCTGATAAAAAATATTTCTTATAACGAAGTTATTAAAAAAAATTTAAAGGTAATGGATCTCACTGCAATAAGTTTAGCTAAAGATACAAAAATACCGATTTATATAACTAATATTTTTAAAAAAAATTCATTAATTAATGTTTTGAATCGAAAAGGATCATATAGTAAGATAAATTAATTATGAATGATCTTGAAACAAAAATGCACTCTGCAGTTTTACATTTTGAAAAAGAATTAAACACTTTACGAACTTCAAGAGCAAACCCCGCAATGTTAGACAGTATTTTAGTTGAAGCTTATGGCTCTAATTCTCCTATTAATCAACTTGGGAATATATCAGTTCAAGATGCAAACACTCTTACTATTCAAGTTTGGGATATTAGCTTAATTAAATCAATTGAAAATGCAATTACTGAGTCTAACCTAGGTATTAATCCTCAAACTGATGGACAATTAATTAGACTGCCAATACCAAAGCTCAGTGAAGAAAGAAGAAAAGAAATAATTAAAATTGCATCTGAAATTTCAGAAAGTTCAAAAGTTGCAATTAGAAATATAAGAAGAGATTTTATTGATTCATCTAAAAATGAAAAAAAGAATTCCAATCTTTCTGAAGATGAACTCAAAAGAAATATAGATAAAATTCAAAAAGTTACTGATATCAATATAGAAAAAATCGAAAAAATATTTGAATTAAAAAAAAATGATATTCTGAAAGTATAAGCTTGTATAATAATTTAAGCCATATTGCTTTGATACTTGATGGAAATAAAAGATGGTCAAAAAAAAATAATTATTCAAATATTCAAGGTTATACTGAGGGCTTTAAAAATATAAAAAGAATAGTTGATTACTGTTTATCCATAAAATTAACAAATTTAACCCTTTTTACTTTATCATCTGAAAATTTTAATAGAACTTCAATTAATATAATCTATGAGATTATTTATGAAAATTTTTCGAAATTATTTGATGATCTTGTTAAAGACAATGGAGTAAAAATAAAAATATTTGGTTCGAGAGAAAAATTACCAATAAAAATTGTAAAAATATTTGATAGCATAGAGAGTTTATCTTCAAATAACAAAAACTTAAATCTTAATATTGCTTTTAATTATGGATTTAAAGAAGAAGTAAAAAAAATTATTAATAATATTACCGAAAGAAATATTAAAATTAATTTAACAAACAAAAACGATATAGATAAATTATTTTATTTAGGATCTCTTCCTGATCCTGATTTGTTGATTAGAACAGGTGGTTATCAAAGATTAAGTAATTTTATTATGTATAACCTAACATACACTGAGCTTTTTTTTACAAAAACACTATGGCCTGACTTTTCTGAAAAAGAATTTGATACAATTATTAAAGATTTTTTAAAAATAAACAGGAAGTATGGTCTATAAAAATTTTTTTTTAAGAGTCTTGTTTACGTTATTATTCATTTTGACATATTTTATAATTTCAATAGTTAATTTTAACTCAGTTATTTTTTTGATATTAGTGATATATTTATTGATTTTAATAGAAGTTTATTACAACTTTGTTAAATATAAAATTTTAATAATTAGCTATATTATTATTTCATTAATTTTTTTCTTTACTATAAATTTTAGTAATAATATTTTTTTAAGTTTTAATCTATTTATTTTTATAGTTATTACTTTTGATATTTTTTCTTACATTATTGGAAAATTGTTTGGAAAAAATAAATTAGTTAAAATTAGCCCTAATAAAACAATAGAAGGTTTGATGGGCGGTATTATCTTTTCATTTATACTCAGTCTAATATTTTTAAGTGTTCTTGATATAAATATAGATATAAATTTAATTGTATTCATATTTATAACTATCATTAGTGCGTTTCTTGGAGATCTAATTGAATCATTTTTTAAAAGAAAAAATAATTTAAAAAATTCTAGTGAGTTAATCCCAGGTCATGGAGGTGTATTTGATAGATTTGATAGTTTTTTATTCTCAATTATTTTTTATTCTATATCAATTAAATTTTTATTATGATTATTAATATTTTTGGAAGCACTGGTGTCATTGGGAAGAAAACTTTAGAATTAATTGATTTAAATTTTCCTCAAATTAAAGTAAATCTTCTTTGCGCTAAATCTAATATAACATTACTAAAAAAGCAGATTAAAAAATATAATCCCAAATATGCATTTCTTTATGACTCTTATAAAATTAAAAATTTTAATCATAAAATATACAACACAAAATTTTTGAAATTTAATGAGTTGTTAGATTATTTATTTACTAATAAATCTGATTTAAGTGTTCTTGCAATATCAGGTTACAAATCTTTATACTTTCTTGAAAGTATAATTCAAAATACAAATAATTTAGGTATAGCTAATAAAGAATGTATTGTATCCGCAGGACATATTTTTAAAAAAAAAAAATATTTTACTAAAACGAATATTTTTCCTTTAGACTCAGAACATTTTTCACTTTATGAAGTATTAAAAAATCAAAATAATTTAAATAAAATTCATAAAATCATTCTAACTGCTTCTGGAGGTCCTTTTTTTAGAAAAAAATATATTTCACTAAGTAAAATTAAATTTAAGCAAGCTATTGATCACCCTAAATGGAAAATGGGATATAAGAACAGTATTGACTCTGCAACTTTAGTCAATAAATGTCTTGAAATAGTTGAAGCGCACTATCTATTCAATATACCATATAATAAAATTGATATTCTAATACACCCAGAAGCATTAGTGCATTCTGTTATAGAATTTGAAAATTATATATCCCAGTTTAATTTGTTTAAGAACGATATGAAAATACCAATTTTAAATTTTTTAATTAGTAGTAATGCTAAATATATAAGTCAAAAAAATAAGTTTTCTATAAGTGACTATAATTCATTCAATTTTGAAAAAGTAACTAATGATGTATTTCCAATATATAAATTTTTTAAAAAGATTAATAAAAAAATTCCTCAAAATATTATAAAATTTAACATTGGTAATGAGTATGCTGTAAATTTATTCAAAAATAATATGATAAAATATACAGATATTTACAAGATTATTACTAAAGTAACGTCTTTAAATTTGTATTCTCCTGTAAACAATATTAAAGATATAATTAATTACCATGAAAAGGTTGAGAATAAATTACAGAGTATTAAAATTAATAATAGTTAATACAATATTTTTTACTTTATTTTCTGCCTCTATATTTTCTAAAGATATTAGTTTTGAAATTCAAGGAAATGATTTTACAGATACTAATGTTATCATTTCGTTGCTAAAAAATATACCAGATAATTTTGATAATGAATATAGTAACGATATAATAAAGGCATTATATGAGTCAAATTTATTTTCTAATGTAAGTGTAAAATTTGAAGAAAATAAATACATTATTATTGTAACTGAATTCCCAAATATTAATAAAATATATTTTGATAATAACGAAAGATTAGATGATGATGAATTAAGAATAATTGCTTCTGAATTAAAATTAAAAAACTATAATGATTTATCAATTAATAATTTTATTAATGATCTAAAAAAAGTATATCAATCTTTTGGTTACAACAATGTTACAATAGAATATTCAGAAAAAATATTTAATGATACAAATACTGTAGATTTATTTTTTGATATTGATGAAGGAAAAATAACTAAAATTAATAAAATTATTATTGTTGGAAATGATTCAATACCCTCTAAGGATTTATTAGAAAATATTAAATCAAAAACAAAATCAATTAGAAATATATTTGCAAATAATAATTTTAAACCTATTACAGTCGATAGAGATGAAATTTTAATTGCAAATATTTATAAAAATAATGGTTATCTAGACATAGATATTAAAACTAAAATTGAATATTTAAAATCAAACAAAGTAAATATTTATTTTAATATTGTCGAAGGTAGTGTTTATAATTTATCATCAATACAAATCAATGACAAAAACAATATTTTGAAAAGTAATACTTTTGAACTAATTAATAATGAAACTGACAAATTTTTAGAAAATGAGAAAATATTTTCTGCAGAAAAAATTAGAGAATTTAGAAAACAAATATCAACATTAATCATCAATACAGAAACTGAATTTTTGGAGATTAAAACTTTTGATAAAGTAAATAATAATGATGTAGAAATAATATTTGAAATTTTGCCGATCACTCCAAAATATGCAAAGCAAATTAACATTATTGGTAATTCAAGAACATTTGATTATGTAATAAGGAGAGAAATAGAAATAGCCGAGGGAGACGCAGTTTATAAAACCCAAATACAAAATATAAAAGATCGACTTACTTCTTTGAATTTATTTGAATCTGTATCTGTAAAAGAAGAAATAGTTGATGAAAATAGTATTAATCTAATTATTGAAGTAAAAGAAAAACAAACAGGAACATTTAACGCGGGTGTTTCTGTCGGTACTTTAGATGGATTTGCAATAGTGACTGGGCTAAGGGAAAGAAACTTTTATGGTACTGGAAGATCTTTGGATATACTTGTAAATACTTCAGAGGATAAAAATCAATTTAAACTTATTACTACTGATAGACTTTCTTATGAAAATGATGCTGATATTAGTTATAAAATTAATTATAAACAACAAGATTTATCTAAAGCTAGTTCTTATAAACTTGATACTTTTTCCTCAGGTATAGGTATAGGTTACAAGTTAAATAAAAATATTTTACATAACGTTGACTTAGAATATGTATTAAAGGATTATAGAATAACTAATTCTTCTACCGTTTCTGACACAATTCTTAAATCTTCAGGAGGAAGTATTAGTTATTTGATAAAAAATAATTTCAGATATTCAACTCTTAATTCAGGCTTTTTAGCAAAAAATGGTAACTATATTAACTTTAACAATGTTATAGAAACACCAAACAGTTCTACAAATGGATTTATTAGAAATATAATAACTTTAAAAAAATATTATACTCTTAATAATAATATATTTTCTACTCAAACTAAACTTGGAAATATTTTTTCTCTAAATAATAATGAGATTTTAACAGATGATAAATTTGCTCTTGGTGGGAGATGGTTAAGAGGTTTTGATAATTATGGAGTTGGTCCTAGAAATTCGAGAACAGCATATATTGGCGGTAATAATATCATAGTAACAAAATTAGATTATTCTCACGAAGTTACTAAAAATTCTAATTTCCCAATTTATTTTAATTTATTCAATGATTATGGATTACTATGGGAAAATAAAACAAAACCGACTCAAAGTGATAATAGTTTGAGGTCTTCAGCAGGTTTTGGGATTAAATATTATTCTCCAATTGGTCCGATAGGAGTATCATGGGGTTTTCCTCTAATGGATGAAGAATATGATATTAAGAGAATGTTTTTGTTTTCAATAGGAAATATAGATTGAAATTAATTTATTTATTTATATTTTTTTTTATCAATATAATTACAAACACTGTTTATGGTCAGAACATTGTTGTAGTGAATATACAGTTTATAATTGATAATAATCAAAATTATATTGATACGGTTAAGCAAATCGATATCAATCAACAAAAATACTTTGAAAATTTTGAAAAAAGAGAAAAAAATTTACAAAAAATATCTAAAAATATTGAGGAAACTAAGTTAATTTTAAATGAAAATGAAATTAACAAAAAAATAGATGATTATAATAATCAATTGGCTAATTTAAAAATCGATATAGAGGAATTTAACATACATTATCAGCAACAAATAATAAATATTAGAGAAATAATCTTAAAAGAAATAATTATATTATTAGAAAATTATGCTATAAAAAATAGTATTGACTTAATTTTAGACTCAACTAGTTATTTAATTGCCTCAAATTCTATAGATATAACTGAAATAATAAATAATAAGTTAAAAAATATTAATATAAAACTGGAATATGAAGACTTTGAAAAAAATTAAATACCTAGAAATTAAAAATTTATTAGAGAAAAATTCATTGGATATTAATTCACAAATATCTGACAGTGAAATATTTACAAATATCAAATCAATTCTAAATTCATCCCAAAATGACTTATCTTTTTTTGCTAATAATAAATATTTAAATGAATTAAAAAAAACTAAAGCAAAAGCATGTTTAATTGAAGAAAAATTTATACAATATCTTCCTAAATCTTGTTTTCCTATTATTGTTAAGGAGCCATATTTAGCTTTAGCTTTAATAAGCAATTTATTTAATAATGAAATTATTAAATCAAATGGAATTATATCAAATAACACATCTATAAGTTTGCAAAGTAAACTTCAAAAAAATATTCAAATAAATTCATTTTCAACAATATATGAAAACACAGAAATAAAAGAAGGTTCTTATATTGGTTCAAACTCAAGTATTGGGCCAAATGTTATTATTGAAAAAAATGTTATTATTCATGATAACGTTTCTATCTCAAATGCAATTATTATGGAAAATTGTATAATTAAATCAGGCGCAAGGATTGGAGGTACTGGTTTTGGTTTTGATATGAAAACTAAGAAAAAAATTCATCATAGTGGCAATGTTGTGATTGGAAAATATTCTTCAATTGGATCGAATACAACTATTGATAGAGCTGTTTTTGACTCAACAACTATTGGTGAATTTTCTAATATAGATAATTTAGTTCAAATAGCTCACAATGTTATAATTGGAAATTTTGCAACAATTGCCGCTCAAGTAGGTATTGCTGGAAGTTCCACAATTGGTAATTACGTTCAAATTGGAGGTCAGGCAGGTATTTCTGGTCATTTATCAATAGGGAATAATGTTACAATTGCTGCCAAAAGTGGTGTTACCAAAAATATATCTGATAATAAAATTATTGCTGGTTTCCCTGCAAAAGATATTAATTTATGGAAAAAAGA
>MDTB01150076.1_pt1 | contig 22352 bp, 17 predicted proteins | sample 811161 | NCBI WGS metagenome assembly MDTB01 (sample SAMN05326650, study PRJNA326480) | marine metagenome | isolation source: seawater | place: Mediterranean Sea | collected 2009 | reverse complement strand
TGGTTGGGAACTTTTCATTCAATTTGTGCTAAACTTTTAAGAAAACATGCTCCAGCCGTTAACCTTAATTCTAATTTTACAATTATTGATACAGATGACCAAATTAGACTTATAAAGAATATTTGTAAGGCTGAAAATATTGATATCAAACTATTAGCCCCTAGATATATTTTAGCAATAATTGATAAATGGAAAAATAAAGGCTTATATCCTAATGAGGTAGTAATAAATAAAAAAGATATTTATGAAAAAACTCTTCTTCCAATTTATAAAATATATCAAAAAAAATTATTAGATCTTAATTCTTGTGATTTTGGAGATTTAATTTTGCATACAGTTAAAATTTTAGAAAATAATGTTGATATCAATGAAATTTATTCAAAAAATTTTAAATATATTCTTGTCGATGAATATCAAGATACAAATTATATTCAAAGTAGATGGTTAAGTCTTTTGTCTGGAAAAAATAAAAATATCTGTTGTGTAGGCGATGATGATCAGTCTATTTACAGCTGGAGAGGTGCCGAAATAAAAAATTTTTTAGAATTTGACAAAAATTATAAAGATACAAAAATAATAAGATTGGAAAAAAATTATAGATCATCACAGAACATTCTGTCAGTTGCCTCTAAACTTATTTCAAATAATCAAAACAGAGTTGGCAAAACGCTAAAATCTACAAAAGATTTAGGTGAACCAGTAAAATTAAATTGTTTTAAAAGCGGTAAAGATGAAGCTATAGGTGTTTCAGATGAAATAGAGCAAAGTTTAAAAAATAAATTTCCATTAAACAACATTGCCATTTTAGTAAGAGCAATATACCAAACTAGAGAATTTGAAGAAAGATTTTTAAAAATTGGAATACCTTATAGAATTATTGGTGGGACAAAATTTTACGAAAGAGCGGAAATTAAGGATTGTATAGCTTATTTAAGAATTATCTTTCAAGAAAAAGATGATTTAGCTTTTGAAAGAATAGTAAATAATCCAAAAAGGGCAATTGGCGAAAGTACTATTAAACAAATTCATCAAAACTCCAAAAAGAATTCATTATGTTTGGAAAAATCCTCTAAACAATTATTGGAAATGAATTTAATCAAACCTAAAACAAAGATAGGACTTAGTTCATTATTAAATTTACTTGAAAAATGGCGTTACGAACTAATCATTAAAAAGATTAATCACGTAAAATTGTTACAAATTATATTAGATGAGTCAGGTTATTCTGCAATGCTTAAGAATAAAAAAGATTTTGAAAATGAGAATAGACTTGAAAATATCAAAGAACTTCTTAGTGCAATGAAAGAATTTGATAATCTTGAAAGTTTTTTAGAACATGTATCTTTAGCAACATCAATTGATGAAGATTGGGAAGGTCAAAAAATAAATATGATGACAATGCATGCAGCAAAAGGATTGGAGTTCGATGTTGTCTTTTTACCCGGTTGGGAAGAGGGTTTATTTCCACACCAAAAGTCAATTGAGGAAAAAGGACAAAGTGGTCTGGAGGAAGAAAGAAGGTTAGCTTATGTAGGAATTACTAGGGCAAAAAAAATTGCGAATATTTCATTCTCTATGAATAGATTTTATCAAGGAGATTGGATGGACAGCTTAGCCTCAAGATTCATTGACGAATTGCCCGACGAAAATTTAGAAAAAAATACTTTAAACGATGATGAATTTATTCAAGATAATGATTTTGAATTTAATCAAGATATTGAAGATCAAAATGAGGTTAAAAGAAGTCCTGGCTGGATAAGATATCAGAAAAGAATTAAATGAAAAAAAATTATATTAATTTACTTAAACTTTATTTTAATAAATACAAGATTGACGGCTATATAATTCCTAAAAATGATGAATTTTTTTCCGAATATGATCCTCACAAAAGATTATTTAAAATTTCTAATTTTACTGGATCAGCAGGATTAGCGATAATTACAAAAGAAAAAAACTACCTTTTTGTAGATGGTAGGTATATTTTGCAAGCAAAAAAGGAATCTGGAAGAAATTTTAGAGTTATAGATATTACAAAAACTCTTCCTAAAAAAATTTTTATGCGTACTACTTTTGGTGTGGACCCAAAAATAATAACTTCAAATAATCTAAAAAAACTTTTTCATAAGAAAACATTTATAAAAACAATTAGTCTAAATCTTATCGACACTATTATTCCAAATAAAACACACCAAAAAAAGCAATTTTTTAAACTCGATGACAAAACTGTTGGCGAAAAAAGATCAATAAAATTAAATAAAATTGTAAAATATTTGAAATTAAAAAGGGTAGATTATTTGTTAATTTCAGCTCCTGAAAATGTAGCATGGGTTTTCAATATTAGAGGCTATGATAACCCCAACTCTCCAATCCCCAACTGCTATTTGTTAGTTTGTAGAAATAGGAATGTTTTTTTAATAACTGATATATCTAAAACAAAGAGGATTGTTAAAGATAAAGTAATAAATAGAAATCAATTAGTTGAATTTAATGAGATAGAAAATTTTTTGAAAACAATCAAACCAGGAAAAATAGTAATAGATTATAAAACCTGTTCATTATTTGTGGAAAATTTATTAGAAAAAAAATTTAAAATTTCTAGCCATAATGACCCAGTTTATGACCTTAAATCAGTTAAAAATAAAACTGAAATCAACCACATGTTGAAAGCACATCATGATGATGGTTTAGCGTTAACAAGATTTATCTATTGGATTAAAAATAATAAAAACAAAATTAGTGAGATTACTGCTCAACAAAAATTGGAAAAATTTAGAAAGATTAGTAAAAATTATTTATTTCCTAGTTTTGATACAATCGCTGGAACAGGACCTAACGGTGCGATTATTCATTACAGGGCAAATAAAAAGAATTGTAGAATAATAAAAAAAAAAGATATTTTTTTATTTGACTCTGGTGGTCAGTACAAATATGGAACAACCGATGTGACAAGAACTATTTGTTTTAAAAAACCTGACAAAAAAATTAAGGACATATTCACCAGAGTTTTAAAAGGACATATTGCTGTTTATCTAAGCGACCTCAATAAAAAAAAAACAGGAAGAAAAATTGATTTTGAGGCTAGAAAATTTTTAAAACAAAAAAATTTAAACTATGCACACGGCACTGGTCATGGTGTTGGGTTTTTTTCTAATGTCCATGAAGGACCACAATCGATTTCTAAATACAACGATGTTAAATTAAAAGAGGGTATGATTTTAAGTAATGAACCTGGATTTTATCAAGAAAATAAATTCGGAATTAGAATAGAGAATTTAATTTATATTAGAAAAACAAATAAAAAAATAGAATTTAGAAATCTAACTTTTGCACCAATAGATAATGATTTAGTAAACTACGATATGCTAAATAAAAAAGAAAAAAATTATCTGTTTAAATATCATTTAGAAATATACTCAAAATTTTCGAAATCACTTAATAATAAAGAGAGAAATTGGTTAGCAAATTTAATCTAACATTTTTTTTAAATCATCTTGATTAATTATATTTATACTCAATTCTCGAGCTAGATTAACTTTTTTATTTGTCGGTTTATCTCCGATAATAAGATAATTGAGTTTTTTATTAACATTACTAAGAATCTTTCCAGAATTAGTCTCAATTAGTGATTTTACCTCAGATCTGCTCATACCAGACAACTTTCCTGTTATTAAAAATGTCTTATTTATAAGTTTTCCAATCTTTTTATTTGTTAAAATATTTTTAATTTTTAAAGCTTTTTCTAGTTCGCTTAGGATTTTTAAATTTATGTTATTTTTAAAAAAAGTAATTAAAGAGTCAATTTGAGTTTGACCAATTCCATCAATATTTAATAAATCATTAAAAAATTTTCCTTCTCGAAGTCTAAAGAAATTAGAAGGCGTTTTTATATGTGTTGCTATTGCTTTTGCACTTTCCATGCCGATATGCCTAATTCCTAAAGAATATATGAATTTATGAAAATCTATTTCTTTTTTACTCTCAATTGAAAACTTTAAATTTGAAGCAGACAAATTCCCCCAACCATCTAAAGCTTTGATTTTATCATAATCTAAACTAAAAATATCCTGCGGAAATTTAATCAATTTTTTAGTCCAAAAATCCTCGATAATTTTTTTTCCTAAACCATCAATATTGAATGCTTCTTTAGAAACAAAATGTTTTAGTCTTTCTTTGGCCATTCTATCACATTCAAATCCTCTATCGGGGCATCTTCTAACAGCGTCATATTTTTTTGTAATTTTATTAAACTCTTTCACTGTCTCAAAACCACAAGGACACTTTGTTGGAAAAATAAATTTTTTTGAAGTTGCTTTTCTTTTTTTAAAATCAACTGAGACTACATGGGGTATGACATCTCCCGCTCTCTCAACAACGACTGTATCTCCAACTCTTATATCTTTTCTTTGAATTTCTTCCTCATTATGGAGAGTAGCATTAGAGACGATTACACCTCCAATATTAACAGATTTTATTTTTGCTACAGGAGTTAAAGCTCCTGTTCTACCAACTTGAATTTCAATATTTGTAATACTTGATATCGAATTATTGGCTGCAAATTTATGAGCTATTGCCCATCTCGGTGCATTTGCAACAAAACCTAATCTTTTTTGAAGCTTAAAATCATTTATTTTATAAACTAACCCGTCAATTTCAAAGTCTAATTTGGATCTTTTACTCTCAACAAATCCATGATTAATTAATAAATTTTTAATTCCAGTAATTTTTTTATTTAGTGGATTTGTTTTAAATCCCCATTCTTGAAGTTTATCTAAAAATTCCGTTTGTTTATTTAAATCCAGGTTTTTTTCAAAACCAAAAGTATAAGCTATAAATTTTAATGGAATCTTTGAAGTCACTTTTGAGTCTTTTTGTCTAAGAGAACCTGAGGCCGCATTTCTGGGATTAGCAAATTTAGAACTTATCTTTTTAAAATCACTATTCTTTATAAAAACTTCACCTCTTATGTCAATTTCTTCAGGGAAATCTTTAGAAGAAATTTTATGAGGGATATCTTTAATGGTCATTAAATTTCTTGTAATATCTTCCCCCTCAGAACCATCCCCTCTTGATAATCCAGTAATTAACTCCCCTTTTCTGTAAGTAAGAGAAGCTGATATTCCATCTATTTTTGGTTCAGTAGAATACTCGATTTTAAAATTTTTTTTTAAATTTAAATAATTGAATATTTTTTTTTCAAAGTTTAGTAAGTCCTCTTCGTTAAAAGCATTTGATAAGGAAAGCATTGGAATTCTATGTTTAATCTTTTTAAAATTTTTTGACGGCTTAAATCCAACTGTCTTACTTGGTGATTTTTCACTATTGAGAAACTTAAATTTTTTCTCTAATTCTAGAATTTCTCTTTTTTTTAAATCATATTCTGAGTCAGAAATTAAAGAATTATTCTTATCATAATAAAACTTATTAAATTTTTCAATTTCCTTAAGTTTTTTTAAATAAAGTTTCTTAATTTCTTTTTCTCTCATTTAATTAAAAAGGCTTTTAAATCTTTTTTTAAATCTTTGAAATAATGAGTCTTTATCTTTATCTTTGGTTTTTGTTATAAACACCTTTTTCTCATTATAGTCATAATCTCTGTTGAAAATTTTGTAAGTTGCTTTGTACCACTTACCAGATCCATAATTATAACCCAATAAACTTGCATACTTTTTAGCCTCGTCCTCTAAGCCAATAATATAATAAGTCTCTGCCAATCTATGAATTGCCTCTTCTACATAAATAGTTGTATCGTAATTTTCTAAAACGTTTTTAAATCTATTAATGGCAGCTATCCACTTTTGAGATTTTAAATAATGCCTGCCTATAAACATTTCCTTGCCAGCTAATCTATCCTTTATTAATTCTATCTTGAATTGAGCATCAGATGCGAATTCAGTCGTTGGATAATTTTCAATTACAAACTCAAATTCTTTTTTAGCATTTAATAAAGGACCCAAATCTCTTCCTTCATCGATGATATTTTCATAATAACACATAGCTAATAAAAAATGTCCATAAGCTTGATCTTTATGATTTGGGTAAACTTTTAAATATCTTTTCAAATGATATATTGCGTCGTCATAGTAATCATCCGAGTAATAAACATACGCGGACATCAAAGCAGCTTGTGGTGCCCATTCTGATTGAGGAAATATTATTTCAGCTTCATTGAACTTCTGTGCAGCAAACAAAATATCGCCTTTAAGAAATTCATCATATCCTTGATTATAAAGTTCAATCATTTGAGTTTTTAAATCAGTACTTTCGAGGACAGTAATCTTTTCTTCTTTTACGCAAGACAATTGAATAAAAACGATTATTATTAATATCAAAAATTTAAATGATTTTTTCATTAATCTATTAATATCAGATTATTTTTTTAACAGAATAATATTATGCGATAGACTTAAGATTTTGTCTATTTACTAGAGTATAAGGAACATTCTTTTCAGTGATTTCGAGAATTGAAAAATTATCTTTATTTTCAAAAACTTTTCTTAATAAATCATTCGTCAATTTATGACCACCTTGCGAACACTTTACTTTTCCTATAATTTTATGGCCAGACAGAAACAAATCTCCCATACAATCTAAAATTTTATGATTTACAAATTCTTTATTATTTCTTAATTTTTCATCATTTAATAAAATATTTTCTTTAACAACTAATGCATTATCTAAAGAACCCCCTCTGGCAAAACCCATTGACCTTAGTTTATTGACATCCTCATATAAACAAAAAGTTCTAGAATTAAATACATCGGTTAAATCATCTTCGTAAACTTTTAAAATATTTCTTTGAGTACCTATAAATTGATTTTCATATTTAATTTCAAAATCTATTTCAAGATTAATTTTGCTTGGCTCGATTGATATAAATTTTTTTCCATCTACAAGTGAAATATTATTATTAATTCTTATCACCTTGATAGGGTTTTCACTTACCGTAAAACCAGAATTTAGAATCTTTTCTACAAAAATTTTTGCTGAACCATCTAAAATTGGTACTTCTTCATTGTCAATTTCAATAATAGCATTATCTATTCCTAATCCAAATAACGCTCCCATTAAATGCTCTATAGTTGAAACAGAAACACCTTGATCGTTAGTTATTGTAGTACATAGCATGGCTCTTGAAACATTGTTTACATTTGGGTAAACAACATTGTGATTTTTTAAATCAACTCTCCGAAAAATTATGCCAGAGTTTGCACTTGCAGGTTTAATTTCTAAATTTACCTCTTTTCCTGAATGTAATCCTATCCCTGAAAACTTTATATTTTTTGAGATTGTTTTTTGTTTTAGAAAAGACATATGATATTCTTACATCGAAGCCTCAAATTTCAAAATTCAAGAAATATTACAAATAAATACCTCTAGCTAAAAAGATTGAAAAATTTCTCAAAAAAGCCCTTTTTTGAAAGATTTTTTGGAATAATTTGTATTTCATTTGGATTCTCACCATTACGAATTTTCAAAGCTTTTTCATTTAATGATGACAAATCATGCAAAATAAACTTACGAGCATATTCAGCTGAAATAATTCTATCTAATTCAACTTGATAGTATTTTAACTGATTATTTAAGTTTTCTACAAATTCATTTGGTAAACAAATAAAATTTAGTTCCAAAATTAGATTGTCACATTTAAGTTCAAATTTAAGATCTTCAAATTTTTCGTCATTAATCACATAATTTTCTATTATCATATGAATAATTGATTTATTTGGGTTATTTTCTTTAATCTGTTCTCTTAATTCATAAAGCATTTGCCTCAATTCGTGATCGGTGATGATATTTCCAAAAGACTTTCGTTTAATGGACACTTTAATTGAGATAAAATAATCACTTTCCAATACTAAATTAATTTTTTTTAAAAAAATTTTAGTTAATTTTTCAATCTTAAAGATATTTTTATCAAGAAAATTATTCAAGATTGATTTATTAAAATTATTTGAAATATCTTTTTCTTTTAATAATTTATCTTGGTAAACTTCATAGTTATCCTTATCAAAAACTGATATTGATAACTCATTAAATCCCAAATTTAAAAAAGTTACGAATTCTTGACTATTCTTCATTAATTATTATTTGGTTTCGTACTCTTAGATCTACTACTTTTACCTTTTTAAAGTTTTCAGAATCTAATAATTTAAAACTGTTATTTAGTGCTTGAATTGTATTTTTTAATGGTAATCTTAATAAAATTCCAGAATTAAGTTCTATATCCCACCTTCCAGAAGGGAAAAAAAATAAATTCTTTAGATTTTTAAATTCAATTTTTGATAAATCAATTTTGCGTTTAATTTCAATAAAATTTTCATAAGATACCTTACCAACTATATTTGGTATACCTTCTTTTATTTCATTCGACTCAATTAATTTACCATTAGATCCTAAAAAATAAAAATTACCATCAATTAAAATATTTGCTAACAAATCTGTTTTTTTAATTTTAATTTCTAATGATGATGGATATTTCTTAAATACGCTAATATCTTCAATTATATTATCTGAATTTTTTATTTGATTAAAATTTTCTTTTTTAAGTAACAAAATATTTTTAAATTTTAAATCTTTAATTTTTTCGTCGATAAATGGATAATCTTTATAATCGATACCTGAAACTTGCAAATTTTCAATTTCTAAAAAATTTAATTTAGATAAATTAATATTATTTATAGTCCCAAACAGTAACAAAAAAAATATATATAAAATAATTTTTTTATTTATGTAAAGACGCATCTCTTAATATCCACTCAATTAAATTAATAAAGCTTATTCCTTTATAGGCTGCTATTTCTGGCACTAAAGATAAATTTGTCATTCCTGGCTGGGTATTTATTTCTAAGAGATAAAATTTTCCTTTATGAAACTTAAAATCACATCTTGATACTCCTCTGCAACCAATTAATTTATGTGTCTTAAGTGCAATATTTAAAACTTTATTTAGATCTGCTTTTTTTAGATCTACAGGAATAATATGTTTTGTTTTTGCTCCCTTGTCATATTTAGCTTTATAATCATAAAAAGCTCTTTTAGGTTTTAACTCTATTGCACCTAATTTAATATTACCCATTATAGCTACCTGTATTTCTCTTCCGGGTATATATTTTTCAATTAATATTTCTTTGTAGGATTTCAAATACTTTAATTTTTGTATCAAATTTTTTTTATTACAAATAAAGACATTAACACTTGATCCCTCATTAATTGGCTTGATAACTACGGGATAACCAAGTTTTTTAGCTATCAATGATTTTAAATGACTTGTCTTATCATCAAAAGAATAATTTAAGAATTTCGGTGTTAAAATATTATTTTCAACGAAAATTTTTTTTGAAATTTCTTTATCCATTGCCTTAGCGGATGCAATCACTCCTGAATGTGTGTAAGGAACTCCATAATTTTCTAAAACACTTTGAATATAACCATCCTCTCCAAATTGTCCGTGAAGTGCATTAAAAATTATATTTGGCTTAAATTTCTGAATATTTTTTTCTAAATTAAAATCTGGTTCACAAATTTTAATTTGGTAGCCTTTTTTTTTAAGTTCTTTAGCAACTTGAAAACCAGTGTCCAAACTAATCTTTCTCTCTTTAGAGATCCCACCTGATAAAATTAAAATTTTTTTTTTCAAATTATTCCAATATTTTTATTTCTTTTTCAAGTTTAATGCCTGTTTTCTTTTTTACAGATTCTGAAACAAATTCTATTAAATTCTTCATATCTTCATATTTTGCATCACCTCTGTTTACGAAAAAATTGCAATGTTTTTCTGATATGTGCGCATCCCCAAAATTTTTATCGAGTGGTACCGAGTCTCTTATTAGTTCCCAAACTTTTTTATTAGTTTGACCTATTGGATTTTTAAATGTGCTACCACTTGTTTTAATTCTTGATGGCTGAGATTTTTCTTTTTTTTCTTTTAATCTAAACATTTCATCTTTTATATTTTCTCTATTACCCTCTATTCCTTTAAAAGTTGCACTTAAAAATATTAAATCTTCAGATAAATTATTATTTCTATACTCAAATTTTATATCTTTTTTTGGGATTGTAATTACGTTACCTTTTTTATCTATTGCTTGTATCGAAACAATTATATCTTTAAATTCTCTATTGAAACACCCCGCATTCATACGAATTCCACCTCCAACTGAACCAGGTATGCATGATAAAAATTCTAAACCACTGATCGAATGTTCCATAGCAAAGTTAGATAAAACTTTATCTGTCACTGAACTACCGGCTATAATCAAGTTCTTAGAATGTAAAGAGATTTTGCCAAAATTTTTCCCGAGCTTTATTACAATGCCATCAAACATTTCATCTGGTATCAAAATATTTGAACCTGCTCCTAGAACAAAAATTTTTTCTTTATTATTAATTATTTTTAAAAATTCTATTAAATCTTTTAATGTTTCAGCTTTAAAAAATACTTTTGATTTTCCACCTATATTAAACCAATTTTTTTTTTTTTTAAATCGTGTTCGAAATCAAGATTTGTATCGAAACCTTTTAATAATTTTTTAAGTTCTTTTATATTCATTTCAATATTTTAGGCAGATCTCTAATCCAATTTGATATGGAGCCTGCTCCCATAGCTATAACAATTTTTTTTCCATAAATATTCTTTTTAACAAAATTAGCTAATTGGTATTTATTATTTACTAAAAACAATTTTACATTAGAATTTTTTATTAAATTCTTAGCAAAATTGAGATATTTAAAACCTAATTTAATTTTTTCACCTGCGGTATATATTGGTAATAATACAACTTCATCGGCTTCCTTAAATGCATGTGAAAAATCTTTCTTAAGATCCTTTAATCTCGAGATTCTATGAGGTTGAAAAATACAAATTTTCTCATATCCATTATAAACATTTTTAACGCCGTTCAATACTTCTTTGATTTCAGTTGGGTGATGAGCATAATCATCGTAAAAATCAATTTTGTTGTACGTGAATATTTTGTTAAATCTTCTTTGAACACCCTTAAAATTTTTAAGGCCGTTTTTAATATCTTGAATTGATAGTCCTATAGTTAAACCTATTGCAATAGCTGCAACTGAATTACGAATGTTATGCAATCCTAATAATGGTATTACAAAATTTTTAATTATTCTTTGTTTTTTATTTGGTAAGTTAAGGCTTAAATCAAATTTTGAATATTCTTTAAATAATTTGATATTCTTGATTTGGTAGTTAGATGTTTTGGAAAGGCCATAAGTGAAAAAATTTTTATTCTTTAATTTATAAATCAATTTTCTGTTATTTGTGTCATCAGAGCAAATAAATGACTTACCAAAAGAAGGAACTTTTTCTACAAATCTGACAAAATGAGAATTAAGATCCTCAATAGATTTATAATAGTCCATATGTTCTCGATCAATATTAGTTATGATAGAATATGTGGGGGGTATGTAAACGAAACTACCGTCTGACTCGTCTGCTTCTAATATAGACCAATCACTTTTTCCAAGTCTTGCAGAATTATTCAAAGAGTTTATTACTCCACCATTAATGATTGTTGGGTCCAACTTTGTTTTTTGAAAAACTGATGCTATTAAAGAAGTGGTTGTTGTTTTACCGTGGGAACCGACTACAACAATATTCTTATTTAAAGAAACTATATGAGCAAGCATTTCTCCTCTTTTATATATTGGTAAACCTTTTTTTTTAGCTTCAATTAATTCTGGATTATTTCTTTTTATAGCAGAGGAAATAACAACAATTGAAACTTTTTTTAAGTTTTGTTTTTTATGTCCAATCAAAATTTTTATCTTCTCTTTTTTCAATCTTTCAATATTTTTATTATTAAAAATATCACTTCCTTGTATGTTAAAACCTTTGCTTTTCATGATTAAAGATAAACCGCTCATTCCAATTCCACCGATACCAACAAAATGTATAACCTCAGTTTTTGCTAAATTTATTTTCATTCAATTTCATCTAAAATTTTTTTATTATCTTTGATCCAAGAATTATTATTCGTAAAATTTTTCATATTCAGTTTTTTTTCGTTATATTCACTGTTATTTCGAAAAATATTAATTAAAAAATCTTCAACTTTTTTTTGACTTAATTCATTTTGACCAATAATCCAACCAAAACCTTTATCACGATAAAAAAAAGAATTTTCTAACTGGTGGTTATCTTTAGAATTTGGCAAAGGAATCGCTAAAAAAGGTATATTCAAAATAACAAGTTCTGATAAAGTTGAAGCCCCAGCTCTTGTAATGCAAAAGTCTGAACTTTTAATAAGTTCAAATAGGTTTTCATCATATGAAAAAACTTTATTTTCGATCTTATTTATTAAGTAAAGATTTTGCAAATTATTAATATTTTGTTTACTAGTTTGATGAAAAATTTTTAAAGGATAACGATTATTAATATTTTTAAAAACTTCATAAAAAAAATTATTAAAAATGCTGGCACTTTGACTACCTCCTATCACTACAATTTCAAATTTTTTTTTTTTTAAGAAATTAAAATGTTGAATAAAGAATTTTTTTCTTACTATTGGATTAATGACAACCTGTTTAAATTCTTTATTTTTTGGGAATTTTTTAATTTTTTTTGAATAACAAAAAATTTTTTTGCAAGTATTTAAAAAATATTTATTAGCTCTACCCAAAACCATATTTGGTTCTAGTAAATAAATATCAATTTTAAGAAATTTAGACGCTAAACATATTGGTATAGACATATATCCACCTGTAGAAAACAAATATTTAATTTTTTTTTTTCTTAATAAAGCTATGCTTTTGAATGTTAAAAAAATTACAATCAATATATTTAATGGAAGCAGAATTTTATTATTTAATTTCGGGGTGTCTATTATTGTATAATTTTTAAAATTTTTATTTAAAAATTTTTTTCCCCTCAAATCAGTAGTCAAGATTATATCATATTGATCCTTGAGATGTTCATATAGAGCAATAGCTGGGTTTACGTGGCCACCAGACCCTCCTGTTGAAATTAAAATTTTTTTTCTCATAGCAAATTAATCTAATTTTCTTTTGGTTAAATTTAAAATGATACCAGATAAAACTGATACACTTACAATTGAAGATCCACCATAACTTAAATATGGTAAAGTCATTCCAGTTGTTGGGAATAATCTAATGTTCACACCAATGTGAATTATGGCTTGTAATAAAATTAAACTAACACAACCAGTCAAAATTAATTTAATAGTATTGTTTTTTTCGAGACTAATTCTTTTGAAAACCAAGTAAATAAAACTTAAAAATATGAACATAATCAAAATAATAGAAATAACTCCAAATTCTTCTGAAATAACCGAAATTATATAATCTGTGTGAGCTTCCGGAACTGTGTTTTTTAAAGTTCCTTCCCCAATACCTTTGCCAAAAAAACCCCCACTTATGATAGAGTCTAATGCCTTATCTGATTGAAAATTATGAGTACCTATATCTCTGTTAAAAAAAGAAAATATTCTATTTTTAATATAGATAAACTTTGGAACATATATAATGAGATAAGAGCAAGAGATTACCAATATTAAAAATAAAATTAATAGAAAAAAAATACTTATTCCTGAAACAAAGATTAGAATTCCCCAGTTAAAAATAACTAACAAAGTCTGACCAATGTCAGGTTGCAATATAAGTAAAGACGAAATTACTGCAGTGATTATAAATGAAAAAAGATATTTAATATTTTTACTCTTAATTTTTTTACTACAGAGTATAGATGCTATCATGACTATTAAGAAAGGCTTCAATATTTCAATTGGTTGAAATCTCGGTAAAAAAATTAAATCTATCCATCTTTTTGATCCTTTTACTTCTATACCTATTAAAGGTATTAAAAATAGAAATATTAATGAAACAATAAAAAAAAACGTCGAAAATAAGAATAAATGTTCGTAATTAATTGAAGAAATAGTAAAAATTATAAATAGGCCTAAAAAAATATATGCTAAATGTTTGAAAAAAAAAAAATAGTCATTTGTGTCTAATTTATCTGAAGCAACTAAAGATGTTGACACTAAAGAAAAAAATAATCCTATTAAAAAAAGTAAAATAATAATGGTTAAAATTGATTTATCTAAATTTTTCCACCAACTATAGTAAAAATTATTAACTAATCTAATTTTTTCCATTATAAAAACTTTTAATTATTTGATTAAAATATTTACCTCTTTCTTCAAAATTTTTGAAATCATCAAAGGAAGCACTGGATGGGCTAAAAAGAATAACATTCTTTTTTGAAATTTCATTTTTTGAAATATCTAGCATTATTTCTTTGACTGAGGATCTAATATTTTTATGAATTTTACAATCTACCCTAGATTTCAAATTTTTAAGAAAGAACAAATAATTATTTCCAAAAATAAAAGCTTTAAGATTTTTACATTTCTTTTTACTCAAACTAAATTTATCACCTTTTTTAGGAACTCCACCTAAAATCCAATAAACATTTTTAAGATTTTTTAGAAGACTTTCAGAAGATGCAAAACTTGTAGATTTTGAATCATTAATTATTTTTAAATTTTTATCCTCATAAATTGTTTGTTGTCGATAATTTAAACCTCTGAATTTTTTCAAAGTTTGAATTACTTTTTCTTTTTTTAAATTTAATTTATCGACTAAAGCAAAAACAAAAGATAAATTTTCTTTATTTCCCTCTGAGGAAAAATAATGATTATCTAATTTTTCAATCAATTGGTTTTTTTTTTTTGTATCTACCTTAATTATTTTTACACTGAATTTTTTAGATTTAATTTTTTTTTTAATATTAAGATCATGTTTATTTATAAAAGCTAAACAATTCTGTGATTGTTTTTCTAATAATTTAAATTTTGCATTGATATAATTTTTTAAGTTTCCATGACGTTCTAGGTGATCTGAAGAAATATTTAAAATTACTGAATATTTAGACTTAAATAATTGACTATAAGCTAATTGATAAGAGGAAATTTCAATTACAAAAAAAGTTTTATGATGGATTTTTTTTTCTGATAAAATAGGAGTGCCAATATTGCCCACTATTCTCGCATCTTTCTTTTGATTTAATAAAATTTTATATAAAATATGTGCAGTCGTTGATTTTCCATTTGTTCCTGTAATCGCTACACTTTTGTTTTTTTTGTAAAATGAATAAAATACATCAAGATCTGTGAAAATCTTGTCTTTATTCTTAATTAATATTCTAGAAAGTTTGCAGTTATTAATATCTATTCCTGGGCTTAATATAATGCAGTCAAATTTTTGTGAATTAATATTACTTAAGCTGATAAGTCTTTGCTTTAATAAATTATTTATCTTTAAATAAGTGTTGTCATCAAAAACAGACAATTCATTTTTTTTTTTTAAAAAATTAAAAGTCGCTATTCCACTTTTTCCTAGGCCGTAAATTAAAATTTTTTTGTTAAAAAAAAATTTTTTGTTATTAATCATCTTAATTTAAGTGTTGCTAACCCGATCATTGCTAAAATTATTGAAATTATCCAAAATCTAATAACAACTGTTGACTCCGGCCATCCTTTTTTTTCAAAATGATGATGTATTGGAGCCATTTTAAAAACTCTTTTACCAGTCAATTTAAATGATATAACTTGAACCATAACTGATACAGCCTCTAATACAAATAGACCACCAGTTATAGCTAAAACTATTTCATGTTTAGTAACAATACCTACTGCGCCCAAAGATCCGCCTAATGATAAAGATCCAGTGTCACCCATAAAAATTTTAGCTGGTGGAGCATTAAACCATAAAAACCCTAAGCAAGATCCAATGATTGCTCCACAAAAAATTGAAACTTCACCTGTTCCCTCCACATAAGGAATATGTAAATACTCCGAAAAAACTATATTTCCAGTTACATAACTTATAAAAGCAAAACAAGCTGCTACTAAAATTACAGGTACAGTAGCTAAACCATCGAGCCCATCAGTTAGATTTACTGCATTTGAAGATCCAACAATTACGAAAACTGTGAATGGGATAAAAAACCATCCTAAATTCACGACTAAGTTTTTAAAAAAAGGGAAATATAAATTAGTTAGTTCGTCATTGGTTGAAAATTTGATTAGAAAAAAAATTCCTATAATTGCAAGAATTATTTGGATAAAAATCTTTAACTTAGATGAAATTCCTGTTGAATTTTTATATCTAATTTTTTTATAATCATCATAAGCACCAAGACCACCAAATGATATAGCAATATATAAAGCAAAAATAATGTAAGTATTTTTTAAATTTCCCCACATTAAAACTGATATCAACAGACTAAATAAAATAATTAGACCTCCCATTGTGGGTGTACCTATTTTTTTAATTATGTGGTCTGAAGGCCCATCCTTTCTTATTGGGTCCAATATATCTTTGTCAGCAAAATATCTAATAAAAGAATTACCTGCTAAAAGAACAATCATTAAAGAAGTAAAAAAAGCTAAACCGGTCCTAACAGTTATATATTTAAAAATATTTAAAAAACTAAATATGTCTACAAAATTTAAAAGAAAATTATAAAGCATTAATTCCTTTCTTTTTTAATTTAGTTACAAAATTAAATAAACCCGTAGAATTTGATCCTTTTATCATCAAATAATCACGGTGTTTTAATTTATTATTTATCAAATTATTTAATTCCGAATCATTTTTCAATATTTCACCCTTTTTATGAAATTTTATTTTTTTAAAAGTTTCTTTTATATCTTTACCTATAACATGGACTTTATTAACAGAGATTTTGTTAATTTTTTCACATATGCTTTGATGTAATTTCTTCGAATGTTTACCAAGTTCAAGCATATCCCCAAGAATTATATGTTTTCTATTTTTATCAATCTCAATTCCATGAAAATTTTGTAAAGCTGAGCTAAGAGATAGAGGATTTGAGTTGTAACTTTCATCTATCAAAAAAATATCTTTTTTGGCTAATTTTAATTTTTTTATATCACCTCTTCCTTGAGTAGTTTCAATATTTAAAAAATGATTTCTATTTAATTTACGAATATCAATATAAATTTGCATTACAGCTAGAGAGAACATAATATTATAAATAAAGTTACTAAAATTTTTACGAATATAAAAAAGTTTTTCAAAATTGTTTATCCTTAAAATAATCTTATATTTATTTTTTTGACTTATGATTTGTTTCAAATTTACTGTCGTATTTTTTTTGCAATTAGAAACGGAGTAAATATTTAATCCTCTCTTCTTAGCTATCGCTTTATGTAAATTATAAAATTTGTCATCGGCATTAAGCACTAAGTTTCCATGTTCTTTAACATTATTAATAATTTCACCTTTTGCAGAAGCAATTTCTGATAAATTTTTAAAATTCTTAATATGAGCGTAGCTTATATTTGTTATTACAGCTACATCTGGCTTTATTATTTTAGATAAAGAATTAATCTCACCCTTTTTATCCATTCCAACTTCTAATACTCCAAAAAAATCTTTCTGATTTAAATTAAATAAACTTAATGGAACTCCATATTTGTTATTAAAAGATTTTTTAGAATAAGATGTCCTACAGAACTTGCCCAGACAGAAACTTAGTAAGTCTTTCAGAGAGGTTTTTCCACAACTACCTGTTATTGCTATAATTCTAGTATCTATATTTTTTCTAAATTCACTTGCACAACTAGTTAAAAAATTTAACGTATTATTAACCTTTATTTGCTTCGTAATAGGATATTGATTATTTATACTATTCACAATAGCTAGAGATGCTTTTCTTTTGAAAACTTCTTTTAGATAATTGTGGGCATCATGTTTTTTTCCTTTAATTGTAAAAAAAATATCATTTTTATTTATCTTTTTGGAATTAATTTCTACTTTATTCAATTTTAAATTTTTTAAGTATAAACTTGAATTTGATAAATCTTTAACAATATTTAATTTGATATTTTTAGAGAGGCTCTGATTTTTTTTTCTTATCGAATTTAAAATAACGTCTTTATCCGAAAAAAATCTTATTCTATTTTTATAAATTTGTGATTTTTCATGACCTTTACCTGCAACTAATAATATTTGTCCACTTTTTAAATTTGATATAGCTCTAAAAATTGCTTTCTTTCTATCTGAAATTTCAGTTAACTTTTTAAGTTTAATACTTTTCTTTATCTCTTTTCTTATTGATTTAGGGTTTTCATTTCTGGGATTATCATCAGTCAAATATACTTTATCACAAAATGAGTTTGCTATTTTTCCCATTAGTTTCCTTTTAATTTTATCTCTCTCTCCACCACATCCAAAAACAACAGAAATTTTTTTATGGGGAAATTGATTTTTGATATTTTGTAAAACTACCTTTAATGCCATTGGCGTATGAGCATAATCCAAAATTACTTTGGAATTATTTTTGATTTCACCAATTTTTTCCAATCTACCGTTAATTGGTTTTATCTTACTTAAAGATTTAAAAATATCTTTAATATTGATACCACTTTTTTCAGCAGCCATTACAGCCATTAAAATATTCGTTAGCTGAATTTTGCCTATTAAATTTAAAATAAACTTGAATTTGAGTTTTTTATAATTCAATTCAATTAATTGATTATTTCCAGTAAATCTATGTGATAATATTTCGAATTGTTTATTTTTTTTTTCATTTGATAGATAAGTTAAGTTCAGTTTTTTTTTTTTACAAATATTATTAAGATTAATAAATTGAGGATTCGATTGGTCAGTGATGACATTTCCATTTTTTTTTACAAGTTTTTTGAAAAGATATAGTTTTGAATTTAAATAATCATTAAAATTTTTATGGTAATCTAAATGATCGTGGGAAAGATTACTAAAAATTCCGGTATTAAATAATAAACCATCTAATCTATGTTGTTTTAATCCATGACTTGAGGCTTCCATTATAACGTTATCTATTTTTTTCTTTTTAAGATTTTGTAATAAATAACTAAGTTTGATTGGATCTATTGTAGTATTAGATAATTCTTTAAAAGTATGATTTGTTTTTACTCCTAGAGTGCCAATAGAGGCTACTTTTTTCTTATTCAACTTAAGAATTTGAAAATAAAAATCAGCAATAGAGGATTTTCCATTTGTTCCTGTTACAGCAATTAAATTTTTAGGAAGTTTATAGTTTATTTTGTATGAAAATTCTGCGAGTAGTTTTCTTATATTTTTTGAAGATAAGTATAAAATATGATTTTTAATGCCTGAGAATTTTTTTTCATGGATAATTATTTTTGCACCTTTTTTTATTGATTGATTAATAAAATCATGACCATCTTTTTTTTTTCCTTTAATAGCAAAAAATATGAAATTTTTCTTTATTGCTGAACTATCAAATGCAATACCCGAAAAAGTATAGCCTTTATATTCTTTTTTTAAATTTGGGAAATATTCTTCAAGATACATTTTAATAAATTTGTAGATAATTTGTGGCTAAAATAGGCCCAATTTTATCTATAATTTGACCAGCTACTTCGACGGATGTCCATCCAGCTGTATTAAAAGGTGTTCCTTTAAAACTGCCATTTTTATTTCTATAATTATAAATATAAGTAGGAGATCCTTTCGGAGACTCTAACATAACAATTAAAACAAATTTTGGTTTTGATGCGGGAAAAATAGAGGCAAAAGTATTAATTTTAATATTTGAGTATTCACCTTTTATAGGTTGTTGAGCAGTTCCAGTTTTTCCAGCAATTTTAAATCCCCTTACGTCTGCAAGATTTGCTGTTCCTTCATCTGAAGCTACAACTTTTCTAAGTGTCTTTGTTAATTTTTCAGAAACCCCATCTTTTAAAATTTTTTTTTTTTTATTCTTTTGATTTTCATCGTTTTTTATTAGTTTGGGATTTATATAATAGCCTCCATTAGTAAGAATAGAATATCCTTTTGCTAATTGTAAAATTGTTGTCGAAACTCCATGGCCGTAAGAAGCTGTCGCAAGTTTACATTTACCTAAATTAAATTTCTTTGGTCTAGCAATTTCATCTATATCAAAATCAATTTTACCAAAAATACCAATCTTTTTTAAAAAATCTTCATATCTCTCTGAACCAACTTTCTGAGCTATTCGAACAGATCCAATATTACCAGACCTGATCAGTATTTGTTCAGCACTTAAATTTGATGGTATTTTTTCATCATACTCTCTGATTGGATATCCACCACACATAATTGATTTAGGTAAATTTATAAATTTAGTATCTAAATCTATTAATCCATCATTCAATGCAGAAGCTAAAGTAAAAGTTTTAAAAACAGATCCAAATTCATAAGTACCTTTTGTAACTTTATTGATATAATTTACGTTAGTTATTTTTCTTCTTTCATTAAGATTGAAATCTGGCAAAGAAACCAATGACAGAATTTCACCATTATCTACATCCATTAAAATCGCTGCAGCTCCTTTGGCTTTAAAAATTTTTTTAAATCTCACTAGCTCATTTCTAATTAAAAATTGAACATTATTGTCAACAGTAAGTTTGATTGGACTAAGATTCATTTTAAGTTTTTCATCAATTGATTTCTCTAATCCTGAAATACCTTTATTATCTTCGTCGATTTGACCTATTATATGGCTAAACAAATTTTCTTGAGGATATAATCTTATAATTTTTTCTACAGGTATAATTGATTTATCTCCAAGTCTCATTATTCTCTCATAATTTTCTTCTGAGATTTTTTTTTCAAACCAAAAAAATTTTCTTTTATTTATCTTTTTTTTAATAGTGAAATAATCCTTTTTTGGAAAAATATACCTTAAATTGATCAATAATTTCTTCTCATCAATTATATCTAATGGATTTATACCAACGTCTATAGAACTAACTGTTTTTACGATTATTCTTTCATTTCTATCCACTATATCTGCTCGATATAGTTTTTTTGATAAAGGGGAAATTAAATTTTGTTCAACTTTTACAACTTCTCTAGTTCCTAAATGCAATAAATGAATTGAGTAAATTAAAGAAACCATAAAAAAAACAAAAAAAATAAAGGCTATTCTATTAAATTGAATATTAAATTCAGATTTACTATTAATCTTTATCAAGCTTATTTTTGAGTCTTCTAAAATTATTTTTTTATTTTTTTTAATCATTGTCTTTAAAAATCTCAAAATTATAAATATCAATGTTTTCTTTGTTGTTTAAAATAATCTTTATTTCATCTAATTTTTTATTTTCAAATTCTTTACCAAAGTACAAAGATTGATAATTAAATAATTTTTTTGAAGAACTTAAATAATTATATTCTAGAGATAAATTTCCATATTCTTTTTTTAAAACCCTTAAATTTTCTTTTCTTATAAATATTTTATCCTCGATTTCTTTTGTAGAATTTTTGATTATCGCCGTTAAAAGTATTAAAATAAAAATACTTGCCACAAAAAGGAGTCTTTTCATAATTTTGTCCCTAAGTTTTCTATTTGAATTAAAAAATTAAATTTTTCTAAAATATCAGTTTTAAATTCATAAAAATCATCATCTTTCACAGCAAATCTAAGTTTTGCAGATCTTGATTGTGTATTTAAACTTATTTCGTCACTCGATGGAAAAATCGGTTTTTTTTGAACTAATTTAAATAAATTTTTTGTTAATTTTAATTTAGGTTGATATCTTGATACACTTTTATTCTCAGATAAACTTCTAAAAAAATATTTTACTATTTTATCTTCTAAAGAGTGAAATGTTACAACTGCTAATATTCCATCCTTTTTCAAAATTTTTGTTGCATTAATCAATCCAAAAATTAATTCACTTATTTCTTTATTAACAAAAATTCTTAAAGCTTGAAAAACTTTAGTTGCAGGGTGTATTTTAAAATTTTTTCTCTTTTTTATTTTCTCTACTAAATTTACTAAACTTTGTGTGTTTATATCCTTATTTTTTCTTTCAATTATGATTTGATTTGCAATTTTTCTAGCTTCTTTTTCGTCCCCAAAATATCTAAAGATTTTTTCTAGATCTGGTGCCTCCAATTTATTTACCACGTCGCCTGCTGAAAAGTTATTTAAGCCCATTCGCATATTCAGATCTCCTTTAGAACGAAAAGATAATCCTTTTGAAGGATCCTTTATTTGAATATATGAGTATCCTAAATCAAAAATAACACCCCTGATATTTAGTTTTTTTAATTTGAGATCGTTTAGTTGACTAAATTTTTTATGTTTAAAAATAAATCTATTTTGAAATTCATTTAAAATTATATCTGCTTTTTTTTTTGTCTCAATATCTCTATCTAAAGCGATTACATTTGTATTTTTATAACTTAATATTTTTTTTGAATATCCACCTTGTCCAAAGGTACAATCAATAAATGTGCCACCATGTTGAGGGGAAATAATGCTAATTAATTCATTAAGCAATACCGGATAATGTTTTGGAACATCCGATACC
>MDTB01241825.1_pt1 | contig 22353 bp, 19 predicted proteins | sample 811161 | NCBI WGS metagenome assembly MDTB01 (sample SAMN05326650, study PRJNA326480) | marine metagenome | isolation source: seawater | place: Mediterranean Sea | collected 2009 | reverse complement strand
GGTCACCGGGCATCCAATTACTGGCCATCATGGCGACGGTTTTGCGGCCAAGCAGGCGGCTGCCGCCAAATGCACCCCGGCCGCGCAGCATTTCGCAAAACCGATGATAATCATCTAATGTGCCGACCAGACCGCCGCCGCCCGAAAACATTTGCCGAGGCTGCAATAAAGCACTGCCCGCCGCATCATCATAAAGGGCTAGCGGCTCATCACGGGTGGCTTCATAGCAACTGACAAACCGCGCTTCGGCGCCTGGCTTGACGGTGAAACCGGTATCCTGCATGGCCAGCGGGGCAAAAATATGCTGCTCAAAAAATTCATCCAATGGCTGGCCGGAAACAACTTCAATCAGCCGCCCCAGCACATCGGTTGACACCCCATAATTCCACCGGCTACCGGGTTGAAACTTCAACGGTGCTTGGCAAAGTGCGTCGACAACCTCCGCAAGGTTTTTCTGTGGATCATGGAAATCCACACCCAATGCACTCAGCACCGGCCCTAACAATGGCTCATCACGCTGCCCGTAAGTGAGCCCGGCCGTATGCGTCATCAGATGCCAGATACGGACCGGTTCCAACAACGGTTCGGTTTTCAAATTGTCGGCCTCACCACCGATAAAAACCTGCAGATCGGCAAACCCGGGGATATATGCACTGACAGGATCGTCAAGTTGCAAAAGCCCCTGCTCATACAGCATCAGAGCAGCGACGATGGTCACAGGCTTGGTCATCGAAAACAACCGCACCACGCTGTCACGTTGGATCGGCTTTTCTGTGCCGAGGTCAGCAAAACCACGTTGATCAACATAGGCAATTTTCCCATGGCGGGCGACCAGCGTGGTCGCAAACGGTAGTTGCCCCCGGTCTAAATACCCTTGCGCCCAGTCACCAATGCGCGTTAGTTGAGACGATGAAAGTCCAACATTTTCCGGTTTCACTTGTTCAATCATCCTGTCGTACTCTCATCGCCGATAACGGCTTCAGTGGTTTAGACGCTCGGCAATCCGGCGCCCGCTAAGATCTTACCCTAAAATTTTATCGATCTTCGATGATCGTAATGGAGACAGTCAAGTCCATGACCGTACCAACCACGCCCAGCGGCCGCCGCGTGCCGCTTTTTGCGGTTCTGTTGCTTGCCTTTCTGGCGGTCTTCTGGGGGCTCAATTGGCCTGTGATGAAAATCGGCTTGAGTGAGGTTTCACCCTGGGTATTTCGCGGTTGTGCTAGTATTTGCGGTGCCCTTGGGCTTTTTGCGATTTCAAAATTGACCGGTCACAGCTTAAAAGTCCCCCCCGAAGAACGCTTTGGCTTGGTGGTTTGTGGGCTGTTGAACCTGACCTTTTGGAATATTTTGGTTCTCTACGGTATCGATTTAATGAATGCCGGCAGGGCGGCAATCCTCGGGTATACGATGCCGATTTGGGCGACCATGGCAGGCGCGTATATGCTGCGCGAAAAGCTGTCGATGCGGGCGCTGGTTGCCCTCACTTTTGGCATGGCCGGCATGGGATTGCTGTTTTTTGCCGAAGGTCAAGCACTTGGCAAATCCGTGCTTGGTCCGTTGCTGGTTGTTGCGGCAGCAATCTGCTGGGGTCTCGGCACGGCGCTGACAAAATATTATGCCTTCACCATGCCAATTACTGTTTCAACGGCCTGGCAACATGCCATCGGGGTCACCCCCATTGTCATTATCGCGCTGCTCACGGATCTGACCAGCCATGGCCCGGTAAGCCTGTGGCCGGCGCTAATGGTTGCCTACAACATGATCATCACCTCGATCTTCTGTTACTGGGCCTATTTCAAAGTGGTGCAGTTGTTACCGGTGGTGGTTTCAACGGTCGGGATGTTGGCCGTGCCCGTCTTAGGGGTGTTCTTTGATGCACTGATTTTTCAACACCAACCAACCTGGTTCGATTATGGTGCGTTACTGGCCGTTGTCGTCGCCGTCTACTTGGTGATGACCACAAAACGTTAGGCCGGGGTGGATAAAAGGAATCAAGACATGGCGCAATTAACCTCTCTTGCGGAAACGGCAGCGCGGCTTTTAAAAGCACGTGGTGAGACCATCGCGGTTTCAGAATCATCGACCGGCGGCTTAATTTCGGCAGCTTTATTAGCGGTGCCAGGGGCCTCAAGCTATTACCTCGGCGGCGGCATCATTTACACTCATGCCGCCCGAGAAACCTTGCTTCAGATTGATTTCAAAGCCTATCCGGGGATGCGCTCCTCGAGCGAGCCTTATGCCGCACTTTGCGCCGAAACCATCAGCCAGAAACTCGCGGCCACCTGGGGCTTGGCTGAGACCGGCGCCGCCGGCCCCAGGGGCAACCGCTATGGCGATGCCGCCGGGCATACCTGTCTGGCTATCGCCGGTCCGACAAATACCGTCATCACCTTGGAAACAGGGCTGGCGGATCGTGAGGCAAATATGTGGCTGTTCGCTGAACGGGCGTTTAGCCTCTTGGTCGACACCCTGGAAACTGCCGACTAAGTTTTTGACGCCGCCTTTAATGGTTTTAAGGCGGCGATATGTGCTGGTGACAGCCCGCAACAGCCGCCCACGGCCCGCGCCCCGTTAGCGATCCAATCACAGCCAAACGCGTGCAGACGGTCCGGCGCAATGATTTCTTCAAACTGCCAGTGCGGCATCTTGAAAAATCCGGAATCCGGATAGGCGATGAGAGGGCCATCGAAGTGGCGCTTCAAAATATCCAAGGCCGGGCCCGTGGCGTTCGGTGATGAATGCATGATGCCGGCGGCATCAAAACCACTTTCGCCCGCCAGTTTAGCAATTTCCGCAAAGTCTAGATCATGCTGCTGCATGTAACTAAGGACGCGCCCATCGTCACCTAACCTGACCGATAACCCACACCATACCGGCAGGCCTGTCGCCCGTGCCGCCGCGAAGGCATGAATCATTCGATCCGGCGAATACATCATTTCTAACATGATCATATCGCAGCCGGCCGCCTTGTGAATTTCCGCCAGCTCACCAAACCCGTCGGCCATCATCTGATCGCTGACCTGATGTTGATCAGAGGTGCGATCAACACCGGCGGCGAAAGGCAACATATGTGATAGCGAGCCGGCAACGACCACATCTGGCCGGCCGGCCCTGCTGCGCGCCGATAACGCCGCCTCGACCGCCGTATGATTGATCGTCCGAACCTGATCGTCGAGCCCGGCAGCCGTCAACATCAGCCGCGAGCTGGCAAAAGTATTGGCGGTAATCACGTCAGCGCCGGCGGCCATATATTCCATATGCACGGCCTCAAGTTGCGCACGGTGCGAGAGGGTGGCCGGACCGCACCAGGCCTTGGCACTCATCGGCACGCCGCGGCGCTCCAGCTCGGTACCGGTGCCGCCATCAAGGATCACGACACCACCTGTACACATTCGGTCGAATAACACTTGATAACGCATCGTTGGCTCCTTCTTACGGCGAAAAGCCCTGGTTGAGTGACATGCCTGTCAGCGAACGAAATTTTTTCCCAAGACCGTCCTCAATTAGGCAAAAAATTATGCTGCGGCAGCGCTTGCGGCAAGCATTTTTCATTTTATCGCCTGGCCCAAATAAGAACAAAAAAGGAACAAAATGAAAGCCAGCTGATACCAAGGATTTCTTTTCACAGCCATAGTACACGCAAAGCGTTTAGCAATACTGATCCAAAAAGCACGTAAATTTCCACTGTTTTCCCTTTTGATTCCATTGACGCCCATGAATACCCATGATATCCCATTACATCCCGTGATGGATATGTTGCTCGGATTCCCTCGAAGCCGACAAAGGCAGATTCAGAACCGGGACAGGGAACAGCAGTCGTCGGCCAAGCAATGGCCGTCAGGTGAAACCACGGAGCAGCGATCACACGGTCGCTCGTAGGAGAAGGGTTCGATGTCGGTTTTTCTTTCGACATTCGAAAACAAACTGGATGGCAAGGGCCGAGTTTCGGTTCCGGCGTCTTTTCGCAGTGCCCTGGACAAACAAAATTCTGCCGGTGTTGTTTTATTTCCATCGCTGCGGCACGCCTGCTTAGAAGGCTGCGGCGACCAACGGATCGAACAAATTGCGGAATCGATTGATCGCCTTGATGCTTTTTCCGAAGAAGCCGAGGCGATGCAAACAATCTTGGCGGATTCCGCCAGCCTATCGATTGATGGTGATGGGCGGATGGTTTTGCCCGAGAAAATGATTGCTTTCGCAGGCCTTGAGCATGTGGTGGTGTTTGTCGGACAGGGCCGGCAATTTCAAATTTGGGCACCCAGTCGCTACCAGCACTTCCGTGATCACAACCGTGACATCGCTCGCGAACGCGGCCTGTCCTTGCGGATGGTACCGCGTTATGGTGGCGGTGCCCCATGACCGCAACGGCACCGCATTCAGACATCCACGCGCCGGTCATGTGCGCGCAGGTGGTTGACGGCCTGAATGTGAGGGATGGCGGTGTTTATGTGGATGGCACTTTTGGTGCGGGCGGCTATTCGGAGGCCATTTTAGCGGCCGCCGATTGTTCCGTCTGGGCGATTGACCGCGACCCTGACGCGATTGCCCGCGGCCAAGAGATGCGCCGCCGGCATGCCGGTCGCTTAACCTTGGTTGAAGGGCGCTTTGGTGACCTTGAGCGATTGGTTGAGATGCCTGCCGTTGATGGCGTCACCTTAGATTTGGGCGTTTCCTCGCCACAGCTTGACCAAGGCGAACGCGGGTTTTCATTTCGGCTGGACGGCCCGCTTGACATGCGCATGGAAAAAGCCGGGCCAAGCGCTGCCGATGTGGTCAACACCGAAACGGAGACGCGCTTAGCGGATATTATCTTCCAATTTGGTGAAGAGCGCCGGTCACGCCGCATTGCCCGCGCGATTGTTGCCGCCCGCGCCGAACAACCGATCACCCGCACCGGCCAGCTGGCGTCCTTGATACGGGCGGTTGTACCGACCGCGCCGCAGGACAAGATTGATCCGGCAACACGCACCTTTCAAGCCCTACGCATCCACGTTAATGGCGAGTTGGCACAGCTTGACCAAGGATTGATTGCCGCAGAACGATTGCTGCAGGTTGGTGGTCGATTGGCGGTTGTGTCATTCCATTCCCTTGAGGACCGGCGGGTGAAGAATTTCCTGCGCAGCCGCACCGGCCAAGCCCCGCGACCATCCCGCCACCTGCCGGAAACGCAAGAGACGGCAACGGCCAGCTTCCGCGACCTGTCTCGGCGGCCGTTACGGCCCAGCGATGACGAGGCGACATTGAACCCACGCGCCCGCTCTGCCCGTTTGCGGTTGGCAGAGCGAACGGCGGCTGCCCCTTGGCCACTGTTGGAGGGATCGTGATGCGACGCTCTATGATCCTTTGGCTGGGCTTGGTGGTGCTGTCGGCAGCCTCGCTTTTTTTAATCAAGACAGAAGTGCAGCAACGTGAAGATCAACTAACCGCGCTGCATCAGGATATTACCCGCCAACAGCAGGCGATCCATGTGTTGAAAGCGGAATGGAGCTATCTCAACCGCCCCGACCGTCTTTCCGCATTGATTGAGCGGCATCTTGATTTGGTGCCCATTAATCGCGGCCATTTGGCCAATTTCGATGCGTTACCGTCGCGGCCGACAGGCAGCACATCGGTAGCGCCGACAAAGATTGTTTCGGTCAGGGAGCAGCAATGAGCCACCTGCATCCCAACACCAGCGCCACTGCATCTGGCAATCGCCGGCACCGCAAAGTGTCGCTGGTTGCGGGAATGGAATGGGCGATTGATACCAGCCGCACACGTTTGGTGGTATCGGCCGTTGTGTTCGCGCTTGCCTTTACAGTGATGGCCGTCCGGGTCATTGACGTTGCGATTTTAACCGGCAAAAACGAGCCGCGCCGGGCCCAAACGCCAGCAACCGCGCTGCCTTTGAAAACAGCGCGGGCTGATATTGTCGACCGCAACGGCGTCCTGTTGGCCACCTCTTTGCGCACGCAATCCTTATATGCCGATCCAAAATATATTCCCGATGCACACCGTGCAGCCGAGCAAATTACGCAAATATTGCCGCATCTTCAGCCGCAGCAAGTGGCTGAAAAACTTTCCCAAGCAAGTCGCTTTGTGTGGATCGAGCGAAATCTCAGCCCGCGGCAAACTTATGCTCTCAATCGCCTTGGTATTCCTGGCCTGAACTTTAAATCTGGCGAACGCAGGGTTTACCCACAAAGCGCCCTGACGGCCCATGTGGTCGGCTTGTCCGGTGTTGATGACAACGGTCTAAGCGGCATTGAGAAATCCCTTGATCCCGCCATCCGTAGCAATTCGGCACCTATTCGGACCAGCATTGACATTCGTCTGCAGCACATTGTGAAAGAAGAACTGCAAGCTCAAATCGACGCCTTCGAGGGCATTGGCGGCGTCGGCCTTGTGCTTGACGTGAATAGCGGCGAAATCCATTCCCTGGTTTCATTACCGGACTTCGACCCAAATAATTTTGCCGCTAAATCGGACGACGCCAGCTTTAACCGCGCGACGCTCGGTGTTTATGAGATGGGCTCGACATTTAAAATCTTCAACACTGCGATGGCGCTGGAATCCGGGCATGTCAACCTGGCCGATGGTTATGATGCAAGCAAGCCAATCCGCATCGCCCGCTTCACAATCTCAGACTATCACGCCAAGAAGCGCTGGCTGTCGGTTCCTGAAATCTTCATGTATTCCTCAAATATCGGCTCCGTGAAGATGGCCCTTGATGTGGGCACCGATATTCAACAGGGGTTCCTGCAAAAGCTTGGCATGCTTGACCGATTGCCGCTTGAGCTTCCGGAAACAGGGACGCCGATGCTGCCCCATCCATGGCGGCAAATTAATACCATGACCATCGCCTTCGGCCATGGTCTGTCGGTCACACCACTGCATTTGGCCAATGGTGTGGCCAGTATCGTTAACGGCGGCCTGCGCTACCAGCCGAGCCTTTTGGCCCAGCCCGTGGACGCCAAAGCCACCGGTGAGCGTGTCATTTCGGCCAAGACCTCCAGGGATATGCGCCGCCTACTGCGGCTGGTGGTTGAAAACGGTACCGGCCGCAATGGCAATGCGGAAGGTTATCTGGTCGGCGGTAAAACCGGCACCGCGGAAAAATCCGGCGGCAACGGTTATAACCGCAAGTCGCTTTTGTCGTCCTTTGTGGCTGCCTATCCCCTGAACAACCCGCAATTTGTGGTTCTGGTGATGGTTGATGAGCCGAAAGGCAATAAAGAATCCTTTGGTTACGCCACCGGCGGCTGGGTTGCGGCACCTGCCGTGAAGCGCATCATTAGCCGCATGGCCCCGCTTTACGGAATTCTTCCAATTGACGAAAAATCGCCCGAAATTCGCCGTGATCTAGAGCTCAAATTACCGACGCCAAAAGGGAAGAAACGCCGTGCGTCTTTTTGATTTGATCGATAATTGCCAAGACTTTGGCCATAGCGACCGCGATATTGTCGGTTTGACCGCTGACAGCCGCCAGGTCAAGCCTGGGTATTTGTTCGCCGCCCTGCCCGGCCATAAAGCCGATGGCCGCAATTTTATCGCCGATGCGGTCGGCCGCGGGGCAACGGCCATTCTTGTGGCCCCAACACCAGGTATCGCTGAGCGGGCCTATCCGGCGGCGGTAATCGAAGACTTTAATCCACGCCGCCGCTTAGCCCTGATGGCGGCCCGCTTCGCCGGCAAACAGCCTGCCGTGACAGTGGCCGTAACAGGTACCAACGGTAAAACATCCGTGGTCGAGGCATGTCGCCAAATTTGGCAACAACTTGGTCACAATGCTGCCAGCATGGGCACCCTCGGCTGTATCCATGATGACCAATCAGATGGTCCAAGCTTGACCACCCCTGACCCGGTCACCTTGCATCAAGACCTGTATAAATTGGCAACAAACGGTGTTGATCACCTGGCGATTGAAGCGTCCAGCCATGGTCTTGACCAGTCGCGTCTTGACGGCCTGCATCTGAAAGCGGCCGGTTTTACCAATCTATCGCGCGATCATCTTGATTATCACGGTGACATGAGTGGCTATCTCAGTGCCAAGATGCGGCTATTTACCGATATTTTGAGCCGTGACGGCGTCGCCGTTCTGAACCGTGACAGCCAACATTTCGAGGCGCTGGCAGATATCGCCGCCGAGCGCCGCCAAACGGTTCTGAGTTTTGGCCAACACGCTGAATCTGATCTGCGCCTGGTTGCCGCCACTCCGCAGCCCACCGGGCAACTGCTGGATCTTTGCCTGCTGGGGAAAAGCTATCAGATCGAGCTTCCCTTGATTGGCACTTTTCAGGCCTTTAACAGTTTGGCGGCGATGGCTTTGGTGATCGCCGCCGGCGGTTCGGTTGCCGCCAGCAGCACCGCCCTTGCTAGCTTGCGCGGCGCTCCTGGCCGCCTTCAGCTTGTCGCACAAGCGTCAACCGGCGGCGCGATTTTGGTGGATTACGCCCACACTCCCGACGCCTTAGCGACAGTGTTAACCGCGTTGCGGCCGCATGTTCGCGGCAACCTGAGTGTCATTTTTGGCTGCGGCGGCGACCGTGATCCGGGCAAGAGACCGTTAATGGGTACCGCCGCCCATGATCACGCAGATGTGGTTTGGCTGACCGATGACAACCCGCGCAGCGAGGTGCCGGCAGACATTCGTGCTGCTGCCCGAAGCGGCTGTCCTAACGCTACTGAAATTGCCGATCGCGGGGCCGCGATTGCCGCCGCCATTAGCGCCCTTGCGGGCCATGATGTGTTGGTCATTACCGGCAAGGGCCATGAGCAAGGTCAAATTATCGGCGATCAGGTTATCCCTTTCGATGACGCCACCGTCGCCCGCCAGGCAGCGTTGTCACTGGGCGGCAAAGTCATCGGGGTGGCAGCATGAATAGGCGCAACACACTCTGGACCCGGGAAGCTGCCGTGCTGGCCACCAATGGCCGAAGCTGGGGCCATGATTGGCGCGCCCGAAACATTGCAATTGACAGCCGACAGGTGCGCCAAGGCGATCTTTTTGTGGCCCTTATCGGTGATCAATTCGACGGCCATACCTTCTTGCAAGCCGCCTATGATGCCGGTGCCGTTGCCGCGATTGTGTCGCGCCGCCCGAAGGATGCACCGGCAGAACTGCCGCTGATCGAGGTTTTTGATACCTTGGTTGCGCTGACAGCGCTGGCGACGGCCGCACGGGCCCGGCTTTCGGCAGCGGTTATCGCGGTGACCGGCAGCGTCGGCAAAACCGGCAGCAAGGAAGGTTTAGCCCATGCCTTGGCAAAATTTGGCTCCTGCCACGTCAGCGCCGGAAACTTAAACAATCATATTGGCGCACCGTTAAGCTTAGCGCGGGCGCCGGCCGATAGTGACTTTTGTGTCCTGGAAATGGGCATGAACCATGCCGGCGAAATTTCCCCTCTCTCGCGTCTTGCCCGCCCAAATATTGCCCTGATTACCAATGTTGAAGCTGTGCACATTGGCCATTTTGAAAGCCTGCAAGCGATCGCAGCGGCCAAATGCGAGATTTTTGACGGCCTGGAAGCAGGCGGCATCGCTGTCCTGAACCGCGATGATGCGATGTTTGATTTTTGCCGGCAAGCGGCGGCGGCGCGCGGCATCACCAAGGTGATCACCTTTGGCCGCAACGAAGACGCTGATTTTCACCTTTTGAAGTGCCAAAGCGACGCCACCGGCAGCACCGTTACGGCCGCCGTCGGGACAACTGAACTGAGCTATCGATTAACCGCCGTCGGGGCGCATTGGGTCACCAATAGCCTCGGTATTCTGGCGGTTGTTCACGCCGCCCAACAAGATATCGCAATTGCCGCCGAGGCGATTGCGCCGATAACGGCAGGACGTGGCCGCGGCGGCCATGTTGATATCACGTTAAGCGGCGGCCAGTGCCTGCTTTTGGATGAAAGCTATAACGCCAGCCCGCCGGCCATGCGGGCCGCCTTAGCTGTTTTGGCAATGACCCCGGTCGGCCAGGGCGGCCGGCGGATCGCCGTTCTTGGCGATATGCTCGAGCTAGGTGATCATGGCCCGCAGCTGCATGCCGAACTGGCCCCGGACGTATTTGCCAGTGGCGCTGACCTGTTATTCACCGTTGGCACCCATATGCGCCATCTGCGCCAGGCTATGGCGGTTCCATTAGACGGCCATCACCGTGACACGGCGGCGGAAATCGCGGCCGAAATTGCCGCCGAGGTCCGCGCCGGCGATGTCATCCTGGTGAAAGGCTCGCTTGGGGTCGGCATGAAAGCCGTAATCGCCGCCCTGACAGATTTGGACATGCTTGCCACACAGCCACGCAGCGCAGTTGGGAGGGGCTAAGCCATGCTATTCAATTTCTTGGTGCCTCTCGCCGATGATTACCAAATTTTCAATATTTTCCGCTATTTAACGTTTCGGACAGGTGGCGCGGTGATGACCGCCCTGCTGGTTTCGTTCATCCTCGGGCCGCGTCTTATCAATTGGCTGAAATCACGGCAGGGTGACGGCCAACCCATCCGTGTTGACGGCCCTGCCAGCCATCTCGTGACCAAAGCCGGGACGCCGACAATGGGCGGGCTTTTAATCTTAATTGCGATCACCATCTCGACCTTGCTGTGGGCAGACCTTGAGAATCGTTTGGTCTGGGTTGTGCTGTTGGTGACGATTGGTTTTGGCCTGATTGGCTTTGCCGATGACTACATGAAACTGACCAAGCGCAACAGCCGCGGCCTGCCGGGGAAACTTAAACTTCTGGCGCAACTGGTTATCTCACTTGCCGCCGCCAGCGCCGTTGCTGCCTTTATGCCGCCTGAACTGGCCACCAATTTAGCGGTGCCGTTTTTCAAAGATTTGCTGATCCCGTTGGGCTTTTTGTTCTGGCCGTTCGCGGTTTTGGTCATGGTCGGTGCCTCAAACGCCGTTAATCTAACCGACGGCCTTGACGGTTTGGCGATTGTCCCGGTGATGATCGCAGCGGCGTGTTTTGCATTAATCGCTTACTTGGTCGGGAACACTGTTTTTGCCGGCTATTTGCAAATTCATAACGTCCCCGGCGCCGGCGAATTAGCGGTTTTCTGCGGTGCAATTGTTGGTGCCGGTTTAGGCTTTCTGTGGTTCAACGCACCGCCTGCCATGGTCTTCATGGGCGATACCGGCTCATTATCGATGGGCGGCGCGCTTGGTGCCGTCAGTGTGATCGCCAAGCATGAATTGGTCTTGGCCATTATCGGCGGTCTTTTCGTTCTTGAAACCGTCTCCGTCATTGTTCAAGTGGCATCATTTAAATTGACCGGTAAGCGGGTTTTTCGAATGGCCCCCTTGCACCATCACTTTGAGCAAAAGGGTTGGGCGGAATCGACCATCGTCATTCGCTTTTGGATCATTGCCTTCATTTTGGCCCTGATCGGCCTGTCGACATTGAAGTTGAGGTAGGGTCATGATCACGGTTGACATCTTCGCTCAGCAAACAGTTCTCGTGGTCGGCCTGGCGCGTTCAGGTTTGGCGGCGGTGCGGGCGCTGACGGCCGGCCAGGCAACGGTCATTGCCTGGGATGATGCCACCGACCGGCGCGATGCCGCAGCGGCGGCAGGGGCAAGCCTTCTGCCACCGGCGGACATGCCATGGAACATCGCCGCCGCTCTAATTCTCAGCCCGGGAATTCCGCACACGCACCCAGAACCGCATCCGGCGGCCCAATTAGCACAGCAGCATGATGTTGAAATCATTGGGGATATTGAGCTTTTGGTGCGTGCCATGCCAAGCGCTAAAATCATCGCCATCACCGGTACCAACGGCAAGTCAACGACAACAGCCCTGCTTGGCCATGTGCTGAGCGACGCAGGTGAGGAAGTGGCTGTTGGCGGTAATCTTGGCATTGCCGCCTTGGACCTGCCGGTGCTCAGTCATCAAGGCTTTTATGTCCTGGAACTCAGCTCCTACCAGTTAGAGTTGACGCCAAGTTTGGCCTGCCGGGCGGCCTGTCTGTTGAATATTTCAGCCGACCATCTTGAGCGCCACGGCGGTATGGCAGGTTATATTGCCGCCAAGCAGCGGATTTTTAACAATTTACGGGCCGATGGCCTGGCCGTCATTGGCACCGATGATCCGACCTGCATGGGCCTTGCCGACAGTCTCAGATCTGCCGGCAGGCGGGTGTGCAGCATCACCGGTAGCGCAGCCGAGAGCGCTGTTGCCGCCGCCGCGCGTGATCATCTGAACGTGCAGCATGGCCAGCTGCAATGGCATCATCACGGCAGCTGCAAAGCCATCTTTGATTTGACCAAGGCCGCCGCCCTGCCAGGGGAGCATAATGCCCAGAACGCCGCTGCCGTTGCTGCCATCGCCCTTGATCTCGGCATCACTGCCGAGGCGATCACGGCTGGCCTAATCGGCTTTGCTGGTTTGGCCCACCGCCAAGAGCGGGTCGCCGTGATCAACGAAATTGCCTACATTAACGACAGCAAAGCAACCAATGCCGACGCCGCGGCGCGGGCGCTGGCCTGTTATGCACCGATTTACTGGATTGCAGGTGGCCGCGCCAAAACCGACGGCATCGCACCGTTGAAAAGCTATTTTGAGCGCATTCGCCATGCCTATTTAATCGGTGAAGCGGCAGCAGATTTCGCGGCCAGCTTAAGCGCCACCACCTCCTATTCAATCACCGGCAATTTAGCCGACGCTGTCCATGAGGCTCACCAACTGGCGCAAGGTGAAGCTTTGCCGGGGGCCACTGTTCTGCTGGCACCGGCGGCAGCGTCTTTTGATCAGTTCGACAGCTTCGAGGCGCGCGGCGATCAATTTCGCGGGCAGGTAAAACAGCTGGCACAAGCCAGCCGATTAACCACCGAGGTGCGCCCATGAGCAGTTTTGCACGCACCGATACAAGCTTGCTTGGGCGTTGGTGGTGGACCGTTGATCGCTGGCTGATCTCAACCTTGCTGCTGATCATTGCCCTGGGCGCCATTTTAGTGCTGGCGGCAAGCCCCTCGGTCGCTGAGCGGATTGGCTTGAACCCCTATCACTTCGTGCAGCGGCAGTTCATCGTCTTGCCGGTGGCAATGGCGTTGATGTTTGCCGTCTCATTGCTGAACCCGCTGCAAATTCGCCGACTGGCGGCGATTGGTTTCGTTGGCTGTCTGATCTTGCTGGCATTGACGCCGATCTTTGGCGCCGAGATCAAAGGCGCCCGGCGCTGGTTAAGCATTGGCGGTCTATCGCTGCAGGTGTCAGAATTTGTCAAACCCTGTTTGGCGGTGATGTCTGCATGGATGTTCGCCGAATGGCGGCGGCGGCCGGAATTTCCAGGGCATCTGATCGCCATTGCCTTATGGGCGGTGGTTGTCGGCTTGCTGTTGCTGCAGCCCGATCTGGGGCAAACCGTGGTTGTGACTCTGGTGTGGCTGGCGCAATTTTTCCTCGCCGGCCTGCCAATGGCGTTCATTTTGGCAATTGGCGTATTGGCCCTATGCGGGCTGTCGGCGGCGTATTTTCTATTCCCGCATGTGTCCAGCCGCATTGATCGGTTCTTTGACCGGTCATCAGGCGACACCTTCCAAATTGACCGGTCTTTGGAAGCCTTCACAAACGGCGGTTTACTTGGAACCGGCCCCGGTGAAGGCGAGATTAAGCAAATTCTCCCCGATGCCCATTCCGATTTCATCTTTTCAGTTGCCGGCGAAGAATTTGGGGCGATTACCTGCTTGTTGATTATCGCCTTGTTCGGATTTGTGGTGCTGCGCGGTTTCAGCCGTTTATTTGCCGATGACAATCTTTTCGTGGTCCTCGCAGGGGCCGGCTTGCTCATCCAATTCGGCTTGCAAGCGTTAATCCATATGGCCTCAACCTTAGAGCTGATGCCGACCAAGGGGATGACGCTGCCCTTTATCAGCTACGGTGGCTCATCGCTGCTGGCATTAGCCTTGGCAATGGGCATCACCATGGCGCTAACCCGCCGCCGCAGCAATGGTGGAGGGCTGTCATGAGCACCCCTGCCGTTGTCCTGGCCGCCGGCGGTACCGGTGGCCATATTTTCCCCGCTAAAGCTTTGGCCGAAATCCTAGCCGCACGCGGCATCACGCCGATTTTGTTAACCGATGGGCGCGGCGAAGCACTGGAAGTCGCAGGCCGGCAATTGGCGGTGCATCGGATCGCCGCAAAAAGCCCAAGCGGCAGCCTTAGCGCCCGTATTCGCGGCGCCGGGGCCCTGGCATTGGGCACATTGCAGGCACATTTTCTGCTTCGTCGTCTGGCCCCATTGGCGGTGGTCGGATTTGGTGGTTTTCCAAGCGTGCCGGCGGTTGTCGCTGCCGATTGGCGGCGCTTACCGATTGTGATCCATGAGCAAAACGCCGTCCTCGGTCGGGCCAATCGGTTATTGGCAAGCCGCGCCTGGCGGATTGCCACCGCCTTTGAAAAGGTTGCGAAGACCCCGGCCAATGAAACGGCAAAACTTCGTCTTGTCGGCAATCCGGTGCGGCCGGCGATTACCCAGTTACGGGCCCAAGATTTTCGCGCCCCGCAACCTGGCGAGGAGTTGTGGATTTTGGTCACCGGCGGCAGCCAAGGGGCGACCGTCTTTGCCGACATCGTGCCGGCGGCGGCGGCCAGCCTGCCAGCCGAGCAGCGGCGGCGCTTGCGGATCGTTCAGCAAGCGCGCCCAGAAGATATCCCGCGAGTCCGTGCCGCCTATGCCGATGCCGGCATCAGCGCCGATGTGGACAGCTTTTTCGTCGATATGCCGGCCCGCTTGGCCGACTGCCATTTAATGATTTGCCGGGCCGGCGCATCAACCATGGCCGAGCTAACCAATGTTGGCCGGCCAGCGGTCCTGGTGCCCTATCCGCATGCTATGGATGATCATCAAAGTGCCAATGCGGAAGCCGCCGGTGCCGAAGGCGCGGCTTGGATCATGCCACAACCGGCCTTCACCGTAACCGCTTTGGCAAGCCGTTTGGAAATGCTTTTAAGCTTGCCGGAACGCTTAACCACGGCGGCCAAAGTTAGTCACAGATTGGGCCGCCCTGATGCTGCCGAACGGCTTGCTGATTTGGTTTTAGAAATCGCTAATCGCCAGGTCAGCCGTGAGCATGTAAATGCCGACACAGCTGCCGCCGCCGGCTTAGAGCGGAGGGCAAACTGATGCGCGGTCTGCCCCTTTCCATCGGCCAGATTCACTTTATCGGTATTGGCGGCATCGGCATGAGCGGCATCGCCGAGGTCTTGTGTAACCTGGGTTATCAAGTTCAGGGCAGTGACATCGCCGAAAACCAAAATGTCCGCCGACTGCGCGGCCTCGGTGCCAAAATCTTCCTGGAGCATACAGCCGAAAACGTCAGCGATGCATCCATTGTCGTGGTCTCAACCGCAATCAGTGCCGAGAATGCCGAGCTGAAAGCTGCCCGCGCGCAGATGATCCCGGTGGTCCACCGGGCGGAAATGCTGGCGGAATTGATGCGCTTGAAATGGTCAATTGCCTGCGCCGGCACCCATGGCAAGACCACCACCACCTCATTGGTTGCGACGGTTTTAGATCACGCCGGTCTTGACCCTACCATCGTCAATGGCGGGATCATCAATGCCTATGGCACCAATGCCCGCCTTGGTGCCGGCGATTGGATGGTTGTGGAAGCCGATGAAAGCGACGGCAGCTTTAACAAACTGCCGGCCACCATCGCGGTGGTCACCAACATCGATCCGGAACATCTTGACCATCACGGCAATTTTGAAAACCTCCAAAAAGCGTTTGAATCCTTCATTCAAAATATTCCGTTCTATGGGTTTGCCGCCCTCTGCATCGATCATCCGGTCGTACAAGCGATGATCCCACGCGTCGCCGACCGGCGGATTTTGACCTATGGCATGTCACCACAAGCAGATGTTCGCGCCAGCAATTTAAGCGCCGATGCCCATGGTGCCCGCTTTGATGTGACCATCACCAACCGCCCGGACAACACCACAACCCACTGGCAGGACCTGCGGTTACCGATGTTCGGTGCGCATAATGTCGAGAATGCCCTGGCGGCCATCCTGATCGCCCATGAAATGGGCATTGCCGAAGCCGGCATCCGCGGCGCATTGGCCGGTTTTGCAGGTGTGAAACGGCGCTTCACGAAAACTGGCGTGAGCCGTGGGGTGACCATAATTGACGACTATGGCCACCACCCGGTTGAAATTTCGGCGGTCCTCAAGGCGGCCCGTGATGCTGCCGACACAGGCCGCGTTATTGCTGTTGTGCAGCCACATCGCTACAGCCGGCTACGCGATTTATTCGATGATTTCTGCGGCTGTTTCAATGACGCCGATATAGTCATCGTCGCCGATGTCCATGCTGCCGGTGAGGCCGCAATTGAGGGTGTGAACCGTGATGCCTTGGTCAGCGGTTTGCAAACCCGCGGCCACCGCAATGTGGCGGCCCTACCGGAACCACACGAGCTGGCCGCAATGATTGCCGAGCGCAGCAGCCCAGGTGACTTCGTGATCTGCCTGGGGGCCGGCAGCATCACCAATTGGGCCAATGCCCTGCCGGCAGAATTAGCCAATCTTCATGGCCAGGGTCAGGACCACGACATGGCAGCCGAACAGGATCTCCACAGCGACGCCGTGTGGCGGGACGGCAGCCCATGAATGCCCTGGCAATGAAGCCTTCAATGGAGAGGTTAAAAATGCGCCGTTTAGTTGATCGGCTGCCGACCGTCCGCGGGACCTATACCGAAAATGCACCATTGGCCAAGCACACATGGCTGCGCGTCGGCGGCTGCGCCGAGGTTTTATTTGAACCTGCCGACACTCAAGACCTGCTTGACTTCATGGCCGATAAACCAACTTGCGTGGCAGTTACCGTGATCGGTGTTGCATCAAACCTGCTGATCCGTGACGGCGGCATCCCAGGGGTTACCATCCGTTTAGGACGGGCGTTTTCGGAAATCGATTTCAGCGATAGCGAAGTGCGCGTTGAAGCCGGTGCCTTAGACATCGAGGTTGCCCGCGCCGCCCTCGCCAACGGTCGTCGTGGCTTGGAGTTTTTAATTGGCGTCCCCGGCACGATCGGTGGCGCTTTGCGGATGAATGCCGGGGCCTATGGCAGTGAAATCGCCGATATCATGATTGAGGCCGAAGCAATTGACTGTATTGGCGGCTACCAGCGGATAAGCCATCAGCAAATGGGCTTTAACTATCGGCAAACAGCCATCTCAAATGGCTGGATATTCATCGCCGCACGGTTTTCGGCGGTCGCAGGCGAGATCACCGAGATCAAAGCCCGGATGGATGAAATTCGGGCCGAACGCGAAGCAAGTCAGCCCCTTCGCACCCGCACCGGCGGCAGTACTTTCGCCAACCCGGACGGCGCAAAAGCCTGGCAATTGATCGATCAAGCAGGCTGCCGCGGACTGCGGATCGGCGGTGCTCAGGTATCTGAAAAGCACTGCAATTTTCTGATTAACACCGGCACCGCCAGCGCGGCCGATATTGAAGCCCTGGGCGAAGAAGTCCGTCGCCGGGTGGCCGCCGATAGCGGCGTTGACCTGCGCTGGGAAATTCAGCGTGTTGGGGTTGCCGCCGACCAGGAGGTGCAGTGATGGGCAAGCATGTTGCGGTACTCATGGGCGGTTGGTCAAAGGAACGCGAAGTCTCGTTGGTAACCGGCCAGGAATGTGCCGCCGGACTGCGGATGGGCGGCTATGAGGTCGCCGAAATTGACGTTGATCGAGGCATTGCACAAACATTATCGGCGCTGCGGCCAGATGTTTGTTTCAACGCCCTGCATGGCCGTTTTGGCGAAGACGGTAATATTCAAGGGCTGCTGAATCTGCTGGGTATTCCGTATACCCACTCCGGTGTTTTGGCCTCTGCCACCGCGATGCATAAACCCCGCGCCAAGGCGTTGTTTTCGAAAGCTGGGTTAAGCTGCCCGGAAGGCGTGGTTATGGAAATTGAAACCTTGGCCTACCAGCAACCCTTTCGGCCGCCGTTTGTCGTCAAACCAATTAATGAAGGCTCAAGCGTGGGGGTCACCATTGTTCGTGAGGGCAATAATGATCTGCCCCAAGGCCGTGATTGGTCACATGGGCACGAAGCCTTGGTTGAGCGCTTTATTCCCGGCCGTGAGCTAACCGTTGCGGTATTTTACGGGACCGCGCATTGCGTCACCGAGATCACCTCCAGTCGCGGCTTTTATGATTACGATGCAAAATATGCTGATGGCGGCTCAATCCATATCCTGCCGGCAGACTTACCCGCCGCGATCACGGATAAAGCACTGCGCTGGGCGGAAACGGCGCATTGCCTGCTTGGTTGCCGCGGCGTCTCCCGGGCCGATTTCCGCTATGACAACAGCACCGCCGGCGATGGCGATCTGTATCTGCTGGAGGTGAACACCCAGCCCGGCTTAACGCCGACCTCACTGGTCCCGGAACAAGCGCTGTATATGGGAATTTCATTCCCCGAACTGGTCGCCAACATGGTCGAGGATGCGCAATGCGACAGCTGATACCATGGGCCACCAAATCCTCAAAACCGGCCGCCAACGCCGGCAAGTCAGCACGTGCGCAAAAACGCTCACGCCGTGCTCAAAGCCTGACCATTCGGCGGTTCAGGCGGGTGCTACCAATCGCCTTATTAAGCCTTTCTTTGGCCGCCGGCTTTACCTTCGCATGGCATTTCAAAATCGCCGATAAGGTCACGCACACGGCCCATAATATCATCCGTCAAGCCGTCCACCTCAGCGGTCTCGAGATTGCCGATATCTTAGTCATTGGCCGGCATCGAACCGAGCGCGACGCACTGGTCGCAAAAATCGACACGCCGCGCGGCAGCGCCACATTGGCCGTCGACCTGGTGGCCTTAAAGGCCCGCGTTGAAAGCCTGCCTTGGGTGAAGTCGGCAGCGATTCAAAGACAGTTGCCGTCAACCTTGTTTATCTCCCTGCAAGAGCGTCAACCGATGGCGCTTTGGCAGCGAAATGGCAAAAAACAACTGATCGACATGGATGGTGACGTGATCGCCATCGAAAACCTCGATGCGTTCAAGCATCTGCCGATCGTGATTGGCGAAGATGCGCCGGCACGGGCGCATGACGCACTGGCGATGTTGGCAGGTGCACCGATCCTTCGACCGCGGGTTCGGGCCCTGACCCGCATTGGCAAACGGCGTTGGAATGTGCGCCTGGATAATGGTGTCGATGTTCAGCTGCCCGAACAGCAGCCCCAAAAAGCCTGGAAGCATCTTGCCGAGCTGGAACAAACCCACGGCATCCTTGCACGCAACGTCACCGTCATTGATATGCGCTTGCCCGATCAATTGGTGATGCGGTTATCACCCAGCGCCTTCAAACAATTCAGCGCCCCGGGCAAGGACACCTGATGATGGCAATTTGTTATGTAAGGCCAATGCGATGAAAAAAGGCCTCACCAAAACCCGCTCAGGGACGGTTGCCGCGCTGGACATCGGCAGCACCAAAATTTGCTGCTTTATCGCCCATGCCAGCGACGCCGTCGCAGCACCGCTGATCGGCATTAATCATGAGGACACCGCCCGCCCGCGGGTGGTCGGCGTTGGCCATCAAATTTCCAAAGGTGTTAAAAGCGGCGTCATTGTCGATATGGACGCTGCCGAAGATTCTATCCTCACCGCCGTGCAAGCTGCCGAAAACATGGCCGGCGAGCAAATTGATCGAGTTTTTGTCAACCTTGCCGGCGGTCATCCGGCCTCGCAGACCTACGATATTGAGGTGCCGCTGGAAGGCCAGGAAATAAGTGACCGAGATCTACGTCATGTTCTCGATCAGTGGCACCGTATCAAGCCAACCCCTGAGCGAACGCTGATCCATTCGATCCCGCTTGGCTTTTCGCTCGACCAAACCAGTGGCATCCGTGATCCGCGTGGCATGGTTGGCCAGACACTGGGCACCAACATGCATGTGGTCACCGCACAAGTCGGCGCGGTCCGCAATCTGGCCGCCGTCATTCGCCGCTGCCATCTTGAGATCGAAGGCTTTGTGGTCGCGCCGCTGGCCTCGGGCTTGGCGGCTTTGGTTGAAGACGAAAAAGATCTTGGGGTGACGGTGATTGATATGGGCGGCGGCACCACATCCATTGAGGTATTTTTTGATGGTCACCCCATTTATACCGATTGCATTCCGATCGGCGGCAGCCATATCACCGCCGATGTTGCCCATGGTCTATCCACCTCCTTGGCCGATGCGGAACGACTGAAAACGCTTTATGGCGGGGCGACGGTATCGCCCCTTGATGACCAAGAGATGATCGATGTTCCGCTGATCGGCGAAGATCAGCACGGCATCGCCAACCACATTCCAAAATCACATCTGATCCAGATTATCAAACCACGCCTGGAGGAAACCTTTGAGTTGGTTCGTGAGCGCTTGGAGCAGAGCGGCTTTGAGCGCTTGGCCGGTCGCCGGGTTGTTTTAACCGGCGGCGGCAGTCAACTGCCGGGGTTGCGCGATCTGGCGCAATTGGTGTTGCAAAAACAAATTCGGATGGGCCGACCATTGCGCATCCAAGGACTGGCCGAGGCAGCCGGAGGCCCCGCTTTTGCAACCTGTGCCGGATTACTGACCTATGCCGTTAATCCGCAAATTGATGCCCCACGCGTGGCCCGCTCAATGTCCCCATCAGCGCCGGCTTTACTGAGCCGAGTCAGCAGATGGCTGCGGGAGTATTTCTGATGTTGGCCGGCGATGATCAGCATCACCAAATTCCGGGACCTGCCCGGAAGCACGCCCAGAGCGCTTTCAAAGGGCGTGCCGAACGACCTGTGGCCCGCAGTTGCGGTGCCACCAAGAAAACCACCACACCCACCATTATGACGTACCGGAGGTCTTCATGACGATCAACATCACAGTTCCCCAAGATGATCTAGAACTTAAACCCCGCATCACCGTGATCGGTGTTGGCGGTGCCGGCGGCAATGCCGTCAACAACATGATCCAGGCCAACCTGCATGGTGTCGACTTTATCGTTGCGAATACCGATGCCCAGGCATTGGAATTTTCCCATGCCGACAAGCGCATTCAACTTGGCCAAACCGTTACCCAAGGCCTGGGCGCCGGCTCGAAGCCGGATGTTGGCCGGGCCGCCGCTGAAGAAGCTATTGCCGATATCATGACCATGCTTGAAAGCCAGAATATGGTTTTCATTACCGCCGGCATGGGCGGTGGCACCGGGACCGGTGCCGCGCCGGTGATTGCCCAAGCCTGCCGTGAAAGCGGCATTCTGACCGTTGGCGTGGTCACCAAACCGTTTCATTTTGAAGGTGCCCATCGGATGCGCACCGCCGATTCAGGGATTGAAGAACTGCAGCAATATGTCGATACCCTGATCATTATTCCAAACCAGAACTTGTTCCGGATTGCCAATGAGAAAACCACTTTTGCCGAGGCCTTCAATCTGGCCGATGACGTGCTGCACGCCGGCGTCCGCGGAGTCACCGACCTAATGGTTATGCCGGGCCTGATTAATCTGGACTTCGCCGATATCCGCTCGGTAATGAGCGAAATGGGGAAAGCGATGATGGGCACCGGTGAGGCCAGCGGCGAAACCCGCGCCGTCGATGCGGCGGAATCCGCGATCAACAATCCATTGCTTGAAGACAGCACCATGAAGGGCGCCCGCGGTGTCCTCATCAATATCACCGGTGGCAATGACATGACCCTGTATGAGGTTGATGAAGCCGCCAATCGGATCCGTGATGAAGTTGATCCCGACGCCAACATCATTTTCGGTTCAACCTTCGATGAACGTCTAGAAGGCGTCATGCGTGTCTCTGTTGTGGCCACCGGCATTGCTGCCGAAGGCCTGGCGGCGATGCCGACCGGCCGGCCCGCCCTATCGGTGATCCGCAGCCGTGCTTTATCGGCTCAAAAGTCCGACCCGAAACCGACAGCAATCACGGCGACGGAAATCCAGCAGGATGTCGATAACGATGCATCACCGGCAATCGCAACCGCACAGTTGCAGCTGGACGGTGAGCCTGCAGACCAACAAGGCGGCGGCACAGCAGCTGCATCGGTTGCGCATTTGTTCGAGAGCTATTCGGCGGATTTAGCGGCCGATCAACATGCCGTTGTCATGTCCGTCAACCAGGCTGCCGGTGAAACTGCGGCGGCGAGTGAGGCAAGTTTCATCCCGGCGGCACCTGTTGTGCCGGCCGCACAACCACCGGTCAGCAATTTAGCTGAAGCCACGATCCCGGAACAGCCTGTCGAAGCACCGGCGGAACCTCAAGTCGAGCCGCGGTCACGCAATATCTTTCGGCAAATTACCCGCATTGGCATGGGGTCGAAGGAAAAGCCAGTTGCCCCTGCGGCCGACCGTGAGGAGCCTGCGGTCGCCGGCCCTTCGATCACCAGTCAAGCCCGCCTTGACGGTCTT
>MDTB01090379.1_pt1 | contig 22353 bp, 34 predicted proteins | sample 811161 | NCBI WGS metagenome assembly MDTB01 (sample SAMN05326650, study PRJNA326480) | marine metagenome | isolation source: seawater | place: Mediterranean Sea | collected 2009 | reverse complement strand
CTGGAACACATTGGGTTGAAAATTTAATGAACCCAGATGGTGTAGCAATATTAAAACCAGGCCAATATAGAGGCTCTCATAAAATTGGGTTACATCAAGGTAAATACGAAGCATTAAGACAAAAGAAACCATTGAAAGTATATAGAGATGGTGATAAAGATAGAGAGTACGATTTACTAGAAGAAAATGTACAAGAAGGTATTTATGGAATTAATATTCATAGAGCAACTGCTAGAATAGGAAGAAAATCTACTAGAGTTGACAAATGGTCAGCTGGGTGTCAAGTAATTGCAGCTTCTGATGACTTTGCAGAGTTTATGGAAATAGTAAATCAAGCTAAAAATATTCACGGTAACTCATTTTCTTACACTTTAATTGAATCAGCAGACATAAAAACTTAAATAAAGTTGCTTTTTCGAATAATTTTAGTTAAATTATAGTTATGACAATAGATACTAATAAACTACACTCGTACCTATTTTTTATTATTCTAGGAGGTTTCGTATCATGGGTTATATTTGGCCGTGAAGAAATTAACGTAGATGTACAAAAATATGAAAAAACTATAGATAGTTTACAGGTACATATTGATTCTACTTTATATAAAAATATAAAATTAAAAGATCAAATCTATTTATTAGAAGATGATATAGAAGTTGCAAATGGTAAAATAAAGCAACTAAATGGAAGAATTTGGACAATTAAAAAAGAAACAGATGAGAAACTTAATAGTATCGACACTCTTAATAATGCTGAGCTTTACAAGTTTTTCGCAGAGCGTTACAGACAGTACCTCGATTCAATTGGAAGTACCAGTAGTGAAACTGGTAATTAAGGATTTAGTTACTGGAGATGCAGCGAAAGAAGAAAGTATAGTACTTAGTGATATAATTGCTAATAAAAATATTACTATATCTAAACAAGATACTATTATAAGTAATCTTAATCTTCAAATCAAAAACTTTAATAACGCAATTACGTTACAAGACCAAAAGTTTCTCACTTCTCAAAAGCTTTCTCAAGAATTAGAAGTTGCTTTAAAGAAGTCAAAACGCCAAACTAAACTATATAAAATAGGAACTATAGTTGGCGGGGTTGCAATAGGAATATTGATAATCAAATAGAAAGACATGCTTAAAGCGTTTAAGAGAAATCTACTCCCTGGAATAATAGCCTTATCTGCAATATCAGTATCAGCCTCGGCTGCATTTTATTCTGTATTTGGTCTAAGTAAGCTATTTGCAGGAGCAAGTACAGAGGTTATAATTATGGCTGGTTCTTTAGAAGTAGCTAAATTAGTAACTGCTTCACTATTATATCAGTATTGGGACACTATAAATAAGTATCTCAGAACGTATCTGACTGTTGCTACTGTAATATTAGTTATAATTACTAGTATCGGTATATATGGTTTTTTAAGTGCTGCTTATCAAGATACCTATCAAAAGTTAATTATAAATCAAAATAAAGTAGAATTCTTAGAAAATAAAGCACAATTTTATGAAAACGATGTTAAAAGATTTGACTCAGAACTTCAACAAATTTTGGACAACATTAGTAATCTTTCTAATGCCAAGTCTAGATCCATACAAGTCAAGGACACCAGTGTGGTTGGAGGCATTCGAAACACCATATCCACGGTTGACTTACGTTTGGCACAAAATAGACTCACAATTGAAGAAAATAATAGGAAAGACGTCTATTTAAGAAGGACTGTAGCAGCAGATAGTCTACAGAAATATAAATTAGAAATATTAGAACTAGAAAATAATGCAGATATTTCCGGAGAGTTAGGACCATTAAAATATTTATCAGGACTTACAGGTACTCCAATGGATAGAATTATTAATTGGTTACTGTTAATTATTATATTTGTATTTGATCCTTTAGCTATTTCTTTAGTTGTTGCAGCAAACTTTGCTTTTAACCAAGCTAATAGAAAAAACTTATATGGAGAAGTAGAATCTGATTCTGAAGATTTATATGAAGAAGCTTTAGATGAAGCTAAAAATGCTTTTCCTAAAGATTATGATGAAGCAGCAGAAAAAAGAATGGATATTATAGGTCAAAATGGCAATGAAGGAGTTCATTATGATGAAGAAGGAGAACCAGTTACTGTTACTAAAGTTACTAGAATATTACAGAAAGGTCCTAGTAAAAATAGAGTAGTTACTGATCAAGGAGAAGAAAAATGGGTTAATAAAGACGACAATACTATTCGTTATTTATAATCATTTTAAATATATATTTAGTTGGTATTCTGCAATAAAGTTCGTATATTTATAGATAAATAATACTATGGCACAATTTAAAGTAATAAAAGCTCTAAAAGCTCAAGCTAAAGCTGATAGAGAGAAAGCTTTAATGTCTTTAGAGTTGTTAACGGATAATGCAGTAGGTATAGGAGATCATACTGCTAACGATTTCTTAAAAGATGCTACTGAAAGCATAAAGTTATTAGCTTCAGCAGATGAAAGAATCGAAACTATTGATAAGTATTTTCCGGAAGACAATCCTTCGAAGATATTAAACGATTAAGTTATAAAATAAAAAATAAAGTTATGAGCAAAAAGTCTATTGAGATTTTAAAAAAAGAGTACCCTACAATTTACAACGCATATAAAGAGATAGTTGACGAGCAGTTTGAACTGTTTGCTAAAAAACATCTTGATTACGGTATGGGGAATGTATCTGCTGGTACTCAATTGATTAACGATGAAGAGAAAGAATTTGCTATGACAGGTTTATGGTATAGACTATCTGATAAAATAAACAGATGGAAAAATATGATATTGACTGGTCGTAAAGCTCAAAATGAGACTCTAATCGATACTTTCCAAGATATTACTAACTATGGAATTATCGCTCAGTTAGTATTTAATAATAAATGGAAAGATAAATAATATGCCTAAAAAGCTTAAAGGTCCTGTTAAGAAGGTTTGGGAAAGTAAAATTAAACAAAGACCTTCTAAAAACAGACATATATCATATAGTGCATTAAGTACTTATAATAAATGTCCTAAGTTGTGGGATCTGCAATATAGAAAGAAAGCTGTACCTTTTGTTCAGACCATTTATACTTGCTTTGGTACTGCTATGCATGAAACTATGCAGAAGTGGTTAGAAGTAATGTACCATGATAAAGTTAAATCTGCTATGGAAATGGATGTAGAAGGTTTACTTTATAAAAATATGATTAAAGCATATAAATCTGGTAAAGCTATAAATGGACATACGCATTTTTCTTCTGTAGAAGAGTTAACTCAATTCTGGTTAGATGGTAAGCATATATTTGATTTCTTAAAAAAGAAAAGAGCAGCTTATTTTAGTACTAAGACTAGTATGCTTGCTGGTATAGAAACTTTATTATATCAAGAAATAAAACCTGGAGTAGTATTTAAAGGATTAGTAGATTTAGTATTTTATCACCCTAATACTGATAGATGGACTGTTGTAGATATAAAAACTTCTACTGCAGGATGGAGAGAGAATCAAAAAAAGAACCCTAATCTAACCGCTCAGGTAGTTTTATATAAAGAATTTTTTGCTAAACAGTTTGGTATTGATAGAGAAAATATAGATGTTGAATTTTTTATTGTAAAAAGAAGAGTACCTGCAGAAGCTGAGTTTGCATCTATGCAAAGAAGAGTTCAAGAGTTTAGACCTAATGCTGGTCCTAGAAAAACTAAACAAGTTTTAGAATCAATGAATAAATATATTGATGATGTTTTCGATAAAGATGGAAACTTTATAGATAGAGAGTATGAATGTAGTTCTCCATTAGGAAAATGTCAAGAATGTTGCAGGTATTTATAATAAAGCCTATTTATATATAAATATATAAAGATATATAGTTATGAAAAGTATAGAAAAAAGACTAACAACCGTTAGAATTGATGATACGTTGTTTCAAGAGTTCAAATTACGTTGTCTAAATGACAAATTTTCTTTTCAAAAGCTTGCCTCCCGTGCAATTTTTCTTTATCTTACTGATAAAGATTTTAGGAAATTGCTACAAGAGCAAAACAATATTAGATTGAAAAATAAAAGGAAAAACGTTTATGAATAAAGTAGAAGGTTATATCCCACAAGCAGATAGAAAAAAAATACTATTACTTTGCGATGATATAAGATTACACTCCGGTGTAGCAACTATGGCTAGAGAAATAGTATCTAACTCAGCACATCATTACAACTGGTTTCAATTAGGTGCAGCTTTAAATCATCCTGATGCTGGTAAAGTATTTGATGTATCTAAAGAATTAAATAAGAAACTAAAGATTGATGATGCTGATGTAAAGATAATGTCTAATAATGGTTACGGTAATCAGCAATTAGTAAGGAACTTAATTAGAAGAGAAAAACCAGACGGTATATTTATTTTTACTGATCCTAGATATTGGATGTGGTTATTTGAAATGGAAAGAGAAATAAGATCTAAAATTCCTATATTCTTTTTAAATATTTGGGATGACTTTCCAGCTCCATTATATAATAAAGACTTTTATAATTCTGTTGATTTACTTATGGCTATATCTAAACAAACTAAATTAGTTAATGAGATAGTTTTAGGAGAAGATGCTAAAAATAAAATTATTAAATATGTTCCTCATGGAATAGATCATCAAGCATTCTTTCCTATTAAAGGTCAAGAAGAAGAGTTTCAAAAATATAAATTAGATACTTACAAAGGCAAAGATGTAGACTTTACTGTATTCTTTAACTCAAGAAATATTCAAAGAAAACATCCTCATGATTTAGTTTTAGGTTATAGGCTATTTTGTGATATGTTACCTAAAGAAGAAGCTAAAAAATGTGCTATGATAATGCATACAGCTGCATTAGATAAAAATGGTACTGATTTAAGAGCAGTAAAAGAAGCATTATGTGATCCTGAATATGTAGATGTAAGATTCTCACAAGCTAAACTAAACTCAGCTCAAATGAATACATTATATAATTTAGCTGATGTAACGGTATTACCTTCTTCTAATGAAGGATGGGGATTATCATTAACTGAATCAATGATGGCCGGTACTATGGTTATTGCTAATACTACCGGTGGTATGCAAGATCAAATGAGATTTGTAGATGATAATGGTGAATGGTTTACTCCTAATAAAGATGTTCCTTCTAACCATAGAGGTACATATAAAAAACATGGTATATGGGCAGTACCTTTATATCCTTCTAATATATCATTAGCAGGGTCTCCTGTAACTCCATACATATATGATGATAGATGTAGACCTGAAGATATTGCAGAAGCTATATACAAAGTATATAAGTTAGGTAAAGATGAAAGAAATAAAAGAGGAATGAAAGGAAGATTATTTGCTATGAGTAAAGAAGCTATGATGACAGCTGAAAATATGGCTGGTAATGTAATTAGTGCTGTTGATGAAACTTTTGATAAGTTTGTACCTCGTAAAAGATTTGACTTATCTTTAGTTGAACCTCCAAAAGCAAAGTATATAGAACATAAATTAACTGGTTATTAATATGAGACAAAGAGTAGTAGTAAGCTGTCCGATAGATACCTATAGTGGTTACGGAGCAAGATCTAGAGATTTTGTTCAAGCTTTAATTAATTTAGATAAATATGATATTGAGATACTAGCTCAGAAATGGGGAAACTGTAGAGCTGGTTATCTTTCTGACCATAATCAAGAGGAAATGGAGAGTATGATTATAGGTCAAATAACTAACAAACCTGATATATGGGTTCAAATTACTATACCTAATGAGTTTCAACCAGTAGGTATTTATAACATAGGAGTTACAGCAGGTATAGAAACAACTTTATGTCATGCTACTTGGATTCAAGGATTAAATAGAATGGACTTAAATTTAGTTTCTTCTGAACATAGTAAGAAAGTATTTGCTGAATCTAATTTTGAAAAAGTAGATCCTAAAACTAATAAAGTTGCTGAAAAAATATCTCTTATGAAACCTGTAGAGGTCTTATTTGAAGGAGGAGATATAAAGAAATATTTTCCTAAAATATTGACTAAGCATAATAACGTTTTAAAAGAATTAAATAATATAAAAGAGTCTTTTGGTTTTTTAGTTTGTGGTCACTGGATGCAAGGTGAATTAGGACATGATAGAAAGAATATTGGTTATACTATAAAATCTTTTTTAGAAACATTTAAAAACTATAGAAAGAGTAAACCAGCTTTAATTCTTAAAATACAAGAAGTAGGAACTGGTATGATGGATAGATCTAAAATACTTAAAAAAATAGATGCAATTAAGTCTACTATCAGCGGATCGTTACCTAACATATACTTACTTCATGGAGAAATGACAGATGCTGAAGTAAATGATTTATATAATCATCCTAAAGTAAAATGTATGGTTAGTCATACTAGAGGAGAAGGGTTCGGTAGACCTTTGTTAGAGTTTTCATTAGTTGGTAAACCTATTATTTGTTCTGGTTGGAGTGGTCAAGTTGATTTTTTAGATAAAGAATTAAATATTTTAATTGGAGGTAAGTTAGAAAAAATAGATAAATCATCAGTACAAGATAAAATTTTAATTCCTGAGTCTAGTTGGTTTATGCCTGACGATGGTCAGACTAATCATGCTTATAAAGAAGTAATAAAAAATTATAAAAAATGGGTAGTTAATGCTAAAAAATTAAAGTTTAAAAATAGAAAAGAATTTAGCTTTAATAGTATGGAAGAATTACTTAAGAAGTATTTTAAACAATATGTAAAAGAAGCTCCTAAGCAAGTTGATTTGAAACTACCTACATTAGAATTACCTAAATTAAAATAATATGAATAAAGATAAATTAGTAGAAGGTCCTTTTGGTAGTAATGCATGTTATGAAAATGTAGTAGATGCAAATACTACTACTTGGATGTGTATGGGTAGTGGTTATACTACATCTACATTAATGAAAGAAGATTCTCAATTAGTAAAAGATACTATTGAAACTTCCCCAGAGCTTTACAAAGATATTAAACATATTGATAAAGAAGGTAGAGTATGGTTTCCAGCTACTATTACTCTTCCAGGTCAAGGAATGGTGTTTGCTGACGGTAGCGGTAAAGAAGATTGGAAATGGTCTGGAGTTCTAACTAAAAAATTAACTAAAGAAGAAATAGATTCAGGTAAGTATCCTCAAGGACAGGAGTTTAAAATGGATATGGAAAATATGAAAGCTTTTGATAAGGATAAAGGTTTCATGGATGCTTTAGAGTATATAGGTTTCTTTCAAATACAAGTAGAACCACAACAAAATGAAAATTAGTTATGCAATTACTGTTTGTAATGAATTTGTAGAAATTCAAAATCTTGTTTCTTTTCTTTTAAAGCATAAAAGACACGAGGATGAAATTGTTATATTATATGACATAGCAAATGGTGAAGAAGGTATAGAACAATACCTTAGAGCTAAGTCAGTCAATTGTGAAATAGCTTGGATGCCAGGTGAATTCGAAGGTCACTTTGCCAATTGGAAAAATAAGTTGAATAAAATGTGCTCTGGAGATTATATATTTCAGATTGATGCTGACGAAATACCTAACGAAGCATTAATAAAAAGTTTACACCTTATACTTCAAGGTAACCCTACAGTAGATATTCTAAGAGTACCTAGAGTTAACACAGTTAAAGGATTAACAGAAAAACATATTCAAAAGTGGAACTGGAATGTAGATGATAAAGGTTGGATAAACTGGCCTGATTACCAATGGCGAATTTATAAAAATAAACCTGAGATAAAATGGATTAAAAAAGTCCATGAAAAATTAGATGGATATAAAACCTATGCACATCTTCCTTCTGAAGAAGCATCTGCATTATATCATCATAAAGAAATAACAAGACAAGAAAAACAAAACGAATATTATGAGACATTATAACATTATAGAGAAGTATTTTAAATTATTTTCTAATAAAGATTTAGATGGATTAGAAGATCTTTTTCATAAAGATATTACTTTAAAAGATTGGGATATTAACGTAGAAGGTTTTAGAGATACAGTACAAGCCTTTCATGAAATATTTACCTCAGTAGAAGTAATAGATGTAACTGTTAAAGATATTTTTGGAGCTAAAGATAAATTTACTTGTGTTATAGATATTGATATAGATAATTTAGCAACATTAAAAGTAGTAGATCTTATCACAGTAACCTCAGATGGATTAATTAAATCAATAAGTGCATTCAAACAATGAAAATAGTAAGAAAAATACTAATAGCATTTGGTAATCTATTCGACCCAGGATGGTATGCTGATAAAATAAATGCTAAGTTAGGTGTTTATGAATGGGCAAAGAAAAGTAAGTTCCGGAAATGGCAAGAAGGTCTAACTGGATGGAAGTTCTGGGCTTGGCAGATTGTAGGAGGATTATTATTTGTAGTAGTAATAGAATTTATATTAAATAAAATAGGCATGACAATGCTACCTTGGAGATGATTAGAGATATAGTAATATGGTTTAGAGTAATTTTTATTAGAATACCTAAAGAAATAAAATATTGGTTGCAGCAAATGTATATATTAGAATCTTTTAAAATGTAATGGCTACAGGAATAGATATAAATAATATAAAAGATTTTTATACTTTTAATCCTAGAACTATTTTAGATGTAGGAGCACAAGTTGGAGAATTTGCAGCTGAATGTAGAGAAGTTTGGCCTGAAGTAGATGTTTTTATGATTGAAGGGACTACTCAATGTGAAAAGCATTTAAAAAAGATAGGCTTTCCTTATGCCATGACTTTATTAAGTGACGAAATAAAAGAAGTTAAATTTTATAAACAAAAAGATCAAGCAACTAGCACAGGCAATTCAATATATAGAGAAAAATCTAAGTATTTTAATGATGATAATGTTATAATTGAAAATCGTACTACTAATACTTTAAATAATATATTTGGTGATGAAGGAGGTTTTGATATGATTAAAATGGATACTCAGGGATCTGAAGTTGATATAATGAGAGGAGGTACTAAGTTAATAGAAAAAGCTGTAATGATTATTTTAGAAATGTCTTACGTTGATTATAACATAGGAGCTCCTAAAGCTCAAGAAGTAGATAACTATATGACTGAAATAGGATATCAGAGAGGATTAAAAGTAGGACAGTCATCTCAATTTTTTAAAAATTTTGATATGGAATATTACAGACCAATACAAGAAGATTTTGTTTATATTAATAAAAAGTATATTACATGAGAGCACATTATAAAAAATATATAGACGATATACCTAACCATCCTCAAGAAGGTATTTTATATAGAGATATACAACCACTATTAGCTAATGATAATATATTTCAACAAGCTATAATAGATTTAGGAACTTTAACTCCAGAGGTACCAGATTACTGGGTAGGTATAGAGTCAAGAGGATTTTTATTTGCTGCTGCTTTATCAATTCATTTTGGTGGTGGAGTTAAATTAATTAGAAAGTGGGGTAAGTTGCCTAGAGTAGATTTAGTAAATACTAGTTATCAATTAGAATATGGAGTTGATATGATTGAAATGAAAAAAGGAAAAGGTACAGTAGTAATAGTAGATGATGTATACGCTACTGGAGGAACAATTAAAGCTGCAGAACGTCTTGTAGAAGAAGGAGGTTATTCACTTTTAGATAAGATAGCATTAGTTGATATAGGAATAACAGAAGATAAAATAAAATCAGTAATTAGCTATGCTTAATATTTTATTACTTTCAGCTACAGATTATGAACATAATTGTAAAGAAATAAATGGAGTTCCTATTCATTTAACAGGGATAGGTAAAATTAATGCTGGTGTACAAACTACAAGACTTATAGAAAAGTATGACCCTGATGTAGTAATTAATTTTGGTTCTTGTGGAAATTTAAGAGATTTTGAGTTAGGAGAAGTTTTAAGAGTAACTTCAGTAGTTAACGATATAGATACAAAAGGATTTTATAATCCTCCTGAGTTATTTTTACCTGGTAAATTTGAAGGAGTAAAATGTCTTACTACTGATCATATGTATGATCCTTCAGATAAACATTTAGATAGTTATTCTGATAAAATTAATGAATGTGACATAGTAGAAATGGAACTTTATTCTATAGTTCAAAGTTGTATTTTAGCAGAAAAAATCGTATATTCATATAAATGGGTTAGTGATGATGGAAGTCAAGACCAATGGCTTAAATATGCTAAACTTGGATTCGAATCTTTTAAAGAACAGATAATAAAAGAATTTAAAATAGGATGAATAATTTAATATTAGGTGCTATTTGTGACTTAAATATCAATCAGATTGATAAATGGATTGAATCTACTAAAGAGCATTTCAAAGGAGATATTATATTATTAGATTATGGAAGTACAGATGAAGTAAAACAGTATATAAAAGATCAAGGTATAATTTCCTACAGTATACAACATGATCATTTTGGTAACAAAGTAGAAAAATTTAATCCTAATACAGGAAATGTAAGCATAACTGATAGTTATACGTTAGTTCATAATGTAAGATTCTTTCATACCTATCAATTATTAGCAGACAATATAGGTAAGTATAAGTATGTCTTTATAACTGATGTTAGAGACGTTTATTTACAGGGAGACCCTATCAAATGGTTAGATAATAACCTTGGAGATAAATTATTAACTTTTGTTTCTGAAGGACTTACATTCGAAAATGAACCTTGGGGTAAAAATACTTTCTTAAAAAACTTTGGTCCTTACTTTTATAGAGAAGTTCAAAACGAAACAATATATAACGTAGGAGTTTTAGGAGGATATGCAGAAGCAGTTAAAGATTTTGCATTATTTAATTACTTATTAGGTATTGGACATCAAGTAGCAGATCAAGTAGGTATGAATTTAATGTTAAAGACTGTTTGGTTTGATAAAGTTAAATCAACTAAATCTGAAGAAGGATTAGCTATGCACTGTGGAACGTTTATGGATAAAACTAAACCTGATAATTTAAAAAAGCTTAATGAACCTGAACCATATATTAAAGACGGTAAAGTTTATACGCATGATGGAAAAGAATATATTTTTGTACACCAATACGATAGAATACCAGAGTTAAATGTATAGTATTATTATTCCATATAGAGATAGAAAGAATCATATAGAGCTACTAATGCCAGTTCTACATGAAAGGTTTGCAGGTAAAGAGTATGAAATTATTATAGGTGAACAAGATGATAATAGTAAGTTTAGATTATCTTCTCTTTACAATATAGGATTTCAATATAGTAAAGGAGATACAATAATTTTTCATGACGTAGATTATGTACCTAGTGAAGATGTAAAATATGAATTAATAAATAACTCACCTACCTATCCAGTTAGGAGAGTATTATTTTTAGATGAAGATAATAAACCTAAAAGATTAAAAGATATTCCAGATGGGTACAAGCACTTTTATCAAGATGTAGGTAATCACTGGGGAGGAGTATTTATGCTTTCAAGAGCTCATATGGAAGCTATAAATGGATTTAATCCTTTATATATTGGATGGGGTAAAGAAGAAGAAGAAACTAGATTAAGATTAGCTAATAAAAACTTACAATGCTTTAGACATGAACAAGGATTATTTTATGCTTTAGATCATACTGATAATTGTCCTCCTATGGATGACCCAGATTTTATTAATAATCATAAACTTCTTAATGAATATAATAAAGATAAACCACAAATTGGTTTTAAAGAGCTAGAAGCAGAAGTAAAAACATTTAACTTTTCTGAAGAAGGATGGGAAAAAGCTACTTGGTTAAAAATTAAAAACTTTAAAATATGTTAGTAGAAGTATCACCTGGAGAATTATTAGATAAAATATCTATTTTAGAATTAAAGATGCTTAAGATTGAAGACAAAGATAAATTATCTAATATTCAAAAAGAATTTTATACTCTTAATCCTTTATGTGTTAAAATATTTGAAGAGTATGGATCAAAAATGCAAAATTTATATTTAGAATTAGCAAAATATAATAGTCAATTGTGGGATATAGAAGATTGGATTAGAGATTGTGAAAGAGAAAAAAGATTCGATGAAGAATTTATACAACTTGCACGTTCAGTTTATGTAACTAATGATAGACGTAGTAAAGTAAAAAAAGAAATTAACATCCTTACTAACTCGCAATTAGTAGAAGAAAAATCATATAAAAATTATGAGTAAAGTATTAGTAACAACGCACGGTTTTTTTGGGGATATAGCATTTGCATCTGGTTTAGCTGAAGAGTTAAGCAAAGAGTATGGAGCTGTAGACTACCTAGTAGGTTTTCCTCAAATGAAATCTTTAATTAAAAATAACCCATTTATAAGATCAGTTTATGTTTCTAGACCTTTCGGTCCAGTAACTAGACCAGATCAAGTACCAATTAGGTACGATAAGATAATAAACTTAGGTCCTTTAGGATTTGAAGAGCCACCAGTAACAGAATATAAAGCTAGAGTTGGTTTAAAAAATTTAGATCCTTCTTATAAATTATATACTAATAAAGAGTATGATCTTAAAGTCAGAGAATTATTTATGACTTTACCTAAAAATAAAAAAGTAATTGGAGTAATGGGTAACTGGAAAGAAAGAACTTTTTTATTTAATAAAAAACAATATAAAGCAGGTATAGATGTACCTAATAAAGGATATGGGGGCGCTAATAGAGATATTGAAACTATATTAAGAGAACTTTCAAAAGACTTTACTATATTAGAACTAGGAGTTAAAGGAAAGTCACAAGCTAACACAGTTGGTATAGGAGATGAAAATCAAAAGTCTATTTTGTTTGAATGTTCTATAATGAAGTACTGTGATGCTTTTGTAGGAGCAGAAGGAGGATTATGTAATTTAGCTGCTGGAGTTGGTACGAGAACTATTATTACAGGAGATTTCGTACACCAATTATACGGTCCTAATGGTGTAATAAAAAAACTAAAAGAACCTAAGTTAGGTCCTAAGTATTATTTTAAAGAAGGACATATAACTTTAGATCCTTACTTAACTGATAAACAAGTAATAAAACAAATAAAAGAACTAGTATAGTGGATATTTTTAAATTAAATATAGATAGAAAGAAGTATTTTATAGTTACTTATAGATTAGGTGCAACTACTAACTTAAAAGAAGCAGCATGGCAGTTAGCTATAGGACAAAGCGTTGGTAATCCTAACGTAAGGAATAGATGGGAAACAGATGAACTCTTTAATAATCATTCATGTATAATTTTAAATACTGAAGAAAATTTAATCCAACAGAAAGAAGGTATAGTAAAAATAGCATTTCCAATAATTAATATAGATTTTGCTACTGATGGTATTGCTCATATGTTGGTTAATATTATGGGAGGTCAAATGGATATAGGGTGTATTACTAAATGTCAAGTATTAGATATAGAGTTTCCTCCTTCGGTTCATAAACATTTCTTAGGTCCTAAATTTGGTATAAAAGGTATAAGAAAGTTTACTGGAGTAAAAAATAAACCTTTGTTAGGTTCTATAGTCAAACCTAAAACAGGTATAGATCCTCAGACTTTATTACAAATGGTAAAAGAATTAGTAGAAGGTGGAGTTAATTTTATAAAAGAAGATGAAATATTATCTAATCCTTCTTTTTGTTCTATAGAAGAAAGAGTACCTTTAATCATGGATTATCTAAAAGATAAAAATGTTATATACTCTGTATCTATTCATTCTGATCCTCATCGTATTTTAGATAGAGTTAAGTTAGTACACAAGTTAGGTGGTAATAGTGTGCATGTTAATTTCTGGTGTGGTCTAGGAGTATATAAATCTATAAGAGAATTAGACCTTCCTATATTTATACATTTCCAAAAGAGTGGAGATAAAATATTAACAAATAGAAATCATGATTACTATATAGAATGGAAAGTAATCAGTAAGTTAGCTGGGATGATGGGAGTCGACTTTATACATGCAGGAATGATTGGTGGTTACTATAAATGGGATGAAGATGAAGTATTAGGGTCTATGAAGGAGTTGTATAAGTATGATGTTATGCCTGCACTTAGTTGCGGCTTCCATCCTGGCTTAACTGATTATGTAACTAAAAAAGTAGGAAAAGACTTTATGGCTAATGTAGGAGGAGCTATTCATGGACATCCTAACGGTACTTTAGCAGGTGCTCAAGCTATGAGACAGAGTTTAGATAAAAAATACAAAGACGAATATTTTAAAGCCATAGACATATGGGGAAAAATATCATAGTTATTGCTTCTGGTAGATCTGGTTCTACTTCTTTAACTGTAGCTATAGGTAAACAGTTAAGAAAGCAAGCTATATTTGAACCTTACGATTATGGTAAAGGTAACGTTTATAAAAATAAATTAATTAAACACATACTATATGACTATGGAGGAGCAGAGCAGTTAAAAGAGAGTATAGAAAAAGATGATAAAGTTATTTTATTGACTAGGAATAATATAATGAATGTATATGAAAGTTTTAACTATACTCGACATAACTTAGAAGTATCATTTCATCAACCTTACTATTATGATATAGAGGAACCTGTAGATCAGTCTATATTTGATAGGGCAGTTGAGCAACATGAAGCAATAAAACAATTATCAAAGGATTTAGATATTCCTTATTTAGTTTATGAAGAATTATATACTAAAGATTTTGTATCTTTTAATAAATCAGTTGATAAGATAGGATTAAATTTAGATAGAGAAATTTTAAAACAAGATTTAGATATAAAAAAGAAATATAGAAAAAATAAACCATTAGATTTAATATGAAACCAAGCAAGAGATTTTCAGATGGTCAAAAGAAAGTATTAGTTGACATAGATGAAACTATCTCATTTTACCCAGGAGAAAGAAAATATGATTTAGCAGAACCTATTATAGAAAATATAGCTAAAATAAATCAATTGTATGATGATGGGTGGTATGTAACTTATTGGACAGCTAGAGGATCGGTATCTAAAGTAGATCATTGGCAATATACAAGAGATCAACTTAAAATGTGGGGATGTAAGTTTCATGATTTAATTACTGGTTACAGAGATGGACCTTTTTGTTGGCCTACTAAACCTCATTTTGATTTAGTAATTGATGATAAATCTAAACGTATAGAAGAACTATGAAGATAAAAATAATATATGGATCTGATACTGGTAATACCGAATTAGTAGTAGAAGATTTAACTAAGTTACTTGAAGATACTGAAGTTGTTACTGTTTCAGATCTTACATCTGAAGATTGGGATCATGATAAGTTTATATTAGGAATACCTACTTGGTATGATGGTGAACTTCAAAGTGATTGGGAAGATTATTTCGAAGAATTTAAGACTATAGACTTTACTAATAAGACAGTTGCAATGTTAGGACTAGGAGACCAGTTAGGATACGCAGAATGGTTTTGTGACGGTATTGGAATACTAGGTAAGATAGTTTTAGCAAATGGAGGTAAGCTTGTAGGGTATACTGCTAATGACGAAACATATGATTTTGGATGGATGAAACCTTCTAAAGCTTTTGTTGATAAAGATACGTTTTACGGTTTATGTATAGATGAAGATAATCAAGATGAACTTACTCAGGAAAGAATAACTAAGTGGGTTGAAAAAATAAAAGAAGAATTTTGATATTAATATCTCATAGAGGAAATATAGATGGTGCTATTCCGGAAAGAGAAAACTCTCCTGACTATATAATGGAAGCTATAAGACAAGGTTATGATGTAGAAGTAGATGTTTGGTTTGTAGATGGTAAGTTTAGATTAGGACATGATGAACCCCAATATAATATACCAATATCTTTATTTGAAGATTACCACAGAAAGCTTTGGGTTCATTGTAAAAACCCTCAAGCATTATTTAAATGGAGAGAATTAGATCCTATAGGAATACATGTAAATTATTTTTGGCATCAAGAGGATGATTATGCTTTAACTTCTAAAGGATATATTTGGACTTTCCCAGGAAAGTTCTTATCTTATAATAGTATAGCTGTAATGCCTGAACTAGTAGATAATCAAGATCTAAATAACTGTTTAGGTGTCTGCAGTGATAAAATAAAAGATTATAGATGAGAATAGCGTTATGTCTTTCAGGTCAACCTAGATTCGTTTCAGAAGGTTATAACAAAGTACATAAGCCTTTTATTAAAGGAGATTACGATATTGATACTTTTATACATTCATGGATTATAACAAAAGAACAAATAGGTACTCGTTGGATAAATGCTGGAGGTCATCCTGGAGATGATATAAAAGAAAATACTATGCGTGAATATTTAGACACGTATGAACCTTTAGTAGTAGAATTAGATCCTCAAAGAGAATATGAATTTGGTTTATACTCAGATAGGACTGCCCCAGGTATAAGAAGTGATTATGGAGCTAGTATGTTATATTCTATGTATGCTTCTAATAAATTAAAATCTGATTATGAAAAAGAAAACGATTTTAAGTATGACGTAGTAATAAGAAGTAGATCCGATTTTCAATGTTTTGAACCTATTTACTATGAAAGATATGATTTAAATACTATTACAGTACCAACTGGGTGTCCTCATCCAAAAGGTTTAGCCGATTCATTTGCATTTGGATCTTCTAAAAATATGGATATATATAATGATCTTTATAATACATGGAAGACTTTAATGGATAAAAATAAAGATCAACGTCTATGCTGGGAAGAGTTATTATGGATACATTTAGAAAATAATAACGTTGAGTTTAATAAATTAATTAAACATAGATTATATAGATGAGAATAATTTATAGAATATCAGATGCTGGTTATAATAAAGTTAAACCAGACTATATCGATAATGAAAAATGTTTAGCTAATGCTACTAAAGTATTTAAAGATGCTGATTGGTCTATATTAGCTGATAATATTTCTGAAGAGACTAATGATATGATTCAAAAATATCATCCTAGATCTGAAATATCTTATTTATCTGTTGGTCATGGAGCAGGTACTTTTAATATAGCTCTTAACGAAGCTTTAAGTTATAAAGATGATGAGATAGTTTATTTTATAGAGAATGATTATTTGCATAAACCTAATAGTCAAAAAATATTAGAAGAAGGTTTTAAATTAGGAGCAAAGTTCGTATCTTTATATGATCATCCGGATAAGTATTTAGATCCATCTAAAGGTGGTAATCCTTATTGTGAAGGTGGAGCAGAAGCAACTCGGGTATATTTATCAGAGAGTACTCATTGGAAGATAACTAATAGTACTACTATGACATTTGCCGCTAAGGTTGAAACGTTAAAAGAGAGCGAAGAAATACTTCGTAAACATACAGATGGAAAGCATCCTAACGACTTCCAAATGTTTTTAGAGTTAGGAAAAAATAACAAATTATTAATAACTCCTTTACCGGGTTATGCAACACATGGAGAAACAGCATGGCTATCTCCATTAATTAATTGGAACAAAGTATGAATAAACAAACAATTTTAATCACAGGAGTAGCTGGACTACTAGGTAGTCGTTTAGCTGAATATATTCTAGAGAACAAACCCGATTATAGGGTAGTTGGAATAGACGACATGAGTGGAGGTTATGAAAGTAATATCCCTGATGGAGTAACTTTTTATAAAACTAATATTACTGACGGAAAGTTAGCAGAGGTATTTAGTAAGGAAAAACCAAATTATGTATATCATTTTGCAGCTTATGCAGCAGAAGGGTTATCTCCTTTTGTAAGATCATTTAACTATACAAATAATTTAACTGCAACATCAATAGTAGTTAATGAATGTATTAAGAATGATATTAAGAGATTAGTCTTTACGTCTACTATGGCAGTGTATGGTCATGGTTGGGAAGGTAAGAGACCATTTCACGAAGATGATCAACCTTGTCCTATAGATCCATACGGAGTAGCTAAGTATGCATGTGAGATGGATATTAAATGTGCAGCTGATCAGCATGGATTAGATTACTGTATTATTAGACCTCATAATGTTTATGGACGTAATCAAAACATATGGGATAAATATAGAAATGTATTAGGTATTTGGATGTATCAATATATGAAAGCAGAACCTATGACTATCTTTGGAGATGGAGAGCAAAAAAGAGCATGGAGTTATATTGATGATGCATTAGAGCCTTTATGGAAAGCTGCTATGATACCAGAAGCATCTAAAGAAACTATTAACTTAGGTGGTATTAAGTTTACTACTGTTAATGAAGCATGTCAAGCTTTAAGAAATGTTATTGGGGAAGGTGATGTTAAAAGAATAGAAGAGGTTCCAGTAGCTTATAAAGAAGCAAGACACGAAGTTAAAGATGCATATCCTACTTGGACTAAGTCTATGGAAGTACTAGGCTTTGAACATAAAATAGATATTGAAGAAGGTCTACAAAGAATGTGGGATTGGGCTAAACATCAGCCTATGAGAGAAAGATTCGTATGGAAAGATTATGAATTAGAAAAAGGTATATATAGTTTTTGGAAAAATTAATGATAAGCTTAGTTATACCTACTTACCGTAATCCTCAGTATCTTGATATATGTCTTCAATCGGCTATCGAAGGTAGAACTGTTGATAGTGAAATAATTGTCGCAGTTGATGGATATATAAAAGAAAGCCAAGATATATTAGATAAGTATAAAGATGATATCAAGGTACTTGATTTGGTAAATAACCAAGGCATGCAAATGGCTCTTAATCTAGGAGTTATGAATGCATCTAATGAACATATTATGATTATTAATGATGATAACGTACTATGTCATGGTTGGGATAGCATATGGGCTGATATTAGTGATAAAGAAGTTAAAACTATTAATCAAATTGAACCTACTGGTCCTGGTATATTTGACTTTCCAGTTAAAGATTTTGGTAGAACACCAGAAGAATTTGATTATGAAGGATTTAAAAAATATGAGTCACAATTTAGTTCTAATGAAGTAACTGAAGACGGAGGAATTTTTCCTTTTGCTATGCTTAAGAAAGATTATATGATGGTAGGAGGATTTGATACTATATATCAATCTCCTTTTATCTGTGATTGGGACTTCTTTCTTAAATTAGAACTAGCAGGATGTACTTTTGAAAGAACTCATAGTTTACATTTTTATCACTTTGGTTCAGCAGCTACAAAAAATAGAACAGATAAAGATCAGTTTGTATTCAAAGCTAGTGAAGCACCAGCAGCTGATATGTTTGAATATAAATGGGGTATAAGACCTAAACTTTATAAAAATAATTCTCATAATCCTAAAACTAATCAAATAGTAAAAGGAATTAAATTTTAAAATATGTCATCTAGAATAGTTGTAAAAGATAATATTTGTATAGTAGGTTTATATAAAAATGCTAGTCAGTCTGTAAAACAAATAGCAAAGCAAAATGAAGGTTGGAAAATTTATGAAGATCATTTTAAACAAGCTATAAATTTTAATGATAGTAATCTAAAAGTTTTTATACCGGTAAGAGACGAATGGGAAAGACATGAGAGTGCTCTTATACAAGATTTAATGCAATTATTTAATAAAGTTCTATCTGTAACTGATGAAGATATAGATCAAGCTATAGTTGAGTTAAGAAAGAAAAGATTTGATGCTATATCTTTTAGTAATCATCCAGATCATTTTACTAATGATATAGGTGAATTCTTTTTGAATAATATACTTTTGAATGATAAATGGAAAGGTATGCAAGTTTATTATTTTGATCTTAATTACTTTTCATCTCATTTAGCTGATTATCTAAATTTAGATATAAAAATTCCACATAACAATAAAGTAGAAGATTTAAATATGAAAGTACGTATAAGAAATAGATTAAGAAATGAATGGAACAATGAGCACATAAATAAAGTAGCACAATCATTCTATACTTTAGAGAAAATAAATTGTAGAAACTTTATATGGAATCAAATTAAAAAAACTAAACACTGGATAAACTTTAACTAATGAAAGAAAGAGACGAAAACACTCCTAAATGGTACCTTAAATGGAAAGATGCATCAGGTAAGATAGATGAATTAAAAGTATTTACTGACGATATAGAATGGACCAAACAACAAGTTGGAAGAAATAGATTTATTTTAGAATGGATAGAAGTTAAAAAGCTTAAATGTCCTAATCATTTAGGAGATCATGATATTACTGGAGGAATAATTAATAGTTACGAAAAATGATAGGAATAATAGGTCAAGGATTTGTTGGTAACGCTGTTTACCAAAAATTTAAAAACTTTTATAAAGTATTAACATACGATATAGATAAAACAAAATGTAATAGTACTAAAGACTGGGTCTTTAATCAATGTAGTTATATATTTGTTTGTTTACCTACTCCAATGAATAAAGATGGAAGCTGTAATATAGATATAATAGATAAAGTATTAGATGAACTAGATTTATTAGCCGACAATCATGAGATTAGTAGAACTATAATAGTAAAATCAACAATCCCTCCAGGTACAACTGAAAAATGGAACGATAGATTTAGTTCTTTAAATGTAATATTTAGCCCAGAGTTCCTTACTGAAAGAAATGCTGTTGAAGATTTTAATAATCAAGATAGAATATTATTAGGAGGACCTAGACCTCATACATCAGAAGTAAAAAGAATATTTTCTAAAGTATTTCCTAAAGCACGTATAATTAAAACCAATTCTAATTATGCTGAAATGGTAAAGTATTTAACTAATGCATTTTTAGCAACAAAGGTATCTTTTGCTAATGAAATCTATAAAATATGTGAGCAAGTAGGAGCTGATTATGATAAAGTTATAGAATATGCTACATTAGATGAAAGATTAGGTAATTCTCATTGGCAGGTTCCTGGTTATGATGGCGACTTTGGCTTTGGTGGTCACTGTTTCCCTAAGGATCTAAGCGCATTACTCCATGTTAGTAATAAACTAGGCACAGTTAATAACGTATTAACAGCAGCAATGAAAACAAACGAAACAGTAAGAGAAGATAGAGATTGGGAAAAAATGAAAGGAAGAGCGGTCATATAAGGAATTAGTAACTATTTATATAAAAATATCATGAGTAACATTAAAGAAATAGTAAGAGAAGTAATTAATGAGAATGCAAAAGTTAACTTTGCAGGTCATCAATTTATGTTAAAAGTAGATGTAAATGAAGATCCTCAAAAGAAAGGAGTTAAAATACAATTCTTACCTACTGAATTCGGTTCTATTACTAAGACAGAGCAAAATGATATTGCAATTGAATTAGAGCAGCGATTAGAACAAGGTTTAAATCAATATGATTTTAAAGTAGAAAGAGATAGAAACTTAAAGGATAAAACAATTATAGGTTTCTTTATCTATATTGAATATTTTGATAGAATGGTTAGAGCAGCTCTTAAACAAACTAATCCTAATTCCTCACCTGCTGCTGATGACAACGAAGAAATCTAATTTACCTTCTTTAGCTGAAATAGCTGTTGACGAATCATTAAGAGATTGGTTTAAAAAAGAGAAGTGGGTACGTATATCCTCTTCTGGTAATATAGCTGGTCCTTGTGGTACTTCTAAAAATAAAAAGAACCCAGATCGTTGTCTACCTAAATCAAAAGCTCAAAGTTTAACTAAAGGCCAAAGAGCCGCTACTGCTGCTAAAAAGAAAAAAGCAGGTGCTAAAGGAAAAACAGTAGTAAAAAATACTAAAAAAGCAAAAGTAAAAGAGACTTCTAATCCTCAAGACGGTAAAGCCGCTCCTTATGGATCAGGATATAAACCTACGAATATGAAAAATAAAAATGAAACTAAAGGTGCTCCAAAAGGACACTACTTTACTAAGTCAGGTAACTTAGTTAAAGGTACATTATCTAAAGATGCTAGAGAAAGAGGAGCTAGATTAAGTGATCCTAAAGATAAGCAAAGATCTAAAGTTCCCCCAGTAACTCAATATAACGAAGGTACTGACTTATATGATAGAAACGGTATTCAAATTAAAAGATTTGCAGGTGGTAAAGATAGAGGACTAATGGTACAGATAACTTACGGTGATAAATATATTCATGTACCTGCAAATGAGTTTCCAATATTAGCTAGAGCTATGCAATCAGTACAAGGAGATTTAAAAGACTTAAATGTTCAAGTCCCTAGACGTAAAAATATAGACGAAGCTAAATTAACTATCGAAGACCTTAAAAACTTAACTGTAGGTTTATTACAAGAAGCAAAAGGTAATGAAATATTAATGGAGAAAGACGATAGATGTACTAGATTAGCTAAAAGCAAATACGATACTTGGCCATCAGCTTATGCTTCAGGAGCAGTAGTTAGATGTAGAAGAGGAGAAATCTGGAAGAAAAAATAATGACTAGATTAACTTTAGCACAGATGATAGGTGAATTACTTGCTTCCGAAAATTTTAAAGACGGTAAGAAGAAAGGTAAGTCTAAACCTGGTAGAGTTAAAAAATCAGG
>MDTB01081349.1_pt1 | contig 22353 bp, 22 predicted proteins | sample 811161 | NCBI WGS metagenome assembly MDTB01 (sample SAMN05326650, study PRJNA326480) | marine metagenome | isolation source: seawater | place: Mediterranean Sea | collected 2009 | reverse complement strand
TTCAAAATTGCAGATTGATACTGTTAAACAGTTTTATAAAGATGCAATTTCATCAAAATTTAAAATCTAAATAAATGAAAATACAAAAATGTTTGTTTCTTGGTTATGATAAAAAAAAGACTTCTTTAATTAGTTTTTTAAGATCAAAAAAAATAATTGTTTCAATTTATAAAAATAGAGTTTTAAATTACAAAATTGCAAAAAAATTTGATTTTATAATTTCATTTGGTTATCGAAAAATAATTTCAAAAGATTTAATTTTAAAAATTAAAAGACCAATAATAAATTTACATATATCCTATCTACCTTATAATAGAGGAGCACATTCAAATTTTTGGTCATTTATAAAAAATACACCTAAGGGTGTAACTATTCACGAAATTAATACTGGCATAGATACTGGAAAAATTATTTCGAGAAAAAAAATACAATTTAAGATTAATAAACAAACTACTTTTAAATTAACTTATGAAATATTAATAAAAGAAGTAGAAAAATTATTTAAGAGACATTATAAATCCATTATAAGTGGGAATTATACAGCAAAAAAACAATCGTTTAAAACTAAATTAAATTTTAAAAAAGATCTTCCCAAGATTTCTAGCTGGAATATATCTATAAATGATTTTATCTCAACTTATAAATCTTGACTTGTATATTCTTTGAACTAAACAACTTTTTATGAAAAAAAAATCTAGTTATAAAAAATCATTAAAACTTATTATGCAGATCCAAAATATAAGAAAAAAAAATAATGTGAATTGGATGGATATGCTGAGATTAGCATTTAAACATGATCCCAAAGGAGCTGCAAAAATAATGTCTAATATTTACACAGACGACCAAAGAGTTAGTAATCTTGTAGATAAGTTAATAAAGTCAACAAGATAAATTTAAAAATCTAAACACGTCCCAAATTTAATGAAGACATCACAAATACACACGTATAAAAAATCTTACAAACTACGTTATCATCAGAAAATTTTATTACATATTATAAAAAAAAATTCCAAAAAAAAAACTTATGGAAAAATTTTAGATATTGGTTGTGCTAATGGAATTTTTATTAAAAAATTTAATAAAGAATTTAGAGAATTCAAATGTACTGGCGTTGATACATCTAAGGATATGATAAATTTGGCAAAAAAAAATAAATCAAAAAATTCAACTTTTTTAATAAAAGATTTTATGAAATATAACATGAAATCTCATTTCGATATTGTGATTGCTAGTGGAGTTTTAGCGTTTTATGATAATTATTCAAAAGTAATTAACAAAATGTTATCTTTTTTAAAAAAAAACTCTTATCTTTATATTTTTGGGACATTTAATAGTGAAGATATTGATACTATAGTAAAGTTTAAAAATAATTATACAAATTCAACTTGGGAAAAAGGTTTAAACTCATTTTCAAAAAAAAGAGTTTCAAATTTTCTCAAAAAAAAAAAAATATAAATTCAATTTTAAAAAATTTGATATTCCTTTTAACTTAAAAAAGAAAAAAAACCCTATACTAAGCTACACATTAAAAAGCTCAAAAAACAGAAAAATAATTTTAAATGGTGCTAATATTAGAATGGAATTATTTTATTTAATTATTAAAAAAAAATGAGCGAAATTTTTTTTTGTAAAATCTGTGTTTATCCTTCTAGCAAACCTCACATAGAATTTAATAGTGAAGGTATCTGCTCTGGATGTATAGCATATCAAAAAAGACCAAAAATTGATTGGAAAGAGAGAGAAATTAAATTCAAAAAAATTTTAGATTTAAATAAAAAAAAGAACCCAAATTATTATAATTGTATAGTTCCAAGCAGTGGAGGTAAAGATAGTCATTTTCAAATTATAAAGATGCTTGAATATGGAATGAATCCATTAGTTGTTAATGTAATACCTGATAAATTATCTGAGCTTGGAAGGCACAATATTGAAAATGTTAAAAAATTAGGGGTAGATACAATTGAAATTTCTTTAAACCCAGTAATTAGAAGAAAAATTAATAAGTTCGCTTTAGAAACAGTTGGAGATATTTCTTGGCCAGAACACGCTACTATTTTCACTGTACCAGTTAAAATGTCCGTTTCCATGAAAGTTTCCCTTTTAATTTGGGGTGAAAGTGCTGAAAATGAGATAGGTGGACCAATAGAAGCTCAAGATAGTAGTATTTTAGATCGTAGATGGTTGGAAGAATTTGGAGGTTTGTTAGGCTTAAGGACGAATGATATTTCTGACATACTTCAAATTCCAAAAGAGAAACTAATAATGTACACATACCCTTCAGAGTCAGAATTGAAACAAAATGAGACAACCGGTTTATTTTTAGGTCAGTTTTTGCCTTGGGATGGACATCAAAATGCAACAATTGCTAAACAACACGGATTTATACCTTATGAAAAAGATGTTGAGGGCTCAATTGTAAATTATGAAAATTTAGACAACGTTTATATGAGGATTCATGATTATTTTAAATTTTTAAAATATGGATACGATAGAGTTACAGATTGGTGTTGTACTCATATCAGAAGAGGCAGAATGACAAGGGAAGAGGCGGTAAAGATTAATCAGGCTAAATCTGGGAAATTTCCAGAGGAATATTTAGGTTATAAGTTATCAGAAATATTAGACGAAATAAATTGTAGTAGAGAAGAGTTTATTAAAATATGTGATAAATTTACCAACAAAAGCTTATTTCAATGTAACAATAATAACGAACTAATTAAGGATGAAAAGCTTAATTTGGTACTAAAAAATAATGAGTACAAATAAGTTTGATGTAGCAATTATTGACTACAATACTGGGAATGTTGACTCAGTTATTAAAGCAATTAAATTTTTCGATAAAAGCGTAATCCTAACTAATGATAAGGACAAAATACAAAATTCGAAAAGAATTATTTTACCAGGTCAAGGCAGTTTTCATTTTGGTATTCAAGAATTAAAAAAATTAGATTTAATAGATTTGTTAAAAAAAAAAGTATTAATAGAGAAAGTTCCAATTCTTGGAATTTGTTTAGGTATGCAATTGTTTGCTGAAGTAGGCTACGAGAAACAAAAGACTTTAGGATTGGGTTTTATTAATGGATCGGTAAAAAAAATTCCCACCTCTCTAAAATTACCACATATTGGATGGAATGAAGTAAATTTTTTAAAAAAAGACACTCTATTTGATGATCTGGAAAATAATAAAGATTTTTATTTTGTTCATAGTTATTATTATGAATGTTCTGAAGCAAAAGATAAATTAGCAATAACAAATTATAATTTTGATTTTCCATCAATTGTAAGAAAAAATAATGTAGTTGGTTTTCAATTTCATCCAGAAAAAAGTCTTAAAAATGGTTTAAAACTTATTAAAAATTTTTTGAATATATAATGCATAAGGTTCGAATAGCTCCAACACTTCTATTTAAGAATAATCTTGTAAAAGGAAAAAATTTTAAAAGTTGGAGAGTTGTAGGTAATTTACACCAAATGATTAAACTTTATAATTTAAGAGAGGTAGATGAATTGATTTTTTTTGACATTGATGCAAATAGAAATGGCGTAATACAGTTTTCTGTAATTGATGAATTCGCTGATGAATGTTTTGTACCACTTACAGTTGGAGGGGGGATTAAATCACTTCAAGATATAAAAGATTTACTAAAGGTGGGTGCTGATAAAGTGTGTATAAATTCAAGTGCAATACGAGATTTAAATTTTATCGAGAAAGCTATAAATAAATATGGGAGTCAGTGTATAGTTATCTCTATAGACTATAAAACTAACAAAAATAAAGATAAAGAAATTTATATTGACTCAGGAAATACTCCAACAGGAATATTGTTAGAAAATTTTATAGAAAAAATAAATAAGACTCAACCAGGAGAAATCTTGATTACATCGATTGATCACGATGGTTTAATGGAAGGTTATGATATTGAAACAATTAAAAAAATTTCAGATTTATGTGAGGTTCCAATAATTGCCTCTGGTGGAGCTGGTAGACCTAAGGATTTTTACGATTTAATTGAAAATACAAATATCAAAGCTTTATCTGCTGCAAGTATTTTTCATTTTACAGAGATAACTCCTCTGGATGTAAAAAAATATCTTAATCAAAAAGGTATTAAAGTTAGGTTGTAACAAAAAAATGGAAAATAATTTAATATTAAAAAAATTGACCTTAAAGGATGTTAATAGCGAATATTGTAAGTGGATGAATGATAAGGAAGTGACAAAGTTTACAGAACAAAGATTTAAAAGACACTCAATAACAGAAATTAAAAATTTTATAAGAGAAAAAAATAATTCAAAAGTTGAGTTTTTATTTGGAATATTTATGAAAAAAAAATCAATGATAATTCATGTAGGTAATATTAAATTAGGTCCAATTAATAGGTTTCATAGATCTGCAGAAATTTCTTATTTGATAGGTAATAAAAATTTTTGGAAAAAGGGCATAGGTACTAAAGCTGTAGGGATGATAATAAAAGTTGCAAAAAAAAGATTTAAATTAAAAAAATTAATTGCTGGGTGTTATTCAAATAATTACGGATCAATTAAAGTATTGAAAAAAAATTTGTTTAAAAAAGAAGCAGATTTGAAGTCCCAAATATTATTTAAGTCAAAGCGAATAAATAAATTAATTTTTGGCCTGAAAATTTAGTAAATTTTTTTAAGGTCAATTGGATCGTGAATATTCATTGTACTTTTTGTAATTTTTCCAATTAATTTCGAGTACATCTTTGGCTTAGTTTTATTTTCTGGTCTTCTAATTATAATACTATTTTTTTCAATAATTTGGTTTTTATTTAATTTTTTATTAACATAAATACCTTTTCTAAAATACTTGGTAAACTTCCTCTCTTTTAGAAATGGATTTATTCTCTCTACCCCAGGCAATAAAGTGAAATTTTTAGCGTAGTCACAGATAACTTTCAAATCTTTTGGATCAGCGGAGAGCGAGTGATCCAATCCTAATTTTTTTTTGTTTAACGTAAAATGTTTTTCGATTACGTTAGCACCTAAGTTAATAGCATAAATTGATGCTTCGAAATTTTTACAATGGTCGGAGTACCCAATGATATATTTTTTGAATTTTGCTTTTAAAGCTAAAATTCTGTTTAAATTTGCGTCATGGTAATTGCATGGATACAAAGATACACAATGTAAGATAGATATGTTTTTATTTTTAAGTAAATTTAAAGCTGTTGATATTTCTTTGCTATTAGACATTCCTGTAGATAAGATTATTGGTTTTTTTAATTTTGATATTTCTGAAAGAAGAGGTAAATCAGTTATGTCAGAAGAAGCAATTTTAATTGCATCTAATTTAAGTTTTTTAACTAATTTTAAACTTTCAAAATCAAATGCAGTACAAATGAAATCAATTTTTAATTTTTTTGAGTAATTTCTCAGCTTTTTTAATGAAACCAAACTCAAAGAAACTCTTTTCCAAATACTTGAAAGATCTTCATTTCCTGAAGTTTTTTTTTGTAATCTGTTCTTTCTTGAATTTTGCACAGCTAAAGTATCAGGTTTAAAAACTTGAAATTTTACTGCATTAGCTCCTGCTTTTTTTGCTTCTAGAACTAATTTTTGTGCAGTTGAATAATTTCCTTCATGATTAATTCCTATTTCTGCAATTACGTAAGGTTTTTTTAATTTGCTGAAAATCATTAATAAATTATACTAAAATAAATAGTCAATTTTATTGTATCTTTCAACGTATTGTAAAAAAAGCATACTTCTTTCGCTTTTATCGCTAAATTTTGATCTGCTATGAAAACCATTAGTGAAAGCAACATATAGTGAATTTTTTGGGACACAAACAATTTTTTTTTTAAAATTGAATTTTTTAAAATTTTCGTCTGTTTCATCAAACGTTTTTGTATTTATAAAAAAATTAACATAATCCTCATTTATTTTATGTGAGGATAATAAGTATTGAAGTGGTGCATCTTTTTCTTTGATCTCAAATGGAGTATAAAAAATTTTGAAATGGGGTAAAAATCTATCTGTATGAATAAAAGTTGAACCTTTTGTCTTATTCATTTCACTATTTCCATTAACATTTAGATATCTTAGCTCAACAGTTGGTTCTACAATTTTACCATAAATTTCTTTTGAGAATTTTTGACTGATTTTATTTAAAAATTCAAAATTTTTGATTGAGGTAAGACCAAAGATCTCACTTGCTTCCCTGAATTCGTTAGTTGAGATTGGTCCTTTTATCCAATTTTTTGATTTTTTTAAATTTTTTAATTGATTAAAATAATCAATAATTTTCTTTCTTTCATTTTCTGGTAAAGCATTTTTTAATATTACGAGACCGTTATTTGATAAAGTGCTCAACATTACCTCACTTAATTCAAAATTTTCTTGATTAATATCAAATGACAAGTTTTCGGTTGAATTTGATACTTTGTCAAAGAAAAACTTTCTGAAATTTTTGTTTCTTTCAGAACACTTTAGCCAAAATTTTATATGTTTACTTTTGGTATGAATATTGTCACTATTTTTTAATAAATATTCAACACCAGGCGTTCTTAAAAATCTTTTATTGATTACTCTTCTTACTTTATTTAGAAATCTGAACATTTAAATATTGTTTTTATAGTAAATTTTATCAAATTAATAACTGAATCATAGTCTTGAAATTATACTTTACTAAAAAACGTAATAGATTAATAGCATATAAAAACAAAAATTTATGAAAATATTAGTTACTGGAGGATCGGGATTTATAGGTCAAATTCTAATCAAAAAACTTCTTAATTTTGGTCACGAGGTAAATTGTATTGACCAAAATTTTATAAGACTTAAACATAAGAATTTTAAATTCTTTAAATCTTCAATATTAAATCTTAATAAATTAAATCAGGCTGCAATTGGTACAAAATTAATTATTCATCTCGCTGCATTAATGGGCGTTCAAAATACTGATAAAAACATTATTGAATGTTTAGATATAAATGTTTTAGGTACAAGAAAAGTATTACAGGTAGCAAAAAAAAATAAAATAAAAAATGTGATATTTACATCTTCATCAGAAATTTATGGAGATCAAAATAATTTTCCAATCTATGAGAATTTTGAGACTAAAAATAAATCTGTATATGCAATTAGCAAGAATACAGCAGAGGCATATATAAAAGGTTTTTCCAAAAAATATAAAATTAATTATAATATTATAAGATTTTTTAATGTTTATGGTCCAGGCCAAAAAAATAACTTTGTAATATCAAAATTTTTAAATCAATCAATGAATAATAAAACTTTAGAAATTTATGGAAGTGGTAAGCAAGTAAGATCTTTTTGTCATGTAGACGATGCAACTGATGGAGTTTTAGAAATTATAAATAATGGAAAAAAAAATTGTATCTATAATGTTGGAAATGATGCTGAACCAATTTCAATTTACAATTTAGCTAAATTGGTTTCATCATTATTCAAAAAAAAATTAAAGATTAAAAAAATACCGTACTCAAAAAGTGACAGAAAAAAAGAGAGAGAAATTCAAAAAAGAATTCCCAGTATTCAAAGGCTTAAGAAAGACACTCATTATGATCCAATAATAAATTTAAAAAATGGAATTATAGATCTTGTCAAAGATAAAAAAAATTTAAACAGTAAAAGTTTTAAACATAAAATTGGAATAGGAACTTTACAATTTGGAGCAAATTATGGTGTGGCCAACAAAACTGGAAAGCTAACTACCAAAGATATTAAAATTATCAAAAATTTGGCACTTAAAAATGAAATAAAAATAATAGATACAGCAAATGTTTATGGCGATTCTGAAAAAAGATTAGGTAAAGTTGATTTTTCAAAATTTAATGTAGTTACCAAACTTCCCGTGACAGCTCCATCAACAAACAGATCAAGATGGGTTTTCAATAATATAAAAAAATCTTTAAAAAATCTTAAATTAAAAAAACTTTATGGAATGCACGTACATAATCCAAAATTTCTTTTGGATAAAAAAGGATCTTTAATTTTTAAAAGTCTTATTGAAGCAAAAAAAAATGGTTTAATAAAAAAAATAGGTGTATCAATCTATACTGCAAAAGAATTAGAAAACATTATCTCAAGATTTGATATAGATTTGGTGTTATTACCTTTCAATATATTTGATCAAAGATTATTAAAGACAAATATTTTAAAAAGATTAAAAGAACAAAATGTAGAAATTCATGCTAGAACTACTTTTTTACAAGGTCTTCTACTTATGAATAAAAATGATCTTCCAAACAAATTTAAGAAATATAAGAAATACTTCGATAAGTGGGAAAAACTTTGTAAAAAATTAAATATGTCTAAATACGAAATTTGCTTGAAGTACGCTTTGTCAAATAACTTTATTGATAAAGTGGTTGTTGGAATTGATAGCGCTAAACAATTTAAAAAATTAATTAAATCTGCAGGTTTTATAGATATTCCTAAAAATAAAGTAGACGCCAGTAAGGAAATAAATTTAATAAACCCCGCAAAATGGTAAAAAAAAAGAAAATAGCAATTATTCAAGCTAGATTAAATTCTGTTCGTTTACCAAATAAAATACTATTTAAGATAGACGGACTTTCTTTAATAGAAATACTTTATAAAAGACTAAAGAGGTCTAAACAATTAGACGATATAGTAATAGCAACCACCCCTAGTAGTGAAAATTTAATTAATTTTTTAAAGAAAAAAAAAATTAATTTTTTTGTGGGCAATGAACAGAATGTTTTGAAGAGATATTATTTTGCAGCCAAAAAGTATGAGGCAGATATAATTGTAAGAATAACCGCTGATGGCATCTTGGCAGACCCAAAACTGGTTGATAAATTTTTAAATAATTACACAAACTTAAAAGTTGATTACTTAAGCAATCAAAAACCAGTTACTTATCCTGATGGTTTAGATATAGAAATTTTCAATTTCAAAACTTTAAAATATGCTTACTTAAAAGCTAAAAGCAAATATGATAAAGAGCATGTAACGCCATTTATTCAAAATAATAAAATTTTTAAAAAATATAATTTAGAAAATGATAAAAATTTATCAGATATACGACTAACTTTGGATGAAACTGAAGATTTCGACTCGCTCAAAAAGATATTCAAATTTTTTAAACCAGATATTTACTTTGGATGGGAAAAAATTGTATCTTCAATAAAAGAACAAAAAATATTATTATCGAATAAAAATTTAAAAAGAAATGAGGGATCTTCAATGACAGTTTCAAAAAAATTGTGGAGAAGAGCAAAAAAAATAATACCTGGTGGAAATATGTTTTTATCAAAAAGACCAGAACTTTTTCACCCTGAAAAATGGCCAGCTTATTTTAAAAGATCTAAAGGAATTAATATTTGGGATATTGATGGAATAAAATATAAAGATTTATCCTTAATGGGTGTTGGGTGCAACATAATGGGATATTCAAACAATAAAATTGATAATGCTGTTATTAAAGCTCTTAAAAATGGAAATGGCAGTACAATTAATTCTTACGAGGAAGTTGAGCTGTGTGAAAAATTATTGAGTTTACATAAATGGGCAGATATGGCCAAACTAGCAAAAACTGGCGGTGAAGCATCAGCAATGGCAGTTAGAATAGCTAGGGCAGCAACAGGAAAAGACAAAATTGCTTTCTGTGGTTATCATGGTTGGCATGATTGGTATTTATCAGCAAATATTAAAAATAAAAATAATCTTAGCAATCATTTAATGGGAGGGTTAGAAGCAAAAGGAGTGCCTAAAAGTTTAAAGGATACTGCTTTTCCTTTTACTTATAATAATTTAGATGAGCTAAATAATATCATAAATAAACACGATATTGGGACGATAAAGATGGAAGTGTCAAGAAATTTTAAACCGCAAAATAACTTTTTAAAAAATGTAAGAGCTATATGTGATAAGAAAAATATTGTTTTAATATTTGACGAATGTACCTCTGGTTTTAGACAAACTTTTGGCGGCTTACACAAAATTTACAATGTAGAACCAGATATTGCATGGTTTGGTAAGGCTTTAGGAAATGGGTACAGCATTTCTGCAATAATTGGAAAAAAAGAAATAATGAATTTTTCTCAAGACACTTTTATGAGCAGTACATTTTGGACAGAAAGAATTGGATCAGTTGCAGCCTTAGAGACCTTAAAACAAATGGAAAAAATAAAAGCATGGAACATAATTACAAAAAAAGGAAATAAGGTTCAAAAAAAATGGAAAGAAATTGCTAAAAACAATAATGTTAAAGTTAATGTTTTAGGCATTCCAGCTTTATCAACTTTTTCAATAACTTCAAATGATTGGCTGAAATACAAAACTTTTATTACACAAGAAATGTTAAAGAAAAAAATATTATGCAGTAATGCTTTATTCTTATCGGTAAAACATGATGATAAAGTTCTTAATAATTATTTAGATAATTTGAATGAAATATTTTACAAAATATCTAAGTTTGAAAGAAAAATTCTTAATATTGATGACTATTTAGATGGCGCAATTTGTCAAAGCGGTTTTCAAAGATTAAATTAATATGAAAAAAAAAGATATAATTGGGTTGATTGGACTAGGATATGTTGGTTTACCTTTATATTTAGAGCTAAATAAGAAATACTTAGTATACGGGTTTGATAAAGATAGTAATAAAATAAATTCCTTAAAAAATAGAAATTCATATATTTCTGATATTTCTCAAAATCATTTAAAAAAAATTAATACAGAAAATTTGTTTCAATTAAAAGATTATTTAGAAAAAATTTCAGAATGTAAATATTTAATTTTCTGTTTACCAACACCTTTAAAAAAAAATAAACCAGATATGAGTTATATCAAGAGTGCTTTTAATACAGTTTTTCCGTATTTAAAGAAAAGACAAACAATTATCTTAGAAAGCAGTGTTTATCCTGGGGCTACAGAAGAAATTTTTTTAAAAAAATTAAAATCAAATTTTAATGTTGGTAAAAACTTTTTTTTTAACTTATTCACCTGAAAGAATAGATCCAGGGAAAAATAAAATTTTAAAAAAATTACCTTATTATAAAATTAATAAACTAATTTCTGGTTATACTAAGAATTGTGAGATAAGCATCAAAAAGTTGTATAAAAACATCTTTAAGAATATTCATTTATGCAAATCAATTAAAGTAGCTGAAACTAGTAAAATTTTTGAAAATATTTTTAGAGCTGTGAATATTGGTCTTGTGAATGAGATGAAAATTTTAACAAGTAAGATGAATATAAATATACATGATGTTGTTGAGTCTGCTGGCACCAAACCCTTTGGGTTTAAAAAATTTGCACCTGGACCAGGTGTAGGGGGACATTGTATACCAATAGACCCTATTTTTATGAAATGGATTGCAACTAAATATAAACATAAAACTCAATTCATTGATTTGGGAGCAAAAATGAACATTCAAGTCACTGATTGGATAATAAATAAGATTATAAAGCTTATTAATAAAAAAAAAATTGTGAAATGTCTTGTTTTAGGAGTTGCCTATAAAGCAGACATAAACGATATAAGAGAATCTCCGTCAATTAAGATTATTAAAAAGTTAAGCACTTTAAAAAATTGTAAAGTAGATTTTATGGATCCTTATGTTGATAGAATAAAAATAAATAGTTTACTATTGAAATCTAAGAAAGTGAGTAATTTCAGAAGTTATGATTTAACTATTTTATGCACAGATCATTATAAATTTAATTATAAAAAAATTTTAGATGAATCTAGAAAAATTGTAGACACTCGAGGGAAATTTAAAGACAGTAAATTGTCTAAAATTTATCACTTTTAATTAAATATTTTTATAATTTACTATATACAGAAATTAATTATGAATTTTACAGAAAAATTTGTATTACATAATAAAAAGATTTTTAAAAAAAAAAATGCAGGAAAAAAAATTTTTTTAATAGAATTTAATGGATGGCAAGCAATACATATTATTTTTTCTTATTTGGTAAACTATTTCAAAAACGAAAAAAAATGTAAAATTATTGCTTATGAATGTTATGATATTCTTAATAGATTAGATCCTCCATGGTATAATAAATATATATGGAAGCTAGGTATTTTTCTTAATATCAAAACTTTCAGAATCTTTAAATCATTTGGAACAGATAAGTTTATAAAGCCCGAGTATGATAAAGACGAAGAGAGGAAAGCAGTTCAAATAGTAGAAAATTTTTATGAAAAAAAACCTAATTTATTAAAATTAGAAAATTTTAGAATTGGTAAAATTTGGATTGGTGATTTAATTTATGATAGTTATTTAAAAAAAAATTATTCTGTTACAGTTGATTTAAATTCTAATAAGTTTAAGAAATTTTTTGTAGAGTCAATTAAACTATTCTTATTTTGGAAAAATTTTTTTGAAAAAAATGAAGTTTCTGGAATAGGTGTTTGTCACTCAGTTTATTTGACGGGCATCCCTTTAAGAATTGCACAATCAAAAAAAATAGACTGCTTTGCAATGACAAGCTTTAATTGCGATCTTGTAAATTTGGTTAATTCTATCTCATTCAAAAAGAGGCTTAATGGTATTGATATTCATTACAAACACTTTAGAAATATATTTAACAATTTTTCTAAAAAAAAAAGAATCTTAAATTTAAAACAAGGCAAAAAAATTTTGGATGATTATATATCAGGAAAAAAAAGGTTGTTTTATCTTAAGAATAAAACTTTTAGCCTAAATAAAGCAAAGATGATTAAAAAGAAAAATCTAAAAACAAAAGTAGTAATATTTGCCCACGACTTTGTAGATAGTCCCCATGTTTATGGAAATCATTTTTTTCCAGATTTTAAGGTTTGGTTTAATTTTTTAGACATAATAATTAAAAAGACTGATTATGAATGGTATATTAAATTTCATCCAGGTGCTAATGATGTAACTAAAGAGGAAATTCTTAAATTAAAGGAACGCAATCATAAACTAAAAATATTGAGAAAAGATTTTCCAAATAATAATTTGCACAAACTAGGAATTAAGTTTGGATTAACAGTTTTTGGTACTATTGCTTCTGAACTAGCTCCTTATGATATCAGAGTAATAAATGCCTCAAAAAATAATCCACATTATAATTTTAGTTTTTCAATTAATCCCAAAAATTTGAAAGAATATGAAAAATTATTGTTAAATTTAAATAAAATCAAAAGAAAATTTAATTATGATAAAAATGAATTGTATATGTATCATTTTATAAAAGAGTTAGTTTTTCAAAAACATTTAGTTTTTAAGAATACACAAAAATACTTTGAGTTTAAGGAAAAAAAACCTTTGAGATTTACTCCAAAAATTTATGATTATTGGTTAAAAGATTTTAATTTAAAAACTCATCAAGAAATTATCGATAACACTAAAGTTTTTATTGAGTCTAAAAGATACTTAACTTTAAATCAAAATATTGACACTTTTTAATCTTAACAACCTCTTAAAAAATAAAATTAATTATTTTAATTTATACTAAAATTGATTGTATGTGCTAAAACCACTTAAAGAAAATAAGCCTTGTAAATTCAAAGAATGTTTCAAAAACTTAAAAATTTTAAAGATTTAGTAAATCTAATTTTTACACCTATTCAAAAGAAAAAATTATACAAACTTTTAGTGTTTATGTTTTTTGGAACATTTTTAGAATTATGTGGAGTTGGTTTGATATTTCCGTTAATTAAGATTTATACAGATCAAGAATTTTTAAATTTATTATATTCTAAATTTGGAATTGAACCTTTTAATTTTGATTACTTAATAATAATTTCTATCTGCATCTTTGTATTTTTTTTCTTATTTAAAAATTTATTTTTATGGTTAGTTTTAAGAAGATACTCATTTTTTTTTGCGAATTACGAGGCAGACCTTCAAGCTCGACTATTTAATGGTTATTTAAAAAAGTCAGTTTCTTTTTTTAAGGAACAAAATTCATCTAAAATTGCAACCGATATTTTAAATATTTCCTCTTTCTTTAGTTCAACATATATAAATGCTTTTATGATGTTGGTTATGGATTTGATTATCCAATTTAATATTTTAGTTTTATTATTATTTGTAAGCTGGCAGTCAACATCATTGATATTTTTTATTTTTGGTGGAATTTCCTATCTACTTTATGCATACAGTAAAAAAAGATTGTTTGAAATTGGAGAAATTAGAAATAGATATTCAGCATTTCAACTTGAAAATGTTCAACAAGCCATTGGAGGCATAAAAGAAATAAAATTAACTGGAAGAGAAAATTTTTTTAATAACGAATTTAATAAAACTACAGATATCTTGGCCAATTCTACTTATAAAAGCGCTGTTATTTCTGGTACACCGAGATTGTTTATAGAATTCATTGCAGTTTCAAGTATAGCTACGATAGTTATATTCTTAAGAATTATAGGAAAAGAAATACCTGACATCGTACCTATTTTGGCTTTATTTATGGCAGCAGCTTATAAATTAATTCCCTCTTTAAATAAAATTTTGCTGATGTTTAATAGATTGAAACTATCTGGTGATGCAGTTAATAAAATTTCTACATTATTGAGAGAATTTGATAAAAATCAAACTTTAGAACTTAAAAAGAATAAAATTATTGATAAAATTGATTTTAATAATTTAATTATAAAAAATTTATTTTTTAAATATTCGAAAAGAAATAAAGAAATCTTAAATAATGTTAATTTGAATATTAAAAAAAATTCTTTTATAGGGATTAAAGGTGAGAGTGGAGCAGGAAAAAGTACACTTATAGATTTAATATTGGGTCTTATTAGTCCCACAAAAGGAGAGATTTATCTCGATAATCAATTAATATCAAATATTGTTGATGAATGGCAAAGATCTATTGGTTATGTTCCTCAAAATATTTTTCTTTCAGCAGGAAGTATTAAAAAAAATATTGCGTTTGGTGTTACTGAAGATGAAATTGATGATAACCTAATTAATGATGTTTTAATCAAAAGCTCTTTAAACAAATTTGTTGATGATTTAAATAATGGAATTGAAACTCAAATCGGAGAAGGTGGAGCTCTTATTTCAGGAGGTCAAAGACAGCGAATAGGAATAGCTAGAGCATTGTACAACAAACCAAAAATTTTAATTTTCGATGAGGCAACAAGTGCATTAGACATTGATACCGAAAACGAAATTTTAATGGAAATGAATAAATTGAAAAGTGAAATTACAATGATTTCAATTTCCCACCGACAAAATACCATCAAATATTGTGATGAAACATATAACTTAGAGGATGGATTATTAAAAAAGCTAAAATAGAAAAAATGCAAAATCCATTAATAACCATTATAACTGTAGTATTAAATGATAGAGAAAATATAGAAAATACGATTCTAAGTGTTATAAACCAAAATTACAAAAATATTCAGTACATAGTAATAGATGGAAAATCTAATGATGGGACAATTGATGTTATTCAAAAATATTCTGACAAAATAGATATTTTTAAATCAGAAAACGATAAGGGTATTTATGATGCATTTAATAAAGGTTTAGATTTAGCAAAGGGAGATTTAATAGGTTTTGTGAATAGTGGAGATATATTAACATTAGAAGCATTAAATTATTTGGTGAAATATTATAATAATTTCAAAAAAGCAGATTTCTTTTTCGGTGCTGTTAAAAAACATTGGGGAACATTATATGGATATAAAAGATGGAAAATCTATTTTTCTTGGGGATTTTATTCAAGTCATTCAACTGGTTTTTTTATAAAAAAAGATGCTGCAAAAATAGTTGGTAAATACAATTTAAAATATAAATATTCATCTGATTACGATTATTTCTATCGGATGATAATAAAACATAAGTTGGTTGGAGTTGGCACCAAGAAAGAGGAATTATTTGGAATTTTTCAACGTGGCGGATTTTCAAGTAAAGTAAAATTTTTTGATCATCTTGTGGAATGCACAAGAATAAGATTAGATAATAATCAAAATAGGATAATGGTGTTAATTACAATTATTTTAAAATATTTATTTAATTTAAGAAGATTTTAGAGGATAAATGAAAATATTAATAACTGGAGCTGGAGGTTTTATAGGTTTTCATCTTGCCAACCACCTTATTAAAAAAAAACATGAAGTAATTGGAATTGATAATTTAGATAATTATTACTCGGTAAAATTAAAAAAAAAAGACTATATCTTTTAAAAAAAAATAGAAATTTTAAGTTTATCAAGATTGATATTTCATCAAGAAGATTAAATAAAATTCTAAAAAAATATAATTTCGATATCGTAATTCACTTAGCAGCTCAAGCAGGCGTAAGATATTCTTTAATAAATCCAAAAAAATATATTCATTCTAACATAAGAGGTTTTGAAAATTTATTTGAAAGTATAAACACAAAAAACTTAAAGAAAGTGATTTATGCATCATCAAGCTCAGTTTATGGAGATACAAAAAAATTTCCAACTAAAGAAACTCAAAACACAAATCCAAAAAATATTTATGGTCACAGTAAAGTAATTAATGAAAAATTGTCCGAACATTATTTTAATTTATTTAAAGTGCCTTTTATAGGCTTGAGATTTTTTACAATTTATGGTGTTTGGGGTAGGCCCGATATGTTTATCTTAAAGACCTTGATAAGCAATCATAACAAAAAGACGTTTTACTTAAATAATAATGGTAATCATTTAAGAGATTTTACTTCTATTAAAGATGTCGTAAAGATATGTAATAAAATTATTAAAAAAAAATTTTGGAAAAATGAAATTTATAATATCTGTTCAAACAATCCACAATTAATAAGAAAAGTTTTTGATTCTATTAAAAAAGAATGTGGACATATAAAATATAAAAATATTAAAAAAAATAAAGCAGATGTGCTTAATACACATGGAGATAATTCTAAAATTAAAAAAGATTTAAAATTAAATAAATTTCAAAAATTTAGAAAGGAACTAATCGAAATTATTAATTGGTATAAAAGTGTAAAAAAATATAATTTCTTTTAGGGTTTATGTTTAGTATAAAATTGATAAAAAAAAAAATTAATAGAAAAATTTTTATATTAAGATCTAAAAAAATAGCTCTTGCACTAAGAAAAGTTCTAAAAAAACCCATCATTGGTATAGTTGATATTGGAGCAGGACACAGATATTTACCAATTCTTTTGAATTTTGATGGGGTTTCAAAAATAGCAATGGTTGACCCAAACAAAAGTCTAGATTGGTCCTATCGAAATTTTAAAGAAATTATTAAATATCCTGAAAATTTATTTAAATTTAATTTTGGCATAGGTGATAAAACTTTGAAAAAAAGATATTATATAACTAAAACTTTGACAGGCTCTACTTTTGTGGACGTTTATAAGATTTCAAAAAAAAATAGAATTAAACTTAATGATGAATATTTTGGTAAAAAAAAAAGCTATATCCAAAAAATTTACTCTTTTAAAGATTTTATAAAAAAATATTTTAAACATAAAGTCGACATTGTAAAAATTGATGTTGAAGGATTTGAGCACAAAATTATTTTATCATTATTAAAATACTCAAGACCAATGTTAATTGAAGTTGAAACAAATTTAAATAATGAAGTTTATCCCAATACATTTGACCACGTCAATTTGATACTAAAAAAAAAGGGTTATAAATTAGTTACAGCTTATTCTATATTTAAAAAAACAAAAAAAAATAAGACAAATTCATCTTATGATATTGGTAATTATGATAATCCGGTCTCAAGATCTAATTTGGAACAATTTGAGTGTATCTATATTAAGGAAAAATCCAAGTATAGTATAAAAGATTTTACTATATTAATTGGATATGGATTATCACAAGAGGCTAAAATAATTTTTGATAAATCAAAAATTATTTGTTCAAAGTTTGAAAAAAATAAAATAAGTGAAATATTAAATAAATTTTTTTAGTTTTGTAATCTATATTGTCTAAATTATACTTTAAAATAGGTCTTTAAACAAATTATGAAAATCACATTTAGTAATACCATCTTTTCGAAAGAAAAAACAGGTGGTATTTCGAGATATTTTGTTTTTTTAATAAAAAAATTAATTGAAAAAAAAATTGATATTAAAATTATATCTCTAATTCATAAAAATAAATTCCTCAAAATTTTACCAAAGAGATATTATGGAGGTTTCTATTTGCCAAATTATCCAATATTAAGATTTATAGAAAAAATGAATTTAAATAAATTTAATTCATATAATAAAAATAATTCTACCAATATTATACATGATACATATTTCACTCCTGGAATTTATAAAACTTCTAGTGCTAGAAAGGTAATTACAGTACATGATTTAATTCATGAAAAATTTAAGAAATATTATAGAAATTCAGAGGAATTAATTGAATTGAAAAGAAAGTCATTTGAAGATTGTGATTATTTCATTTGTGTAAGTAATAATACTAAAAAAGATCTTATTGAATTTTACAACATAGACCCTAGCAAAATAAGTGTAATAAATCATGGTGCAGATCATATGATAATTGAGAATAATGTTGAAAAAAATTTTATGTTAAATTTTCCTTATCTTTTGTATGTCGGCAGAAGAGAAAGATACAAAAATTTTGATTTCTTTTTAAAAGCATTTGCTAAAACTCATAAAATAAATAAACAGTTTAAAATTGTTTGTTTTGGTGGAGGTCCTTTCAATAAAAAAGAAAAAAAATTGATAACTGATCTTTCTTTGTTCAATAAAATTTCACAAATAGTAGGTAATGATATTTTGTTAGGTAAATATTTTAGCAAAGCAACCGCTATAGTAATACCATCGATTTATGAGGGTTTTGGTTTTCCATTGTTGGAGGCAATGAGATTTAAATGTCCTATTTTTTGTAGCAATATTGAGGTTTTTAAGGAAGTTTGTGGAGAAAATGCAGTATTTTTTAATACACATAATGAGGAAGACTTGATTTATCAGCTAGAAAATAAGCTAAGTGACACTACAAAGCTCAATAACTTTTGTTCTGAAAACTATGTCAAATCAATGAATTTTACTTGGCAAAAAACTTGTGAAGAAACATTGAGTGTCTATAAAAAATTAATTTAAATTAGGATATATTAAAGCTAATGATTTTTGATCCTCTATAACTAGAAATATTGTTTGGTGTTTTTTAGAATATCTCATGTCTCTTATTCTATCTCCAATATAATATTTATTTTTTTTTTTCAATTTTTCAGTTTTTTTGTTAAATTCCCATCTATAAATTGATAAACCTTGATTAGCACCTGATCCAGATAAACAAGCATTTAATAAGTTATAACCTTTCCAATTTTGATTAAAACTTTGGTCTATTTTTATTATTTCTGACATTCCACAATTTCTAGGCCACCAATATGTTAGAGGTTCTGTAAAATTATTTTTTTTATGATTTCTTACTTTGTTCAAGTTTTCAATCTTTGCTCCATAAGTTGCAATAGGCCAGCCATAATGATTATTTTTTTTGATTAGATTAATTTCATCACCTCCAGTAGGCCCATGCTCAGTCTCAAAAATAAGATCATCATTTAAATCATAAAAAATACCTTGAGGATTTCTATGTCCTCTAGAAAAGACTTCGAAATTTTTATTATCTATTAATAATATTTTACCAATTATAGAGTTGTCAGAATTAATCTTATCAGTAAGCATTTTATAATCATCCATTAAAGCATGGTCGGGTACAGTTAATAAAAATTTTCCAGGTCTATATTTTACAATTCTTCCTCCAGAATGAGAGAAATCAGTCGATCCTGTAATTTTTTCATTTGGATCAAAAAATTTTTCAAAAAAAATCTCTTCTTTTTCAAAATTAATTTCTCCCTTAAGAACTATAGTGGTTGCTGTAAATTTATCATTGGAGATTTTATCTCTACCATTTATCACAACATATAAATTTCTATTATCAATCATAATATCTCTTATTAAGATACTTCTAAAGGCGTCCTCATCATCTATATCGAATTTAAAATCAAAATTATTTTGTTTAAATTTTAAAAGTTCAATCTTACCTTTTTTTATTTCGTTTATATTATTTGTGTAATAAAAATCACCATTGTGAGCAGCAAATATCAATCTATCTTCTAAAATATCGATATAACCTAATGGTCTATAAAAATAGTCATCTCTATAAAATAAACCAAAATCTTCTAAATTAATTTTTAAAAAATTATACTCATCGTCTTCAAAAAATATTTTTCCCTCATTTTGATAATTAATTATTTTCTCATTTTTTTTATTAATCAAATTTTGTGTATATTTCCACTTTTGTTCAAAAAAAATAGATTGAAATGAATGAAGATTCAAAATAACAAAAGATAAAATCAAAACAAAAATTATTGCCAAGGGCACTAAAAATTTTATATTGAAAAATTTATTCATTAATAACAGCGTATTAGATTTTTTAAGTGGAAATTATTACTATATTTCTGAGTATTATTCAATTTGCATCAAACTACCTGCCAATATAAATTGGTTATATATTCCATGAAAAAAAAAATAAAAGAATTAATCAAAAAAATTTTAAACTATTATGGGTGGAAATTAACTAAGAATTACAAAAATAAAAGTTATACAAATCAAAAACCCAATCTAAAATTGTTGAAGTGCTTGCATGCGGCAAAAGGGATTTTTCATTTAGGAGGTCATAGAGGAACTGAAGCTGCTATTTATGATTGGTTGCACAAAAAAACTTTATGGATAGAGGCTAATCCGAAGATATTTTTTGAACTAAAACATAATATCTCAAAATATGTTAATCAAAAAGCATTCAATATATTACTATTTAAAATGGATGATGAAATGATTAAATTTAACATTTCAAATAACGATAGTGCCTCTTCATCAATTTATGAATTTGGCTCTGAAAGTGAAAAACAAAATTTAAAAATGATAGAGTCTATTTATTTAAAGACTAAGAAGATTGACACTTTTTTTTACGAAAATAATATTAATTCATTTGAATATGACTTTTGGGTAATTGATTTACAAGGCGCGGAACTTTCAGTGCTTAAAGGCGCAGAGCAATCCTTAAAAAATTGTAGTTACATATATGTGGAGATTAGTAAAGGCGATTATTACAAAAATGGAACTCAATGGCAGGAACTTAACTCTTTTTTGAAAAAATTTAATTTTTACAATTTGTGGGAACCAGAAAACAACCATACTGATGTATTATTTGAAAAAAAAATTAATTAATCTGAATTTGGTCTTTAACTAAGTTGTAATATTTTTTACAATTTAATTTGTACTCGTATTTTTTAAGCGATTTTAAACTTTTGTTAATTTTATTTCTTATTTCATTGTTCAGTTTAAAGTTAACAACTATATTTGCGATTTTTTTATAATCACCCACAGACACTAGGGAGCCGTACTTTCCATTTTGCAAAATCTCTCTTGGGCCAGTAGGACAATTAGTAGAAATTACATATTTTTTTAACCTCATTGCTTCTATTAAAACATTGGGAGAACCTTCAAATAATGAGGTTAAAACAAAAATATCTGATTGTTTTATAAATTTAAATGGATTTGATTGATAACCTATTAATTTTACGTGTTTTTCCAATTTTTGATTAAATATAAAATTTTTGAGTTTTTTATCTTCTGAACCTTTACCTATTATTATTAATTCAACTGGTTTTATATTTTTGATTATATTTACTGCCTTTAAAAGAGTAATAAAATCTTTTTGATAAGTAAGTCTTCCAACAGAAATTAATTTTATACTATCTTTTTCAAAATATATTTTTTTTGTTTTTTTTTTAGACATTTTAATAATATTACTAAAGTTAAATGGATTTAATATACAAGTAGTATTTATATTATATCTTTTATCCATCTCTTTTTTAAAGTCAAAGCTATTAACAATAATTTTTTTTGCTTTTTTAAAAAAATAAGAAAAAATTAATTGTTTAATAAAGTTTTTCGACCATCCAGAAGATGAAGAATTGGATCTTGAAATTACATCAACACCAAAAATTTTTGATATAATTATTACATAAATATTTGCTTGGAAAGATAGAATTAAATAGTTTCTGTTAAATAAAAGTTTACTTATAAGAACAAATATACAAAAAAAATACTTACATAATCTTGAGTTAAACTTAAAGAAATTAAAATATGGACATATTAAATTTATTTTTTGGTTAAATTTATTTTCTGAATTTTTATTGTAAGTAATTAAATCTATTTTACCAATCTTTTTAGACAAATAATTTAAAATTAAAAATAGATTTTTTTCAACCCCCCCATCCTCAATCGAAGGAATAAAAACTAATAATTTTTTTTCACTTTTTTTCACAAATTTGACTTAATTGTTTATTATCAATTTTATAATAATTATCTATATTAACTTAAAATTTTAAGATGTATAAACTTTCTTAAGTCTATGATTAAAAAAAATCATATAATGTACTG